>JACCDL010814606.1_pt1 | contig 34597 bp, 26 predicted proteins | sample 7441931 | NCBI WGS metagenome assembly JACCDL01 (sample SAMN15323437, study PRJNA562643) | freshwater metagenome | isolation source: river surface water | place: USA:Blue River Watershed | collected 2017-08-16 | reverse complement strand
CTAAGTGCGAAACTGACCTGAAGATGAGTATTCCATGAAGGGTCCGTGTAGACGACACGGTCGATAGGCTACAGATGTAAAGACAGTAATGTCAAAGTCGAGTAGTACTAATTACCCGAAAGCTTACATTTTATTAATTTACACACTGCTGTTTATTTTATCTCACAATATGGAAAAAGGCTATGACCTTGTAAAAAGTATGGAGCCGATAGGACGGGTGTTCACCTCTTCCCATCTCGAACAGAGAAGTTAAGCCCCGCACCGCTGATGATACTGGGATCAAACCCGGGAAAGTAAGTAAGCTCCAAGTTATTAATAAAAACCTGCACCAAACGTGTGGGTTTTTTTATGCCCAAAATAGTCGTCAGTCGCTAGTCGCTAGTCCCAAGGGAATACAATCCTACAACCTCTTACCTCTTACCTCTCAGTTCTAACTTCTCTTTCGGACTCTTTTTACTATATTTGTTTTATGACAATCATCTACATCATTCTTGCCCTAGTAGCCGGAATTGGCGCCACCTACCTCCTACTCCAAGGGAAAATATCACTTCTACAAAGCCAATTGGCACAATTGAGTCAAGCACAAGCTAAAAACGATACACTTGAGCAAGAAAATAAAACCATGTTTGGGAAATTATCCCAACTTGAAGGACAAAACGAAACGCTCAAAGCAACGATTGAAAACCAAAAAGCCGACGAAGATAAGCTGCGGAAAATGTTGACCGATATTAGTAATGAGTCCGTGCTCCGTCAAGGCCGCATGCTGAGCGACCAACAGCAAGTCAAGTTAAACGATGTATTAAACCCACTCAAAGAGAAATTACAAGCATTTGAAACAAAAGTAAATGAAGGTCAAAAAAACTCTTTGCATCAAAATACGGTGCTATTGGAGCAAATAAAGAATTTAACTAGCCTTAATCAAACCGTTACCCAAAAAACAGAAGACCTAACGAACGCCCTCAAAGGATCCAATAAATCACAAGGAAATTGGGGAGAAATGATTTTAGAAAGAGTATTAGAAAGCTCTGGATTAAAGAATGGCGTGGAATATCAAACCCAATTCGTTACAAAAAATCAAATCAATGAAACCATAAAGCCCGATGCAGTTATCTTTTTACCTGATAATAAGAACCTGATCATCGATAGTAAAGTTTCATTAGTTGCCTACGAGCGATACACGAGTGCTGAGGAAGGAACAATGGAAAAGGATTTGGCCCTAAAGGCACATATAGAATCTCTAAAAACACATATTAAGGAGCTCTCTTCGAAAGATTACCACACCGCTTTAGATTTAACAAGCCCAGACTTTACCTTACTTTTCATCCCCATTGAGTCAGGATTTGTAGCTACAATTAGCCAAGATACCAGCTTATTTAATTATGCCTGGGACCGTAAAATTGTGTTAGTCTCCCCTTCTACCCTGTTGGCAACATTAAGAACCATCGCATCCGTTTGGAAGACGGAATACCAAACTAGAAATGCCATCGAAATTGCACGCCAAGCGGGTGATTTATATGACAAATTTGTAGGTTTCACAAAAGACATGGAGGATGTAGGAAAGCACATCAAAAAAGCGGAAGATGCCCATCATGATGCCCTAAATAAATTAAGTACAGGAAAAGGAAACTTAGTCAATAGAGCTCAAAACCTACATAAATTAGGAATCAAATCCACGAAGAAATTAAATCAAGGTTTGGTACAAGATGAAGAGCCGGAAGTTGAGGAGGAATAAATGCGGGCAAATGGTAGATAAACATCCATCCTTTCTATAGCCTATTAGCTAAAATCGCTACTCTCCTATCTCCTATCTACAATTTAGCAACCACCTTTAGCCACTCGCTTGTAGAGCACCTTGCTGTCTTTTTCAAGGTAGTCACCATTTACGATGGGATATGAATACGTAGGCGCTTTGGATACAAAATGACTTCTGATAATTACTTTGTCATTCACTTTAAGACGTCTCAAATTTGCCAATTCCGAGTTAGAAACTTGACCCATAGACAAAATGTAATCTACATGGTCAATTTTAACCATGACACCAAAACCTAATCTTGAACCTTCAGGAAGAGATAGTGAGGTCACAATGCCCTGCATATTAGCGTTATTGCGAACAAATTTTCTGATTTTAGCAACCCCAGCATGTACTTTTTTCCCCTCAGGAGATGCTTCCCAATTTCTGAAATAAATGCCATCTGGGCTCGCTTCCCACTTCTTCAAAGCGGCTTTTTTTTCAGCAGCTGTTAAAGTTTTTGGGGAGGACTTAGTAGTCGATTCACTTATTGATTCATACGTAGTGAATAACAACCCACTGGCTAACGCAAGTGGCAATATCAACAATCTGTGGTATTTTCCCATTTCATTTTTAGTTACACCCCCAACTTACGAATCAAAAAAGATTGCACTATTGTCCACCGAATGGCGACAATGGACTATTGACTTATCTATGCTTTCTTTAAAAACTCCGTTCTCAAAACCATTACTGACTTATCTACTTTGCCTTCCACTTCATCCGCATCATCCGTCAAACGAATATTCTTTACCATTGTACCGCGTTTAATGACACTTGAAGATCCACGTACTTTCAAATCTTTGATCACTGTAACCGAATCTCCATCCTTCAAGATCGTTCCATTACTATCGCGAACAACTAATTCCTCATTTTCATCCATGCTAACCTATATTCGTAAAACTACTTATTTCTTCCAACCCGTTTTATTATTTCTAAACCCTAATAAACGCTGCGCTAAATCAGGTCGCTTTAAATACGTCAATCGATTTCTAATCCAATCCTTATACTCCGCTTTATACCAAAAGAAATACTTATTTTGATTCTGTTTTTCCTCGCGCGTTTTCGCGGTTTTAATTGGCTGCAACGTATATGGATGAACACCCGAATAGTAAATTACTTCCGCCACCGTCATTGGGGTTGGTGTAAAGTCCTGAACTTGCTCCAATTGGAAACCTAAATCTTTCGTTTCTGCGGCCAAATTCGCCATATCCTCCTCTTCGCATCCCGGATGAGAAGATATAAAATATGGAATCAATGGCTGTTTCAGGCCAAATTTGGCAGAAATTTCATCATACTTTTTCTTAAATGCATGAAAATATTTAAACGAAGGTTTCCGCATCACCCTTAATGTAGCATCCGAAGTATGCTCCGGTGCAACCTTTAAACGACCTGAAACGTGGCGCGTAATTAACTGCTCCATGTATTCATCGTGATTACCATCCTGATTGTTCTTATTGAAGTCATCTACCAATAAATCATAGCGAACACCCGAACCAACAAAAGCCTTCTTAACCCCTGGATGAGCATCCACCTTACGGTAAATTTCCGTCAAAGGTGTATGATTGGTATCTAAATTATTGCAAATAACCGGGTGGATACACGATGGGCTTACACATTTGGCACAAATAGATTCATCCTTCCCCTTCATGCGATACATGTTCGCCGAAGGCCCACCCAAATCAGAAATGTATCCTTTAAATTCTGGATGCTTCGTTATTTCATCCACCTCTTTCATGATCGACTTCTCACTTCGCGAGGCAATAAACTTACCCTGATGTGCCGAAATCGTACAAAAACTACATCCGCCAAAACAGCCACGGTGCATATTTACCGAAAACTTAATCATCTCATAGGCTGGTATAGGCCCACGCTTCTTATATTTTGGATGAGGCAAACGTGTATATGGCAAATCAAAAGACTTATCCATCTCCACCTCTTCCATCGTTTTAAACGGCGGATTAATTACCAATACATCGTCCCCAACCACCTGCGTAATCCGATTCGCTTGCCATTTATTCGACTCTACCTCCACAATCTTAAAGTTGGCCGCATATTTAATCTTATCCTGTAAACATACCTCGTGACTCGCTAGCTCGACTGTTTCCCAATCACCTACTATCGGCAAAGATTCCGACTGTTTCTGCAGGTAAGCCACTTGATTGATATCTGTTAACTCAGACAATTGCTTACCCGATTTAACTCCACGAATAATTTCTCGTAATGGTTGCTCCCCCATGCCGTACACCAACATATCCGCCTTGGAATCAACTAAAATCGAAGGAAATAATTTATCTGCCCAATAATCATAATGCGTTACTCGTCGCAATGAAGCCTCAATGCCTCCGATTAAAACCGGAACATCAGGATAAATCTCTTTTAAGATATTGGAATATACCGTTGTAGCATAATCTGGACGAAATCCAGCCTCACCTCCGGGAGTATACGAATCATTTGATCGCAAACGCTTATTCGCCGTATAATGATTCACCATGGAATCCATACAGCCTGCTGTGACACCAAAAAAGTATTTTGGTTTCCCTAACTTCTTAAAATCCCGTAAGTCATCTTGCCAATTTGGCTGCGCCACAATCCCCACTTTCAAACCTTCACTTTCCATAATACGACCAATCACCGCCGTACCAAAGGCCGGATGATCCACATATGCATCACCCGAAATAAGGATCACATCGAGTTCATCCCATCCTCTTTTTTCAACTTCCTTTTTTGTCAGCGGCAGCCAGTCGGTAATAGGTCTTTCTTGCATGCGGTAAAATTAAGCTAATTTCAAGATGAAACCTACTTTATCAACTTCGCTTTAAAATAATCTGCTGTTGCCTGAAAAACCTTCACTGCATTTGAAAACTTCATCCAATGATGTGTATCATCCACAATAACCATCGTTTCCATCGGTACCTTTTTCTTTTGCAATCGATTTATCAAATCGATGCTTTGGCTAAATGGAACATTGCGATCATCATCTGCATGGATAATTAAAACAGGGGATTTCCACATATCTATAGACGAAAGTGGAGAAGACCTAAACATCAAACTGGCAGCCCATTCTGCATCTGGCGCCTTGCGTGGACCTGTAAAAGATTCAGCCGAAATGTCAGGCTGATTCGCCCAATCATGCACCCCATGAATATCTACTCCAACCGTAAACAACTTTGAATCTCGAGCTAATCCCAATGCCGTTAAATATCCACCATAAGATCCTCCGTAGATACCTATTTTTTTACTATCCACAAAAGACTGCTGCGCAAGCCACTCTCCGGCTGCCTTAATGTCCAAATATTCAGATGCACCCCATGGTCCTGCAGATTTCGGATTGTGAAAATCATATCCATATCCAATTCCTAACCGGTAATTCACCGACAACACCACAAAACCTAAATTTGCCAAATATTGATTCAATGCATACGCATTTGAATAATAATCAGCATAATGCCAACCTAATAACATTTGACGAGGCGGACCTCCATGCACAAAAATGATAGCTGGTTTTTTCTGAGAACCATTTGAGGCATCAAACAACTGACCATGAATTGTCAACCCATCTAAAGACTTAAAAATAACCTGCTTTGGCTCAACCAATAATTTCTCGGGAAATTCTGCCGGAATTAAATCTGCAACGAGTGAACGAGGACCTCCACTAGCAGCTAACATCAATTGAGGTGATTTTTGTGCCCCAGCTCCTATATAAGCATACCCCCCTACCACAGATATCGCGCTCCACTCAATTCCATTTCCTGGTGTTAAGACTTTCATATCTGCCTTATCAACAGATACTTGACAAATATGCCTACGATCCTTATCGGTTGATTCAGAACCTGTATTGGCATCAAAAAATACCGTATTTCCGTCTGCACTGACACTTACATGCTCAACCATAAATTCACCAGGACTCAATAACAATGCTGGACCACCTGTAGGCGCAATGGAATACGCATGAGGCCAGCCATCGTGATAAGATGTAAATACCAAACGATCGGCGCGACTCCAAAATAAATTAGTTCCCCCATGCGTGGTAGGCAACGAACCTCGATAGGTATTGGGCGCCTCCCAAACTATAGCCGACTTCTCCCCTGCAGCTAAACCAACGCTCCGAATCGACCATGGGATACGCTTACGCTGTGTTAATGAATCAGTTGATCCACCCGTTACAGGCGTTCGCACGAATGCAATTTGAGTTCCATCTGGAGACCAACGCGGACTAAAGTCTTTCGAAAAAGATGGATCAAGCCAATTCACCATTGGTTTTCCCATCTCAAAAAATCCTACAAATGAATGATCTCCTCGATTAGATACAAAAGCAATTTTATTCCCTGCAGGCGACCAAACTAACGAATGCACCACACCTCGGGTTTTAAACAACCGGACAGGAGCTTCTAAAAAATCTTCATTCTCATTCGTGTCTAACTTACATACCCATGGCTGCCCCTCTTTGATATACGAAACAACCTTATTGTTAGGTGAAATAACTGGGTAATCTCCCTCCGAAATTACACGAATGGGGCCACCACCAAAAGCTATTTGCATCACGCGAACCGTTTGAGGCTCAGCATTTCCAGCTGGATTTACTGCATTTTCATCGTCAAAATTTGAACCGTGATCTCCTCCACGAACAAATAAAACCCATCTCCCATCATCTGAAATTGATATTGAAGTTAATTCTTGTCCATCATCATCCTTGAAGTTTGTCAACTTACGTGCAACGTATGCAGGGGCCTCGGCCACATATACATTACGAATTCCTTTTTCATTCATAGCCCAGGCTATTTTATCCCCGGACTTAGAACGCACTAATTCGGATGGAAATGCATACGACTTAACCGCCTCAAATGTGAAATTTTGGGCAATCAACCTTTCTTGAAAACTAATGAGCAAAAAGAAAATTAAGAGATAACGGAGATTCATATACTTTATTTTAGATTAGGAAATATAGAGAAATACCGAGACAATGGAAAAGAAAAACTACCGTAGGGGTCTAAATAAAATAAAATCAAACTAATTTTGAGGGGCATGGACGTATCAATCATATTTGTAAACTACCAAACGGAAGCTCTTTTATTAGCTTGTTTTCGCAGTTTATATACCCATACACAGGATTTGAGATTCGAATGCATCGTTGTAGACAATCAGTATATTCCCCAAGCTAACCACCAAATATTATCCGAATTCCCTGATACCATTTGGATCGATGCAGGGCATAATTCAGGTTTCTCCATCGCTAATAACATGGGGCTAAAGTTAGCCAAAGGAGCATATGTTTTATTTCTAAATGCCGATACACTCATTTTTGATAATAGTATTCACCACGCATGGCAGCACCTGAATCAGGATAAATCACTTGTGGCAGTCGGAGGAAACCAAGTAGACATCCACAAACAGCCATTGCCTTATTACCGTACTTTAAATGATGTAAGAAGAGATTTTTACATTGTGCCCAATAAACCCGTATTTCATCGATTGATTAACTTTTTATTGCCAAAACAGGTTTTTGCAAGACCTGAAGAAACCAATAATTTAGTAGGGGCATTTCTCCTAGCATCAAAAGAAAATCTACTCAAAATAAAGGGGTGGGATGAAGATTTCTTTATGTATGCAGAAGATGCAGAATTGAGTTTCCGACTAAGTAAGCTTGGGAAATTGGCTTATTTTGAAGATGTCAACTTCATTCATTTAATCAAAGAAAATGAATTTCGCCGTACGGAGTATTCATGGGTCAATCGATTTTCAACCCAAATACAACTATCGAATTTACTTTGGATTCGTAAAAGTTATGGAATACTTGCCTTTTTAATCATTTACCTCAATTACAGTATACTTGCCCCTATTTTCTGGATTTGGAAAATCAGTTTAAATATAATGAAGGGCAAATCATGGGATCATGACACAAAAAACCAACGAATGTTTGGGCTAAAATTGATTGTCTTATTTCGGTATTTTTTGCCATTGTTATTTCTACGAAAGGGACCATACCGGATAAAACCAGAAGAGAATATTGATCAAGTCATCAAATCATAAAAATCCTCATTTTTTTTAGTATTTTCGTTGATAGGAACCTAATTAGCCGTGAATACGAATTTACAAATCACAGAAACCATTGCAGCATATGCTAGCGAAACCGAATTGTCTTGGTTAGCTGAACAAAAAGCCTTAACGGGCAAAGCTTTGGCACTCGCATTTGTGAAGGTTCCTCGATTCATTGCTAAAAAAACGATTGAAGGAAAGCATTTTACTAATTGGACCTTAGACCAACTCGTTCGGTTGGAATTACTCATGCAATTAGACCCAGCTAATATTGATTCATTATTTGAAACAGCTGAAATGCATGAGGCTGTAACGTTAACTCGTGCATTACCTTTTTTACCTAATCCATCAAGCTATTTATTACGCGCAACAGATGCAGTACGCTCTAATATGGGTCCTGTTTTTGATGCAATTGCCTTTGGAAATACCTATCCAAAAGACCATTTTAATGAATCTGCTTGGAATCAATTAGTCCTAAAATGTATTTTCAACGACAAAGCCATTCATCAAATCCTCGGATTGGATGAGCGTGCAAATCAAGAATTAGCCAACACCCTTTCAGATTTCGCTCATGAACGTTGGTCTGCTAACCGAAGAGTTCCTTCTCAAGTATGGCGCTTAATCCCACGATTTATGAACAAAACGTTGTACGCAGATGTTGAGAAATTAATAAACTCTGACAATCCACGTGATGTTCTAGCGGCATCACTCGTAAAACAAGAAACCCAAACTCCAGGTAGTACGCAAGGACTTTGGCATGAATTAGAATTACCTGAACCGATATACACCGCCTAATATGTGCCAAGAACATAAAACCATTGGAAATCCTTCTCATTTTGAAGGAACTGAACAAGAAAAAACAACGGCTCACGCAGTGGATGGCACGTTTGCCCAATATACACAGGGAATGAAGTTCTTCGATCCGCATGTACACATGACTTCGCGAACGACAGATGATTACCAGGCATTAGCAGATGCTGGGGTAGTAGCCTTGATTGAACCTGCATTTTGGTTGGGCCAACCGCGAACCGGATTAGCCTCATTTAAAGACTATTTCGCGAGCTTAGTTGGTTGGGAACGTTTTCGTTCATCCCAATTTGGCATCAAACATTATTGTACGATTGGATTGAATTCTCGTGAGGCAAATCATGAGGCTTTAGCCGAACAAGTAATGGAAATCTTACCCTTATTTTTACAAAAAGAAGGTGTTGTTGGCGTGGGTGAAATTGGTTTCGATGACCAAACAGCCGCTGAAGAAAAATATTATAGAGCGCAATTAGAACTGGCGAAAGAAATGAACTTACCTGTTCAAGTACATACACCGCACCGAGACAAGAAAAAAGGAACGGAACGCAGCATGGCAATTGCCATCGAACATGGCATCGCTCCTAATATGGTGATTATTGACCATAATAATGAAGAAACGGTAAAATCTGTACTTGATCAAGGTTTCTATGCCGCTTTTACCATTTATCCCTTTACCAAAATGGGGAATGAGCGCATGGTCGAAATTGTCAAGCACTATGGACCGGAACGGATTATGGTTAATTCGGCTGCCGACTGGGGTATTTCGGATCCATTGGCGATTCCTAAAACTGCTGCATTGTTGAAAATTGAAGAAGTACAAGCTGAACATATTCGATTGTTAACATATCAAAATGCGTTGGATGCGTTTGCGCAAAGTGGCCAGATTCAGGAAACTGATTTCATCAACGGATTAGAAATCGATCAAACACAAAAATTCAACGGCAATACCATTTTACGCGGCGGACAAGCACCACGCATAAACAAAGATTCCTTAATCATTCGTTAATGCCCATCAAACTTAGAGCCTTTCTTGAACTCATGCGACCCGCTAATGTCATCACGGCATTAACTGATGTAATGGCTGGTTTGGCTATTGTGGGATTTACATTCGGAACGATTGATTACCAATTTTGGCCAGTTCTTTTTTTAGGCATTTCAACCATGTGCTTATATGCGGGCGGTGTTGTATTTAATGATGTTTTTGACCACGAGCTGGACATAGTGGAACGACCAGAGCGGGCATTACCTAGCGGTCGGATCCAACGAGCAGAAGCTGTATTTGGGGGAATTATTCTAGTTTCTGCGGGCATCTTTTTTGCTTTTTGGCAAAGTAGATTAAGTGGAATTGTTGCAATTATCATTACAATTCTTGCGCTCTTTTATGACTATAAAGGAAAGCATATGCGCTTTTTTGGACCTATTAATATGGGTTTATGCCGAGCATTTAATTTGATGTTAGGCATGAGCGTCTATGAATTAGGTGTTTTAGAACACTTTTATTTGATTTTAATTCCCTTGATATATATCGCTGCAATCACCTTGGTGAGCCGTGGCGAGGTCCACGGAAGCCAGTCGGCGCCTTTATGGTTTGCTGCATTTTTATTCATTTTCGTTCATTTGAGCCAACTGGCCGTAGCGTATCAAGCTGGCAAGATAATTTTTATTCTACCCTTCGTTTTGGTACATGCATACTTGATATTTTCTAAATTAATTGTTGCCATTAAAAAACCCATTGGTCCAAATATCGGCCAAACAGTCAAAACAGGCGTTTTAACGCTTATTTTGATGAATGCGGCTTGGGTCAGCTTAAGTGAACAATATTACATGGCATTTGTTACCTTAGCTTTATTGCCAGTCTCCATGTGGGTAGGTAAAAAATTCGCCGTTTCATAATCAATATTCATGCACGTATTACAACAGCAATTTCAGGTTCCATTTACTTACCAGGTGATATTCACGAAACACTTGTTTGAAAGTGGTAATAAAACCTTGTGTGATTTTATATCGAATTTCGGCCAAAGCAATTTTCGTAAACGAATCCTGTTTGTCATTGACAAAGGAGTCGCTGATGCACATCCGCTTTTAACAAGCTGGATTGTCTCTTATTTCGAGGCAAATAACGTAGCCGATTTAGCACCTGAGTTAGTTGTATTACCTGGAGGAGAGGGGTGTAAAAATGATCCAAGATTTTACGAAGAAGTGGTTCGCGCCATCGATGAACATCGCATCGACCGGCATTCATTTGTGGCTGCAATTGGTGGGGGTGCATTTTTGGATATGTCGGGCTATGCTGCTGCCATTTCTCACCGAGGTGTTAAATTGATTCGTATACCTACAACAGTTCTTTCTCAAAATGATTCAGGGGTAGGCGTTAAAAATGGGGTCAATTACATGGGGAAGAAGAATTTCTTAGGAACTTTTGCTCCAGCTGTAGCTGTTTTTAACGATGTTGCTTTTTTAGCTACGCTAGAAGATCGTGACTGGCGTTCAGGTATTGCAGAAGCAATTAAAGTAGCCTTGATTAAAGATTTAGCATTTTTCGAGTGGTTAGAAAAACATGTGGACGCTTTAAATAACCGCGACGAAGCAGCGATGATTGAACAAATCTACCGTTGTGCCGATTTACACATGAAACACATTTCAGGGGGCGATCCATTTGAATTGGGATCTGCGCGGCCATTGGATTTTGGGCATTGGGCGGCACATAAATTGGAATACCTAACAAACTTCAAAATTCGCCATGGCGAAGCGGTAGCCATCGGAATTGCTTTAGATTGCGTGTATTCGCACCTGATTGGGGCAATTAATTTATCAGAATGCGAACGAATTTTGGCAGTCATTAAAGGATTAGGATTTGATGCATACCATCCGGCTTTAGCAGAGAACGAATGTCAAAATCTACACAAAGGTTTGCAAGAATTTCAAGAGCATTTGGGAGGGCAATTGACCATTACGCTACTGAAAGCATTAGGAAAAGGGGAGGAAGTACACGAAATGGACTTTCCAATGATCCAAGCATCCGTTGCATTTTTAGCCAATTACGCCTGATATGAAAACAGCCTTCGGACATCTCAGTTATTGCAGTAATATCCATCCAGGGGAGATTTGGGAGGAACATTTTGCCAATTTGCAATTGACCGTTCCCAAGGTAAAAAAAGAAGTTTGTCCAGACGAGGCGATGGGATTGGGCTTACGAATTGCCAATCAAGCAAGTATTGATTTAATCGATGATCCCAACAAGCTTGCAGCTCTAAAAACATGGCTAGCAGAAGAAGACATTTATATTTTCACATTAAATGGATTTCCCTATGGGGGATTCCACAATACAATTGTTAAAGATCAGGTGCACGCACCAGATTGGACTACGCAGGATCGAGTGAATTACACCCGGCGGCTTATTGATTTATTGGTCCAACTTTTACCTTCGGATCAGCATGAAGGAGGAATTTCTACATCTCCCCTATCCTATAAATTTTGGTGGGATCAGCGGGGTGCGGCGATTGGTCAAGCTACTATGGAATTATTAAAACTAGTTCCTTATTTGGCTCAAACCGAACAAAAAACGGGTAAATGGATTCATATTGATATCGAACCTGAACCGGATGGCTTGCTGGAAAATCACCGCGAATTCGTCGATTGGTATACAGATACCTTGATTCCTTTTGCGATAACGGCAGGAATTCCGGAGGATTGGGTACGCCGCCATATTCACATCTGTTTTGATGTGTGCCATTATGGGGTTTCATACGACAAACCAGCTGAATGCTTGCAAGAATTGGTTGATAAAAACATATCCATCGGTAAGATTCAAATTAGCTCGGCCTTGCGCGTGGATTTACGAACTAATGCAAAAGCCCGTATCGAAGCGTTGAAACAATACGAGGAACCAACTTACCTACATCAAGTCAAAGCCTTAAAGAAAGATGGAAACTATGTGCAATTCAAAGATCTAGGAGAAGCTCTTTCGCGGTATGAAGATGGTATCTACGATGAATGGCGTGTACATTTTCATGTGCCCTTGTTCTTGGATTCCTATGGTTTATTGAATTCCACTCAAGCTGAAATCGAGGAAACCTTAGCCTACCATCAGCAATACCATGTCACGCGCATGATGGAAATTGAGACCTATACGTGGGGCGTTTTGCCATCAGCATATCAAGATTCGATTGAAACATCTATCGCACGTGAAGTCAACTATATTCAAGACCTATTATGCAAAAAACTGTAGTCATTGATATTGTTGGCCTAAGTGAAAGCATTCTAGGTCACAACACCCCCTTTTTGGATCGCTATATTTCAAGCAAAAAAAAGTCCAAAATTAAGCCACCTTTCCCGGCTGTAACGACGACATCACAGAGTGTTTATTTAACGGGAAAATATCCCAGTTCTCATGGTATCGTGGGTAACGGTTGGTATGATGCCATAGATTCCGAAGTAAAATTTTGGAAGCAGTCAAATAAGCTCGTTGGGGACGAAAAAATCTGGGATGCCGCGCGCAGAAAAGACACCAAGTTTACCTGTGCTAATTTATTTTGGTGGTATAATATGTATTCTTCGGCCGACTATTCGGTAACTCCTCGCCCGCAATACCATTCGGATGGTGTCAAAATGCCAGATTGCTACAGCCATCCGGCCGACTTACGTGATGAATTGCAAGAAGCTTTGGGTACTTTTCCATTGTTTAATTTTTGGGGACCAAATGCAAATATCAAATCAACAAATTGGATAGCAGACGCCTCCATTTACGTTGACAAGAAATATGATGCGACGTTGACGTTCATTTATCTACCTCATTTAGATTATTGCTTGCAGAAATTCGGCGTAGATTTTGATCAGATTAAAGGTGATTTAAAGGAGATTGATCAGGTGGTAGAACGCCTCATTACACACTTCGAACATGCAGGCGCGAAGGTAATTATCTTATCCGAATACGGAATTAATGATGTATCAAAACCAGTGCATTTGAATCGCATTTTGCGCGAAGCGGGCTATATCGCATTACGGGAGGAACAAGGATTGGAATTGTTGGATCCCGGTGCATCGCGCGCATTTGCAGTTTCAGATCATCAAATCGCACATATTTACTGCCCAGATGCGTCGGTTATCGATGAAGTCAAGAGTCTATTTAGTCAAATTAAAGGAGTTAATACAGTACTATCTGGAACAGAACTATCAGCGTATCACATTGACCATCCGCGAGCAGGAGACATAGTCTTGATTGCTGATTCAGATGCTTGGTTTACCTATTACTATTGGTTAGATGATAAAAAAGCACCCGATTTCGCTCGTTGCGTGGACATCTTTAAAAAACCTGGTTACGATCCTGTAGAAATGTTTATGGACCCTAAAAATCCATTCATTAAGTTACGAGCTGCCTATAAACTAGCTCGAAAGCTAACAGGATTCCGTTACCGGATGGATGTTATTCCGTTGGATGCGAGTTTAGTGAAGGGATCACATGGAAGTCCATTTTGTGAAGAGGCCTATTATCCGCTATATATTGCTGATAATCAATCAACGGACAAAATGGAACCCACGGAAGTATATTCGTTAATTTGGGATACGGTGTTTAACTAAACCTCTGAGATAACGATGCATTTTCAGATGTATCAAAGAGTGCCACCTCGAAACTAATTAACTTGAAATCTATTTTTTTCATAGGGCTTTTCATTTCTTTTACCAGCTATTCCCAAATCCAAAACATACGAGGTAGGCTGCTGGATAAACATACCCAGCAGCCTATTTCATATGCGGATGTTTATTTATCTCCTACGAATCAAATTGCCAAGTCGGATTCCATTGGTAATTTTTCTTTTCTGAAACTTCCACTGAATGCGTATCAATTACGCATTCGAGCTTTGGGATACCATGAATTTAGCATCCCCAAGATTGAACTTATTGCTGGAAAAGAAAGCTTTTTAGCGATCGAACTAGAGGAAAACCCTGTATTCCTACAAGAAGTTAGTGTCCGAGCAGAAAAACCGAAAGATGTAGCAAAAAATGAATTTGCCCTAGTGAGTACAAGACAGTTTAGCCTTTTGGAAGCGCAGCGATATGCGGGAGGATTTCAGGATCCCGCTAGAATGGCATTGAATTTTGCAGGGGTAACAAACGCAGGATCAGATCAGAACAATGAAATTATTATTCGAGGAAATTCGCCCAAGGGGTTACTTTGGAGAATGGAGGGAATTGAGATACCCAATCCAAATCATTTTGGAGATGGTCAAGGATCCACTAGTGGGATAATTTCTATGATAAACTCCACTAGTTTAGCCAATTCCGATTTTATGTCAGGTGCTTTCCCTGCTGAATATGGCAATGCCTCTTCCGGTGTCTTTGACCTAAGTTTAAGGCGAGGAAATAACCTAAATCGAGAATGGATGGCAACACTTTCTGTGGTAGGATTAGATGTGGCAAGCGAAGGGCCATTAGGAAAAAAAGGCGCTTCTTACAGACTTGGATTCAGATATTCAACGTTGGAGTTATTATTAAAATCAGGACTAGTCAATATTAATACCGGCAATTTCAAACCAGCCTACAGAGACGCAAACTACTTAATTGAAATACCAACAAAAAAATCAGGAAGTTTCACCATATGGGGTATTGGTGGAGCGAATAATACAGAAGATTTGCGAACAAATACGCTTGATTATACCAATAGCTATTTAGCTGTGGGCGGAATTTCACATAAATTACCTCTAAAAAATGGGCATTTAAAAACGGTTTTAGCCTATACAACGGAGACCACCGAAATTATTCGTGAAGATTTTAATATAAGAACACGTGAACAAACTTTCCAATATCCATCTTGGCGATTTAGTACCTATTATTTGCACCGCATAAATGCTAAAACGCAAGTCAAAATTGGATTCAATGGAAGTCAACTAGGCTATCAATTATACGAAAATCGAAATAAAATTACCTACCTAGATGAAGACGACAAAACCTATTATTGGCAACAATTTATCCAATTTAATAGAAGATTAACATCGAAATTAAATGTAACGGCAGGTATACATCTCTATCAATTTGAGTTAAATAAGGCGCAAGGCTGGGAGCCCAGACTGGGACTATCTTGGAATACCAATACAGGTGGTCGTTTTAGTGCAGGAATGGGCGTTCATTCCCGCTTAGAGCCTCTATCTGTCTATTTCTATAAAAGATACAAAGGTAAAATTGCTGAAATGCCTAATCAATTTATTAAACCAGCGGTATCACTTCATCAAGTCATTGCATATGACCAAAGGATTGGTGAACATACACGCTTAAAGGTCGAAGCCTACCTACAAAATATAAGTCAAGCACCAGTAGATTCCAATCGAAATAGTACTTTTTCGCTCCTCAATTATAGTTCCGGAATTCCCACACAGGTTTTACAAAACCTAGGAAAAGGAATAAATAAGGGGATTGAATTGACCATTGAACGGTTTCTAAGTAATGATTTTTACTATTTAATAACAGCATCGATTTTTGACACTAAATTTCAAGCCAAGAATAAAATATGGTATAACACGCAGTTCAATAATAAGTATGCAGCCAATATATTAGTGGGGAAAGATTTTCGCCAAAAAATTTCACTGAATTTTCGCTATTTGATCCGAGGGGGGAATCGATATACACCTATTAACATGGCAGAATCTATCAGAAGAAATACGACTGTTTTAACATCCAACAAAATAATGGAAGGACAATACCCCACTTTCCATCGACTAGATTTTTCAATTGCCTATAAATTAAATAGAAGGCAACACACATGGACTTTTCGGGCAGACCTGCAAAACGTATTTAACATCAATAATATTATTGAAGAACGCTATGATGGAAAAACAAAAGCGCTCGCTTATCGGTATGCACTTCCTCTTATCCCTATATTCAGTACAAGAGTTGATTTCTAATTCATTAACGACAATCTATAGGATCTATAGTTCCCTTCACATGTTGGTCAAGTGTCGCCAATACCTAAACTATATTTTTCATTAAATCAGTGACTTAGGCCAACAAATCCTTTCCATTAAGTAGCCACAAAGAAGTTTATTCATTATTATGGGATACGGTGTTTAAATAATTTACTTAAATTGAAATCTGAAAAAAATAAACTATGAAAAAGATCTTAAAATCCATTGCCTTGGTGGTTGCCCTATTGGGAGCTGGCGAAGCAGCACACGCACAGATGCCAAGTCCACAGGAAATGGCCATGAATCAATTGAACCGAATGAGTTCGGAATTAAAATTGACCAAAGAACAAGAGAATAAAATCGAACCATTGATTGTATCGCGCATTGAAAAAATGATGGAATTCCGTCAAGCGGGCATGGAACGTGAGGAGATGATGGCTGAAATGAAGAAGGTAAATGAAAGCCAGCAAGAAGCATTGAAGGCAATTTTGACGCCGGAGCAACTTGAGAAATACAAAACGATGCAATCTCAAATGCGCGCTGGTGGTCCTCCACGAAATTAATTCGCATGAAATACATTAGCATTGTATTATTTTTTATTGGGCTTTCTCCGGTCTTGGGGCAAGCCCAATTTGAAAAATCCCTACAGACTCAATTAATACTGGCATCAGATGGTGATGTAATTGATTTAGATGAGGGAAATTTTCAAATTTCAGGAAGTCTTTCAGTAGAAGGAAAAAAGAAAATCACCATTCGCGGTAAGGGAATGGACAAGACCATATTAAGTTTCAAGAATCAAAAAACAGGTGCTGAAGGTATTAAAATCACCAATTGTGAAAATATCGTTTTAGAGGATTTTACCGTTCAAGATTCAAAAGGGGATTTAATCAAAACCATGCATGTGAAAGACCTTGTCTTTCGCCGGATTAAAGCAGAATGGACGGGTGGCCCAAAAGCAGAAAATGGCTCATATGCCTTGTATCCCGTACTATGCACTAATATTTTAATCGACAGCTGCGTAGCTATTGGCGCTTCAGATGCGGGTATATATGTAGGACAATCTCAACACATTGAAGTTAAAAACTGCACAGCCTATCAAAATGTTGCAGGGATTGAAATTGAAAACTCCTTGTACGCAGATGTGCATCACAATCATGCCTATGGAAATACCGGAGGAATTCTGGTTTTTGACTTACCGGATTTGATTCAAAAAAAGGGAGGATTTGTTAAGGTCCATGATAACCTGATTGAAGAAAATAATCTGTCTAATTTTGCTCCTAAAGGTAATATTGTCGGGAAGGTTCCTCGGGGAACCGGCATGTTAATTCTCGCAACAAGCAACGTGGATATTTTTGCCAATAAAATATTGAATCATCAGACAGTAGGCGTAGGCATCATCTCCTATTTCTTGACAGAGATCGCGATTAAGGATAAGGAATATGATCCTTATCCAACCGCTATTTCAGTTTACAAAAATACATTCGAACGTCAACCAGGCCGCGTACCATTAGAAGGTCGCTTTGCGCAGATTTACCGATTCAAATTGCGCTTTGGTCGAAATGTACCGCATGTGGTCTATGATGGAGTTTTGGATTCAGCGCGATGTGGTCAGGATGGCAAGTATTTGCCCCAATATCGGATTTGCGTACATCAAAATGTAAACCAGTCAGTGGCCAACATGGATGCAGAACATGATTTTAAAAATGTTCAACGTAATCCAGCTGATTTAGATTGTGTTCAGGAATATGTCAAATCGAATCAGTTTTAACGATGCGTTACTTGGGCTTTATTTTTTTATTGGGATTATTTTCGTACCAACCTGGACCTAAGTTTCCGAGTAAATTATCTGATTATGGTTTGTTCACGGGGGATTTGAAAAATCAAACACCTACTGCGGGGGTAACGCCTTATGAATTGATTTCACCCCTTTTTTCTGATTATGCACGTAAATTGCGTTTCGTACAATTACCAACAGGGCAGTCTGTAGCCTATAATCCTGATTCGGTATTCCAATTTCCAGTAGGAACACGGATTGCAAAAACCTTTTACTATCCGAATGACGAACGCAGGCCAGATGGTGGCAGGCGAATTATGGAAACACGTATTCTAAGCCATGAACCAACGGGATGGGTGGCCTTGCCTTATATTTGGAATGAGGAACAAACAGAAGCATATTTAGAAGTGGCAGGCGGAACCAGTCTTGTTGAATTTAAGGATGCGAACGGAAAGAAACAGCAAGTAAATTATGTTGTCCCTAACGTCAATCAATGTAAAGGTTGTCATGAACGGGATGGTAAAATGACACCCATCGGTCCATCTGCTCGGCAAATGAATGCATCGATGCAATATAGGCATGGCTCCGAAAATCAATTGGACTATTGGAGTCGGACAAATCAAATGACTGGCCTTCCTACAGCGCGTCCCCGATTCGTTTCATATATGGATGAAGGTGCCCCCTTGAATGAACGTGTCAAAGCATATTTGGATATCAATTGTGCCCATTGTCATAATCCAAAAGGGCCTGCCAAAAGTTCGGGGCTTTTTTTAGATTACCACTATTATGGTACGACGGCCTATGGGATAATGAAATCACCCGTAGCAGCAGGTCGAGGTTCGGGTGGATTGCAATACGATATTGTCGCAGGAAAACCTACCGAAAGTATTCTACACTACCGCATGAATTCACATGATCCGGGCGTCATGATGCCCGAACTTGGTCGAACTGTTGTTCACCAGGAAGGCGTCGCACTCATCCGTGAATGGATTAAATCATTAAACTAATAATCATTAGATTAGTCAATTTCTGAATAGGAAACGGCATTAAATTCTGGGACATTTGAGATATCAATTCTAGCCCAGAAAATGAGAAAGACTGCCAAAATTGAGAACCAGCTCCTGGAAATGATCCAGCCACGAATCCAACTGATAGAAAACAAATTTTCTAACGGTGAGGCTTTATCCTATCAGGATGTTAATACACTCTTATTAAAATCAGCATTCAATCACATGAATCATTTTGAACTTCGATTGGATGAAGTGGCCGAAAATATGGAGCAATTAAGAACTGATTTTTGTGGAATTGAAGGTAGAATTCGTAAGCTTGAGGACAGATTCTTGGTACTTGAGGACAGGTTCGTTGTACTTGAGGACAGGTTCGTTGTAATTGAGAACAGGTTCCTGGCACTTGAGAGTAAGTTCGTTGTACTTGAGAACAGGTTCGTTGTACTTGAGGGTAAATTCCAAACACTTGAGGTCAAATTCCAACTAATGGAGGGTAAATTTCATGAATTGGAAGGCAGGTTTATTGCACTGGAAAGAAGGTTTCATGAACTAGAAAATAGATTTTATGCACTTGAGGGTAAATTTCAAACACTTGAAGCAAGATTTGTTTCATTTGAAGCTAAAATCGAGGCCACTATAGAAAAAACCATGAAATCTCACATAAAATGGACGCTTGGTCTAATGACGTTCTGCCTCACATTATTTAAAATCATTGATCTGGTAGTCCAAAACTAAAAAGGGCTGATTTCTCAGCCCTTTCCATCTATTTTCCTAACACGATATTTACAATCCGTTTCGGCACGACAATCACCTTAGATGGAGCTTTGCCGTCCAGATGCTTCTGTACTTGCTCGTTGGCCAGCACACCCGCTTCCACCTCTGCAGGACTTGCCGTTGCTGAAAAAGCTAAGGTCAACTTAACCTTACCATTAAATGAAATAGGATAATTGAATTCATTCTCCACTAAAAATTCAGGATTGAAAACAGGGAACTTCGCGTGAGAAATTGATCCTGCGTCTTCACCTAACGCTACCCAAAGTTCCTCAGCAATATGTGGTGCATATGGAGATAACAATAAAACCAACTCACGAAGAACTGATTTCTTATGACATTTCAATTGGCCCAAATCATTCACACAAATCATCAAAGTTGACACCACCGTATTAAATGAATAACGCTCCAAATCATCCTGAACCTTACGAATCGCCGTGTGTAAAACCTTTAATTCTTCCGGTGTTGCAGGTGCATCCACCAAAACTGATTTCTGAGCTTGCTCATCAAAAAACAAACGCCACACCTTTCGTAAGAAATTATGAGAACCGGAAATGGAATTTGTATTCCAAGGCTTGAATTGCTCCAATGGTCCCAAAAACATTTCGTACACACGTAATGTATCTGCCCCGTATTTGGCAATTAAATCATCAGGATTAACGACGTTAAACTTAGATTTAGACATTTTCTCTACTTCCCAACCGCAGATGTACTTCCCGTCTTCGAGAATAAATTGCGCATCCGCGGGAACATCATTGCGCGAACGCTTGAATTCCTCGAGATCCAAGATGTCATTCTCTACAATATTCACATCCACATGTAGCGCAGCTACATCGTATTGATCTTTCAATCCATGTGATACAAACGTAACTTGATCCGAATTTTTCACGCGATAAACGAAATTCGACCGACCCTGAATCATGCCCTGATTAATCAATTTCTTCGCAAATTCTTCCTCAGCCACATACCCCAAATCCTTTAAAAATTTGTTCCAAAAACGCGAATACAACAAATGACCGGTAGCATGTTCCGAACCGCCGATATATAAGTCAACCGCCTTCCAATAGTTAACCGCTTCTCTAGAGGCAAAAGCAACATTATTATGGGCATCCATGTAACGATACCAATACCAAGATGAACCAGCCCAACCCGGCATAGTCGACCACTCATAATCATATTGACCTTGGTATTTCCATGAATCCGCGGCACGTCCCAATGGCGGTTCTCCCGTTTCTGTTGGCAAATACTTGTCGATTTTAGGTAACTCCAAAGGCAATTCCGATTCCTCAATTAAATAAGGTAATAATTGGCCTGAAGATGTAGGTTTAAAATAAACCGGCACAGGTTCTCCCCAATAACGTTGACGAGAGAATACCGCATTACGCATCCGGTACTGTACTTTTCCTTTCCCAATTCCGCGTTCCTCCAACCACTGAATTAATGTCTCCGTGGCTTGTTTATACCCCATGCCATTGATAATCCCAGAGTTGATATATTTACCTTCTTTTGTATTATCTGCCTGCTTGTCGATGTCTTTTTGTGCATCTAAAATCGCCGGAATTGGCAAATCAAAATGTTTGGCAAAATTCCAATCGCGCTGATCACCCGAAGGAACTCCCATCACAGCGCCAGTTCCATAACCAGCTAAAACATAGTCTGCGAGGAATAAAGGAACACGTTCATTATTAAGCGGATTAATCACATAGCTTCCGGTAAATACCCCAGAAACAGTTTTAACTTCCGAAACTCGATCCAATTCAGAACGAGATTTCGTCCACGTAATATAGGCATCCACATCCGCTTGTTGGCCCGGCTTTGTTAATTCAGCCACCCACTCATGCTCTGGCGCCAAAACCATAAAGGATACACCATAAATTGTATCTACGCGCGTGGTAAATACTTTTATTTTCTTATCTGAAATTCCTTCAATCGCAAATTCTACATCCGTACCGATCGACTTGCCGATCCAATTGCGCTGCTGTTCTTTTAATGAATCAGACCAATCTACCTCATCCAAGCCACGCAATAATCGATCCGCATAGGCCGTGATCCGCATCGACCACTGGCGCATTTTTTTCTGCTCTACAGGGTAGCCACCGCGCTCTGAAACACCATCTTTTACTTCATCATTCGCTAACACCGTGCCTAATTGAGGACACCAGTTGACAACTGAATCATCTAAATAAGCCAACCGGAAATTCAACAAATAAGCATATTGCTCTTCCTCCCCCATGGCATTCCAACTTTCAGCTGAGATGCGTTCTACCTCTTCATCGCATACTGCTTGTAATCCAATCGAGCCTTTCGAAGATAAAATTTCCTTAAGTGTATCAATTGATTCTGCTTTGTCGGCCGACTGATTATACCATGAATTAAACAACTGCATAAATATCCATTGCGTCCATTTGTAATAAGATGCATCGGAAGTACGCACCTCACGTGACCAATCGAATGAAAAACCCATGTTTTTCAATTGTTCGATATACCGCGTGATATTTTGCTCTGTTGTAATTGCAGGATGCTGCCCAGTTTGAATCGCGTATTGCTCAGCAGGTAAACCAAATGAATCAAATCCCATCGGATGCAATACTTCATATCCTTGCAAACGCTTGTAACGCGCCATGATATCAGAAGCAATATAGCCCAGCGGATGGCCCACATGTAACCCCGCACCCGAAGGATACGGGAACATATCTAACACATAATACTTAGGTTTATTGGGATTCACTTGAGCTTTGAATGTTTGGTTTTGCTCCCAAAATCCTTGCCATACTTTTTCGATCTCACGAAATTGATACTCTGAACGCATATACTAGTCTGTTTGTAAAAGGGCACGCAATTTACGGGATTTTTTGTGAAAAATATTTACTCTACTTTGTTGGTAGATTATGTAAAGTCTATTAGTTTTGTAGGATAATTGAATTAATTATGTCCACAGAACCTGACTCAACTCCCAACAAGCCTAAATTTCCTAGCTTACTAAAATCGATACAAATTATTTGGAAACGAGAGCGGAGCATCACAGAGGTTATTATTCACATAAGCAATGCGCTTGCTCTCATGATTGTTGGTCATTTGATTTTCAGTTATTTGACAGCTGAAAATGTAATTGCGGTATTTAACACAGTTGATTCAGAAATTCTATATTACATTTTAGGTGGGTTTATTGCCCAAATGATTGATGGAGCACTTGGAATGGCATATGGTGTGACCGCCACTACATTTCTAATGTCGGTGGGCATCACCCCAGCCGCAGCTTCCGCCAGTGTACATGCCTCCGAAGTATTCACATCTGGAGTTTCGGGATATATGCATTTGAAATTTGGCAATGTAAATTCCAAATTGTTTAAGACACTAGTGATACCTGGCATAATTGGGGCCATATTAGGCGCCTATGTAATCTCCTCATTGGAAAATTATGCAGATTATATCAAACCCATCGTTTCCACTTATACCTTATTTTTAGGGGCCATTATCATTCGAAAAGCATTAATTAAACGGCAAGAAAAACGTCAATTAAAACGCGTAGGCTGGTTGGCCCTTTTCGGAGGCTACCTCGATTCGATCGGTGGAGGTGGCTGGGGACCCATTGTCTCCTCTACCCTAATCGCATCGGGTCGACACCCAAAATACACGATTGGAAGTGTGAACTTGACTGAATTTTTTGTTTCACTTGCCTCATCATTAACTTTTTTTACCGTGATCGGTCTAGGTTATTGGCAAGTAATTGCGGGACTTATTTTAGGAGGGGTTGTCGCTGCACCTATCGCAGCGCGCCTAGCAAATAAACTCCCGGTGAAGAGTATGATGATTTTAGTAGGTATTGTTATTATCGTCGTAAGCCTTCGCCAGATTGTCCTAGGAGCTGGAAAATTCTTTTAATGAATAACAAATTTTTGCGTTTGCAGTTGGCCATCTTCCGCCTTAAATAGTAACAGATATATTCCTGCATGCATTCCCTTGGTTACAAATCGAATTGCCTCGCCTGGAGCAGTCACTCGCTGATCAAGTAGACGTCCAGTCATATCATACCAATAAACCATACCGGGCAAATTGGTTTGCGCATAGATAAAATCAGAACTAGGGTTGGGCCAAATTTGTAGTCGCATCGTGGCTAACTTATCCCAGATTGGGGAACTCGTCTTATTTTCAAATAAAAGAACTCCACCCGTTCCGGTGCCTACGATCAAATCCTTTTTCCCATCAGTATTGTAATCCGCTGAAAAAATTTGGGCATTTCTTCCGAGTGAAATATCACCGAAGTCCTGTGATTTCCAGATTAACTCGTTCTTACTGGTATCGTAATTTCCAATATGTAATGATCCGTCTGTATCGAGACCTAAAAACTCCAACGTACCATCTCCATCCAAATCAGCCATACTAAAACTCCGTAAACGCCAATCTGTTATAGTACTTAACTTTCCCCAATCTAAGTTTCCTTGAGTCCGAATTCGTCCGACACGGTTAATGATAAGCAAATCAAGTTGAGAATCCTGATTCCAATCAATCAAAACAGGTACCTCATTAAATCCTAATTCGGGAATATCTACTGCTTTTAATCCTGATTTCAACACCACAAAAACGCGTGGCCCCATGCTTGTTTGACCAGACAACACTAAATCCTTTGACCCATCCGCATCGTAATCGACCGTTTGAAGTATTAAATTTGTCGCATCTAAAGTTCTTACATTAAGGTAATCGGAGGTGATAAAGACAAAAACACCTGCTTTATTCTCATAAAAACTTACCGAAGCTTTAACATCATTCCCCGAACGAATTCCAGCATTTGCCACAAGTAAATCCAAATCCCCATCTTGATCCGCATCCCAAAAACAAGGACTTGCTCGCTCTCCCACATCAATCATGCTTGTTTGTAAAAAAGGCTTTTCAGCTCCTACCCAAGTACCATTTACGAATGAAAAAAGAATATTTGACTGTTGAAAATCCTGCATGTATCCATTGTTATCCGATGAAAACAACGAAGCGATTAACTCTGGTTGATTATCCCCCGTTACATCTAGAACCGATGCATGTAGAAATGTGCCAAGATTTAAAGATTTAGGGAAACCCACTGTAAAGCGTGTAAAACGTGGGGAATTTTTAGTCCCTTCATTTGTTAAATACACCAGATCAGGACAGCCCACATGCCCATAAATCAAATCAGGAATCCCATTTCGAAAAAAAACACTTAAGGAATTGCCCGCATGAAAAGTCCGCTGTGGCTGCTGTACAGATTCCAAGGAAATATCCGCAGAACATGGTGTTCCAAGTAATATGTCTCCGCAGGTACGTACAACAAAGTCGCCCCAGCAATCCCCTATTTTCTTAAAATCAAGTGATTTGCCATTTTGCTTGAACTGATTTTGATGAAACTCAACATAATGCCCACTAGGATCGAAGGCGAGTACATCTACATCCCCGTCCCCATCGATATCGGCAATAGCGGGTATATCTACATTTGATACATATAAGTTTATCCGACCAGTAAAGCCTTCTGTATTGAGTGGATTTGCAGTTGATTCAAAGGAAATAGTTCTGCCACTACTCGTATTTCGAAATACCTGAATTCCCGCTGGGGCAGCACAAAACAAATCTTTTTTACCATCCCCATCATAATCCACAAAGCGCATCCAATGGGTAAATTTAGGTATCTGTCTGCTTATCGTAGCTGAATATGTGTAACCCGTTGGCTCATATACAAACACAGCTACTTGATCTGTCGTTCGATCAAATGTGACAATATCTTCCCGTCCATCCCCTGTCAAATCAAGTGATTCAAACTGCGTTGCATTCATTCCTCCAGCAAATGCATTCACGAGATTTTGACCAGACTTTTGAACTAATAGTGCTGGATTTTGCACCAATTTGATTCCTTGCCCCAGGAATTGAAGAGGAATCAGGACTAAATAAAGGATTAAAAGATTTTTCATTCGATATTTGTAGGCGCAATATGCAAAATGGCAGACGATTATCCATATGAAGATATCAAACTCATCTTTATTAGCACATTTCCAATCCGCGACAGGTATATGTACGGATACTCGAAAAATACAAAAAGGAAATATGTTTTTCGCATTAAAAGGTCCCAATTTTAACGCCAATGCGTTAGCGGAGGAAGCTTTAGCCAAAGGAGCATGTTGTGCTGTCATTGATGACCCTGCGTACGAAACTGGTGCACAAACTTTACTTGTTTCCGATGGACTTCGTGCACTTCAAGATTTAGCAACTGCTTACCGTAAAAGTTTAACAATTCCGGTCATTGGTCTCACGGGATCTAACGGAAAAACAACAACGAAGGAATTAATTTATTCTGTTTTATCTCAGCAATACACTTGTTTTGCTACGTCAGGCAATTTAAATAACCACATTGGTGTGCCTCTTTCCATCCTTTCAATTTTACCAGCGCACGAAATCGCGGTCATTGAAATGGGTGCAAATAAACAAGGAGACATTAAAGAACTGGTTGAGATTGCGCAACCAACCCACAGTTTGATCACAAATATTGGGAAAGCGCATTTAGAGGGATTTGGGGGTGTTGAAGGTGTAATCAAAGGCAAGGGGGAATTATTCGATTTTGTTGCCGAACATGGAGGCTACGTTTTTCTACCGAATGAGAATAATGTAGTTCATCAGATGAGCCAAGCACGAAGTATTAAGCAAGTTATCATCGCTAATTCCGCGATGCCTACCCACTTGATTGAAGCCAAACCATTTATAAAATTTGCTTGTGCAGATGGAACCAAAGTTCAAGCGCACCTGCCAGGAATTTACAACTTCGAAAACATTCAAATGGCCATAGCTGTTGGCAAGCATTTTGGCTTAAGCGACGCGCAATGTAGCGAGGGAATAGCTAGTTATCAGCCTACAAACCATCGCTCACAATTCATGAAAATTGGATCTAACCAAGTTTTAATGGATGCGTATAATGCGAATCCATCATCCATGCATGCAGCGATCAGTCATTTTGCTGAAACAGAAAACAATCCCAAAATTCTTGTTTTGGGAGATATGTTCGAGTTAGGCAATTTAGCCGCTCCAGAACATGAAGCCTTAGGTAAATTAATTGCGTCGTACGCTTTTGACAAGGTATTATTGATTGGCGAACAAATGCAACACGCATTAAGTCATTTACCCCAAGCATTTTACTTTCCAGATAAATTCGGTTTACACAATTGGTTACAAGATCACCCGATTAAATCAAGTTTCTTGCTTGTCAAAGGTTCGCGAGGTATTCAACTCGAAAGCATTTTGCCTTTTTTAGCAAATGAATAACCTGTTAATAAGAAATAGTTAGCTAGTTCCTCCAAAAATTTGCTGATCCATCAGAAAGGTGTAAATTTGCACTTTAGTAAGATTTCGAATTAAAAATAAACATATAATGGCATCACAAGCTGGTACATATGTACCCTACAAAGTAAAAGACATTGCATTGGCCGATTGGGGTCGGAAAGAAATTCAATTAGCTGAAGCAGAGATGCCCGGCTTAATGGCGTTACGTACGGAATTCGGCGCGGCACAACCTTTAAAAGGAGCGCGTATCGCAGGATGTTTGCACATGACGATCCAAACAGCCGTTTTAATTGAGACGTTAACCGCTTTAGGAGCTGACGTTACTTGGTCTTCTTGTAATATATTCTCAACACAAGATCACGCAGCAGCAGCTATCGCAGCAGCAGGAATTCCAGTGTATGCTTGGAAAGGCATGAACGAAGAGGAATTCAACTGGTGCATTGAGCAAACATTATTTTTCGGTGAGGAACGCCAACCGTTAAACATGATTTTGGATGATGGTGGTGATTTAACCAACATGGTTTTTGATGAGTATCCTGAGTTAATTGAAGGCATCAAAGGCTTATCAGAAGAAACAACAACGGGTGTTCACCGTCTATATGAGCGTATGAAGAATGGCACGTTATTCTTGCCAGCGATCAACGTGAATGACTCGGTAACGAAGTCGAAATTTGACAATAAATACGGTTGCAAAGAGTCATTAGTCGATGCAATTCGTCGTGCGACTGACTTAATGTTAGCTGGTAAAGTAGCGGTAGTAGCAGGTTATGGTGATGTAGGAAAAGGTTCTGCAGATTCACTACGTGGTGCTGGTTGCCGTGTGTTAGTTACTGAAATTGATCCAATATGTGCGTTACAAGCAGCGATGGATGGCTACGAAGTCGTTCCTATGGACGAAGCGGCTACGCGTGCGAACATCTTTGTAACAGCGACAGGTAACGTTAAAATCATTCGTGATCGTCACTTCAAAGCGATGAAGGACAAAGCAATCGTTTGTAACATTGGTCACTTCGATAACGAAATCGACATGGAATGGTTGAACAACAACTATGGTTCAACGAAAGATCAAATTAAGCCACAAGTAGATATGTACACGATCGATGGCAAAAACGTGATCGTTTTAGCAGAAGGTCGTTTAGTGAACTTAGGTTGTGCGATGGGTCACCCTTCATTCGTTATGTCGAACTCGTTCTGTAACCAAACTTTAGCTCAACTTGAGCTTTGGGCTAATTCAGCTAACTACGAGAATAAAGTATATATCTTACCTAAGCACTTAGATGAGAAGGTTGCGTTCTTGCACCTAGCTCATATCGGCGCGAAGTTGGAGAAACTGGAAAAAGAACAAGCGGAATACATTGGGGTACCTCAAGCAGGGCCATTCAAACCAGAGCATTACCGTTACTAGAATCAAGTAATGTAATTTAAAAGCTGCACCTAAACCGTGCAGCTTTTTTTATGCGTTATTTACTAAAATAAATCAGCGAAAAGCCCTAAATTTGCAGCAAATTAAGACAAAAACGATATGAAATTTGGAGTGATTGTATTCCCGGGTTCAAACTGTGATGATGATACAGTAGGTGTTATCCAGAGTTTAGGCCATGAAGCTATAAAATTATGGCATAAAGACACGGATTTACAAGGGTGTGATTTCATTATCGTCCCAGGTGGATTCTCCTATGGAGACTATTTGCGCTCTGGAGCCATTGCGCGTTTCTCGCCTATCATGGAACATGTTATTGAATTTGCCAAAAATGGTGGTTACCTAATGGGTATCTGCAATGGCTTTCAAGTGTTAGTCGAAGCACATCTTCTTCCTGGAGTTTTGTTGCGAAACAACTCCCAGAAATTCATTTCAAAAAATATTTTCTTAAAAGCAGCAACAAACAACGCCCTACTTACCCAAGAGTTAGACCTAACAAAAGCATACAAAATACCTATCGCCCACGCGGAGGGACGTTATTTTGCGGATGAAGCTACCTTAGCTTCCCTGCAGGCAAATGATCAAATTTTGTTTTACTATTGTGACGAGGCTGGCCAAGTAACCGACGCCGCTAATCCAAATGGCAGCCTTTTAAATATTGCCGGTATTTGTAATGAAGGACGTAATGTATTTGGCTTAATGCCACACCCAGAACGTGCGGCAGATCCAGATTTAAATAATACAGATGGCTTAGAAATAATGAAGCAATTGGTTCTTCAATTAGCTTAATTGTAGATAGGCGACACTTCGCATTTATTGAGACTATAGCCGCGATACCTAGCGGCTATATGTTTTACCTCAAATCATTTACCTCTACTCCTGGAAATGCCTTTTTTGTGAATGTAAAATAGGCATCATCTACACCGGCCTTGGGGTTCAATTTTGTTACTTTAAACACCTGCTTCTTTCCTGCCTTATTGACAATTGTCCATTCTTTAACGGTGTAATCAGCTGTATTTATCTTAAGTGTAATTTGTTTTACTTGGCTGGCTTTTGCACCAGGTGCCATATCCACCGTTGCGATTCCACCTGTCGTAGAAACTAATTTAAACTTGTAGCCTTTTTTGTCAAATGTGTAAATTTTTGCTGGATTCAAATCTCCATCTGTAGGATCAAAAGAAGAAATATTTACTTCATTAATTTCTTTGATATAAGTAGCCACTTCCTTTCCATTATTGAAGATTTCTTGTCCGGCTGTCTTTAGTCGAAACTTAGTACCCTTTACCGTAATTGAACCGGACATCGTTGCATTTCCATCCGTTTGGTAAGTGAAGTTGGCCGAAAACGACCCCATACCCTTATACTTTTGCTGCATCTTGTCTATCAAACTGACAGCTGGATTTGACTGAGCAAAGACAGATAGACTTACTAAGACAACTAAAATTACCTGTTTCATTCTATAAATTTTTCAAAATTTCTTCCAATTCCGTTTCCGATTTAACCAAAACTTCACGGGCCTTTGATCCACCAAACGAGCCAACAATACCTGCTACCTCCAACTGATCGATGAGGCGGCCTGCACGGTTATAGCCCAATTTTAATTTACGCTGAATCAATGACGTACTTCCTTGCTGATGCATAACCACTAGCCGTGCAGCTTCATCAAAATAAGCATCCCGATCACCTAAATCAATATCTCCACGATCCTGCCCACCCATTTCATCCGAATCTGGTTCAGGTAACAAATAAGCAGTCGTATAGCCTTGTTGGTTCCCTATAAAATCACAAATCTCCTCTACCTCAGGCGTGTCTACAAACGCACATTGCAAACGAATTACTTCGGAACCCATCGACAATAACATATCTCCCATCCCTACCAATTGATCGGCACCACCCGCATCTAAAATTGTCCGTGAGTCAATTTTAGACATCACCTTAAATGATAACCGCGCAGGGAAATTTGCCTTGATCGTACCCGTTATAACGTTTACGGATGGCCGCTGCGTTGCAACTACTAAGTGGATTCCAATCGCACGTGCTAACTGTGCAAGACGCGCAATCGGATGCTCAACTTCCTTTCCGGCGGTCAACATCAAGTCGGCCAATTCGTCAATCACCAAAACGATATATGGCATAAAATCATGCTCGTTTGGATTTAACCTCCGATTGATAAACTTTTGATTGTATTCTTTAATATTCCGACAGCCCGCAACTTTTAACTTATCGTAGCGCATATCCATCTCCTTGCAGAGTGAATTCAATGTGGCTACCACTTTCTTCGTATCGGTAATAATTGCCTCCGCAGAATCAGGTAAGCAGGCTAAGAAATGACGCTCCAATTTATTAAACAAGGAAAGTTCAACCTTCTTCGGATCAACCAAGACAAACTTCAATGTCGCTGGATGCTTCTTATAAATTAAAGAAGTTAAAAGCATATTTAAGCCCACCGACTTCCCTTGACCAGTAGCTCCCGCCATCAATAAGTGTGGCATTTTGGCTAAATCTGCCACAAAAATCTCATTTGAAATTGTCTTACCTAGAGTAATGGGAAGGTCGTAGGTCGACTTCTGGAATTTCTCCGAGCCAATCACCGCACGCACCGGCACCATCTCTCTGTTCTTATTGGCCACCTCAATACCAATAGTTCCTTTTCCTGGCATTTGGCCAATAATACGCACACCCATCGCAGCTAATGAAAGCGATAAATCATCCTCTAGTGAGGTAATTTTACTAACACGAACACCTGCCTTGGGAACAATTTCATACAAAGTTACCGTAGGTCCAATCGTAGCTTCAATCTTTTGAATTCCAATTCCGTAATTCAGAAGCGTCTCTACAATCTTTTCCTTATTCTCCTTCAACTCATCCATGGTCACCTGAGTTGTTTGATTTTTCTGATCGTATTCTTTTAATAAATCCAACGTTGGATATACATACTTAGGCAAATCAGCCGTTGGATCATACAAACCAAACTGAGCAACCAAATCATTTGCTTGAACCGCTGCACTTACAGGAACCTCCTCTACTTCCTCAATCGCTGCATCATCCTCATCCGCTACCTTGAACGTAAACGGAGTTTCATCTACTTCTTCCAATGCATTTTCAGCAACTTGTTCCTCCAATACCGGTAAATCCGCAGGCAGCATTTCAGCCTCCTCCCCATCTAATTTAACGGGTGGAACATGAGGACGATAGGTCTCTAGATCTTCATTGTCTACGTGAAAACTTGCATCATCATCATCTATAAAATCCTCACCTAATTCAGGATTGACACCACTTTCAGCATCGCCTGTCCCAGGAACAACTGGAGTGACTTTGGGTTTGGATGGATTCCATTGATAAAATAAAATAAAGAATACCAAACCCAAGAATAGAACTAAGAAGATAGATAAATAACCTATCAACTGCATTAATTTTTCAGTAATAAAATAACCAACGCCCCCACCAAATGAATGGGGTAAATCCAATTGATACACTAAAAAGCCAGAAATTAAACTCCCCCAAATAATGTAGAAAAGTATTTGCCAGGATAATCGGTCAACTGGATATATCTCCCGCTTGTAGGCTAATTTTAAACCTGATAGGAAAAATAATGGAATTAGTAAAAAAGATGACCAACCAAACGTACGAAAGATAAAGAAGTGTGCAATCTTGGCACCAAGTAAGCCTGCCCAGTTTTTTACAGGAATATCAGAACCAGAAATAACATCTGCTGCTCCTAATTCTACTTCACTTTGATCAGCTACACCAGCAACAAAATTCGAGACGAAAGCAAGCGTCAATAACGTTCCTATGAAAAACAGGAACCAGCCAAAAATTAACCGAATACGATAGGATATTTCACCAGGTACACGATCTTTTTTCGATTCCTTATCAAAATTAATTTGAAGTGTGCTGGTAGGATTAACAATCTTTTTGGCCATCTAATGCAGAAGAATTAATAACGTATAAATTTCGTCTTTTTGATTCGATTTACAAAATCAAATATCAAAGTCCCTGTGAAACAATGGCCCGATTAATCTCTTTAATTAATCCAGGGCCTTCATAAATGAAACCCGTATAAATTTGAACTAAGGAAGCACCTGCTTTTAACTTTTGTATCGCATCGTTCGCAGAATGAATCCCGCCAACGCCGATAATCGGAATCTTCCCATTTGATTTTTTATGGATATAGGCGATTACCTCCGTAGACCTGTCACCCACCGGCTTACCACTTAGTCCACCTGCTTCCTGAGTTAACTTGGGATCTGATAGTAAACCCGCGCGTGACAGTGTCGTATTCGTGGCAATCAATCCAGCAATTCCTGTAGACAACACAATCTCTATCACATCATCTAATTGCTCATGCGTCAAATCTGGTGCAATTTTCAACAAAATTGGCTTCAACTTAGGCTTGCGTTGATTTAATTCCTGCAAGCGCGAAAGCAATTGTTTCAATGGTTCTTTTTCTTGTAAGGCTCTCAGGTTAGGCGTATTAGGCGAACTAACATTAACTACAAAATAATCAACAACCGCGTATAATGTCTCAAAACCTTGGCAATAATCATCATCTGCTAGCTCATTGGGCGTCACCTTGTTTTTCCCCAAATTACCCCCGATGATTACAGGTGATTGCCGCGACTCCAATCGTTTTTTCATGGCTGGCAACCCTTCATTATTAAAACCCATGCGATTAATTATCGCTGAATCAGCTGGTAAACGAAACAAACGTGGCTTTTCATTCCCATCTTGCGGACGCGGTGTCACCGTACCTACCTCAATAAATCCAAATCCAAGGGTTGCTAATTCATCAATCAATACAGCATTTTTATCAAAACCAGCCGCCAATCCAACGGGATTAGGGAATTCGATTCCAAAAACAGTTCGACGAAGACCTGGGTGCTCATACCCATAAATAGCACGAAATATGGCCGGAATACCCGGAATTTTCATCAAAAACGTAAGCATATCAGCCAATAAATAATGTGCACGTTCTGCGTCAAACAAAAAGAAAAATGGCTTAATGAGCTTTTGATAAATCATATTTTGCAATCAATGATAAAGAAGAAACAAAAATACAAAATGCCCCCTAGATAATGGGAATAAATCAAGGATTATCTGAAGAATCCGGAGACATTTGAAAAAAAACTTTTTCGCGTGGTGCTGCTTTAGCAAAAAAGGCTAATTTTAAAACAACCTTTGTGGTAATCAAGCATTTAATAATCTATCAAGCCTATGTTAAGTCGTGTTGCCAATTCCATTTATTGGATGAATCGATACATTGAGAGAGCTGACAACTATGCCCGCTTTATCTCAGTGAATTTCAATTTAGCCCTAGATTTGCCCCCAAATGTTCCTGAACAATGGGAGCCACTCATCGTTGCCACAGCGGATCATTATAATTTCTTTGAACATTATCCCAAAGCTAATCGCGAAAATGTCTTGTATTTCATGACCTTCGATGAGCTTAATCCCAATTCCATACTTTCTTGTTTGTATAGTGCCCGCGAGAATGCCCGAACGATCCGAGAAAGTATCTCTCGTGAAATGTGGGAATATGTGAATCAGGTATATTGGAAAGTAAAAGACCGGGTCGAAGGAAGTAGGCAATGGGAAATTTCACGCTACCAAGGCTTCCTTGAGGAAATCAAATCAGGCAGTCAATTATTCTATGGCATCGTAGATTCTACCATTACACGTGGAGAAGGCTGGCATTTTGGTCAATTGGGTAAGCTACTGGAACGGGCCGACAAAACTACCCGATTTCTCGATGTGAAATATTTCACGCTACTACCAGATATTGAGGCCATTGGTTCGCCCCTAGACCTATTG
>JACCDL010401001.1_pt1 | contig 34646 bp, 30 predicted proteins | sample 7441931 | NCBI WGS metagenome assembly JACCDL01 (sample SAMN15323437, study PRJNA562643) | freshwater metagenome | isolation source: river surface water | place: USA:Blue River Watershed | collected 2017-08-16 | reverse complement strand
CCCTCTTTGACTCCTCTTTGACTCCTCTTTGACTCCTCTTTGACTCCTCTTTGACTCCTCTTTGACTCCTCTTTGACTCCTCTTTGACTCCTCTTTGACTCCTCTTTGACTCCTCTTTTACTCCTCTTTTACTCCTCTTTTACAAAGAACCCATTATTCCTTGTAAAATATTTACTTCCAATTTGCATCGCGGGCATCATCATTATATACAAAATCAGTATCAATAATCACCTGTCTCTTACCACTTGTTTGACTTCGCGTCTTCATTCTATGAATATTATTTAACTCCTCATCTTCCTCCTCAATATACTCATAGTCCTCATCATTCACATTATCCAAATAATCAAACGCATCATCCACAATGGTCATTTTCACACCACTTGTTTGACTTCTTGTGACCATTCGCGTTGATAAACCCATATTCTTCTTCTGACTTCGTGTCTGCATTCTATATGAATTTTATTAAAAAACTTTTTATATAGGTTTGAAATGTATTTATGATTTCACCTTCTTAGTTTTGTTTAATTTGTGTGCTGCAATTTCTTCATCTGTATAGCATCCATCGCCAAGAGGTTTGTATTTTTTAGTTCCGTCTTTGCATCGCGCCACTTTTACTTTGTCGGCAGGTTTATCATCAGGTTTATCATCAGGTTTATCATCAGGTTTGTCGACAGGTTTTTCATCAGGTTTTTCATCAGGTTTATCGGCAGGTTTGTCGACAGGTTTTTCCTCTGGGTTCTCTTCGGCAGGTTCCTCCAATGGCACAAAATCTGCCAATTGCACTTTATTTGCCGTTTTAATTTTCTTGGCGCGAGGTTTCTTCTCCTTTTCTTTTACTGGTTCTTCTTCCACTATAGATATAATCTTTTTCTCCTCTATTTTCTCCTCTATTTCAACTATCTTGGCAACTTTTGCCGCATTTACATTATGCGCCTTCTTAAATATGAAATATCTGTTCAAAAACGAAATTCTCTTTTCCTCCTCTGTCATATCAAATGCACTATCCAACGATGGATTCTTGTTTGATTGCTGTTTCATCATTCTAAATAATTCATCAAACATTCCCGAACCTCTCATAAATCCAAAATCACGCGCCTCTTCATCTGACACTAAAGAGAATCCATAATTCTCCATCAATCTTCTGAAATAATTAAAATTCACCAAATACTCTATCGCATACTTGTTAATCGTCTCTTGAAATACACTAATCGGATATCCAATGCTCGTCTCATCATCCGAAAATCCCGTCTCGTGATACAACTTCTGTATTTCAAATATCTTGTCTTTGCCTTCATTCACATATAGGGATATTCCTTCGTCCTTCTTCTTATTTTGCAACAAATTAAACACTGTTTGACCATCATAACAAGTGGCAATGAAATAACCACCTGCCTGAGTGCATTCAGACAAATTGCGCAAGAAATTATTCAAGGTGGTTGCCGACTCAAAGAAATAATGCAACGCAAACTGACACGAACTCACATTAAATCCTTTCTCGCCAATTCCATAATGTCTATAAACCGCGGCCGCGTGTTTGGTGGCATCGCGACTGCCTTTGCCAAATATTGCTTCAGCAATTGCCCGTTCCTTGTCTGTAAAGAATGCATCTCCGTTGCGCAAATTTGCGCCACTATTACCAGGCAAGAATATAGCATCAAACATATGTTTATTATTGCGCCTCTCATTTAAATAACGCGTGCAAGCACCGTCGCTCTGATTATGAATATTATCCTTTGACACATCCACGCCAAATACGAATTTCAGTCCAGACGATTTCCATTTGGACATATCACCTGCTTTTCCTACAGCATAATCTATTAATATGTCTCCGCGTTTTGAAACGCCCTCTATCAATTTGCGCTTTACATATAAATTGTGGAAATTTCGCAACGACCGCGTGTATGAAATTCGCTCGTCCTTGGATTTGTTATAATACACATCATCATTTGTGTCTGCATCGGGTATTCCTACACCAGTGGTTATCATTTCCTCTGTGATTGGGTTATGTATGGATTTCCAATTGTCATTTGCGACGTGATATGCGTTGCCGTATTCTTTGTTGCCGGCGCGCAAATTGTAGGTCTTGTCGTGGCGAACACGCAATGGCGACCACCGCCACCCGACTGCTTTATCGGGATAATAACTGAATTCCACAATCATATTGTCTTCGAAGCGTTCGCCCTCTTCGGTTATCATAAAGAGTTGGTCGTTGTCTTTTACTAAACGAATATTTGCAATGTACGCCTGCGCATCATATGGATTTGTCGGTTGAAATGGCATCGGTTTATATGTCTCCTCATTGTCCAATTCCTTTGATGTGGTCGGTATTTTATCATCTATCAAATCTTGGAAGGGATTGATGTATCCGTGCATCTTCTGGTCAAATCCGCAACGCAGTTCCAACACACGATAATGATTGTCTTGTCTTGAGACATTATTAATGCCCGTTTCAAATTCTGTGTGAATCTCATCTTTGCCGGTCTTGTCCAATTTATATGTCACCAACAAATCAATTGTGTTGTAACGAGGCGGTTTCCACTTGAACGATAGAGACCAAGTCGTTTTCTTTAAATCGCTTGTTTGACCTGTGCGCATTCCGCCCACACCTGTGTTGAGGGGCGTGAAAATGAGACCGTCCGTTTCATAGGGATACACGTGGTCCTTAATGTCCATTAATATTGTGTGACACGCATCAAATATGGTTTTGCCATTTGTTGCCGGATAAAATTTCTTCACAATGAGTTTAAAATCCAAGACTTGTGTTTGAGGAATTACTGATGCCATTTTAAATGCCTTTGCCACCTGATGCAATAGAGGCAATCTGAATTCCTCAGGTTTTCCCTGTTTGACTTCCATTCCATCATATGGTGCAAAATCGCATTCGCGCACTGACCGTCCCGCAATGTAATACACATCAAATGCCGCATATGTGTTGATGTATTCCTTGCGATTATTGTATTTGATATGTTCTCCGTCCAACAGTGTGTCCCAAGTGGTCTGGTCTTTTGCCACGATTCCGGTGAATTGCACAAACATATTAGTGTTTATTAAATACATTTTGCCGTTCAATCCGCTAATATATAGCATTTTGCGCTCGCCGTCTGCTTTGTCTGTCACACAGTAATTGGTGCGAATATTGGGCGCATTGGAGTTTGCATCAGGTTCGGTCACATTTTTTATTTGCAATGTGCAAGATGATGGTCCAATGAAATCGCGATTTAATACTCGGCGCGGTTCATAAGTTTCGCCGTGAACCAATCTCATATAGGATTGTAACACCGTCTCTTGTTCCTTGTATGAAACCGGATAATTCGTTTCCTGTATTCCGCTTAGAACAATGCGAATGATGCGTCGCAATTCGTCAGATAATGATTTGACATTTTCCACAGTATAATTGGTGCCAATGCCCACTTTGGTGTTATCTATTTCTAACTCGATTTCGCAGTGTTCGGGGTTTGAAAAGATTCCGGATTCTTCCATAGTGTGTGTGGGAACCATTACGCCACCCGACATTTTTGAATTGCGGACAATGCTTAAATCCACCACAACTGGGGTGTCTTCTTTGTAGAAACGGACACGGTTGATTAGACGAAACGATTTGCGGTTATCTGTCCAATTGCGAACCATATCGGCAACATTTTTGGAATCAACGGGATAATCTTGCTCTACATTGTAGGAGATATTAAAATTGAAATCGTCAAATGTGATTTTGCGAATGGGTTTTTGTGTATTGCCGTCTTCAATCATTGCAGACGATTTGCGCGTAAATTTCATCTTGTATTCATTGTTAACCGGCATATCAATGAGTTTTTTGATGCTATTTGTCCTACAGTATTGTTGGACCAATTCGGCGCCGATGATTTCTGCACGGGTGTTTGACATTTTCATAACGCCGGTGACTTTATCTATATATTCGGGGGTGATGCGGAGCATAGTTGACCCCTCCATATTGTCGCAACGAAATCCGCAAGAAAGTAATTTGATAATTACATTATCATATTCAACTTTGGATATGAATTTGCCTTTTTTGGGATTTGTGCCAAAACGGACCTCCAATTCATTTATTTTGGAGTCATTTTTTACAACAGGATTACTCGCTAAATAATGTTCTAGCATTTTGTCCATTTGTTTTTTCAACTCGGCAGCAGAAGGAGCATCTTTTGCTGAATCTTCGGACGAATTTTTTGCAGCGTTTCGGTTCATTTTGTAAGTTTGTTTCCTTATATAAATTAGATATACTATATTTAATTCATTTGTAAAAATTTGTTTTCGGTGTCAATTTTCAAAGGAACAAAAGGAACCTACGGTTAAGTATCTGGCGATGCCAGATACGGGCGGTGGCACCGAAGGTACCACTTATGTCCTCTTGGACACCTCCCTTTAAAGGAAACCTACGGTTAAGTATCTGGCGATGCCAGATGCGGGCGGTGGCACCGAAGGTGCCACTTATGTCCTCTTGGACACCTCCTCTTTAAAGAAAACCTACAAAGGAAACCTAGGTTAAGTATCTGGCATTGAACTTAATTATTTGTATAAAAACATGGTTTTGTCTCTATATCCAACGCGAAAATATTCTTTAACTATGGTTTTGTCTTCATCATTTTCCAGTGTGAATATCTTGTGTCTTAATCTGTGATGAACATTTGCATTACACAATAAGTATTTTATATCAATTAATGTGTGTGATCTGTCATTAACAACGCACTTGTCGCCTATTTTCATTGTTTCATATGATGCAGTTTCCATAATAAGTAATAAATATATTATTTTAAGTGGATTTAATAATTAAACCGTCGAAGAATTAAAATGGCACTTTGTGAATAACTGCCTTTGGCAGTTACACGTGGAACAATCTGCGATTGTTCTCCCATTTTTTCTTCTAGGTTCGAGACCAATAACCATTTAATAAGGCACACGAAGTGAATAACTGCCTTTGGCAGTTACAATTTAAGACCACCTATGGTGGTCTTAAACCATTCAACAAAAAACTTATGTTTTTTGTTGAACACGTGGAACAATCTGCGATTGTTCTACCGTTTTAAATGTTCACCGGTTTAAAACATGGTGCGTGGCATAATTCCATTCGCACATTTTATCGCAATCGCATCATACATTTCCTGTTTTTTCATCTTTGAACTCTGTAGGAGTGTTGGGTGCTCCGCACCCTGTGTGCCATTGCAGCACGCTATATTGCTCGCACATATAATCCTGTCATACAAGTATTGCAATTCTTCTATTTTATATGCACCTATACCCATCATCGGTTTCTCATAATGCGGAATCTTGTAACTGTTTTCACGCATTTCATTTATCCTCTGCGTCTTCTTTTCCGCGTCCATTTCCAATTCAAATCGCCCTTCCACCATATAGAGGAGAACTATATTGGGGTCCGATGTTTCATTGACTTCATCGTCAAATACATAGGTGTTTGGCACAAAATAGAGAAAGGTCTTGTTTCCGAGGTCTACATAAATGGGGCATTTCCAATAAACACAACACGGAATTAATGCCTCTATTGAGGTGAGCATCGGTTTGGTCATCAGGTCGCATTTGATTTCGTTGATTTTAATATTGGTAATTTTGTGATTGGTGTTTTTGAGTGCAGTCTTGTTTTCATCTTTATTGAAAAATTCGGACATAATGCGTTTCTCGTTCATCATCAAATTTAACATATTGGTACCAATTGCCTTGTGCGTTTCAAATGTGGCGTATCCGTGACTATGCACATACATACACCAAAATAATGAATCCTTCAAATATGACCTAAATCGGGTTTTCTTTGTCACCTGTTTAATTGGTTCTGTTTGAATTGTCACATTTGTTGGATTCTCTATTGGTTTGTCTGGATTCAGGATTGTTTGACTTGGCATTTGAAATGCAAACAGATTTAAAAATGTATGCGTCAGCATATATTTTTCAAAATTACACAAATCAACTGTATCACTTGATTTGTAAAAAATATTTATTAATTGTTTTGGTATTGACATTGTGTGTTATTATTTATAAAGAAAAGTTTATAAATTGTTTTCAAATGTTTTTAAGTTCTGCTTGCGCAAATTAAATTGACAGATAGATATGTTGCTCCTTGTCCTGCAATTAATGTTTGTGCGGTGTCTCTAAAAATATAACCTCTTATACTTGAATTTTCTTCGCAAAATATGAAAAAAGTTCCACTAATTTGATATCTTAATCCACTTCCAGATTCTTCGGCCGAAATGATTTGTCTATAAGTTTTGGATGTGCTTGATGTTGCATATGTTATTCCTACATAAATTAGAGCATTGCTTGTGTCGTTACTATTATTTCGCAAATTATATCCATAACTAACTAAATACAATCCTTTTACTGGAATAGTTACATAATTATTTGACAAATCCCAATCCATGTTACCAATAAAACTGTCAAATGGAACCCCAAGAGATATCACTTGATTTGATACTATACCATTACCATAACTATTGCCATTGGTTAAATCTTCGCTAAGATATGCAAGTCTTCTTGGACTGTTTCCCGATGGTACAAAATAAGACATTTTATTAAATATATATTATATGAATAAATAGTTATCAAGTATCTCTGCTTGCTTAAATATAAATAGTCTTAGTTAAGTGCCACAATCATACCCACTGATAAATAGGTTGCACCGACTCCTGATTCATTATATTGTGTTGTTACTCTGCCCGAAATATGTCCTTTAATTGTATCACCAACTTCACAATTTATAAAAAAACTATTTGATACTGGATAACGAACATTATTTTGAAACCATTCCGCAGCAATTGTTTGAATATAATATTTATATGTGGTGCCGCGCGTGTGAGTTATTCCCATATCTATTAAATCACTACCTGGTGTATCAGTGTTATTTCTTATTGAATAACCATAATTTATAAGATATAGTCCTTTTACATTAATAGTTAATGTTTTTGTTGTATTATTCCAAGACACACCTGTTGAAGATGATTCGATTGTATCAAAAGGAAACCCATCTGCTGTGCCTGTTCCATAATTTCCAGTATCATCTCCTCCACTTGCCAAATAAATATGGGCATATGGTATCGTGTCTGTTTTGTATAAACTCATTATATAGTATATGGAGTAATTAATCCAATAGATAAATAAGTTTTGCCGATTCCTCCTTCAATTACTTGTTCTGTTGTTCTGCCTGCTACCAATCCTTTTATTGTGTCATTGACATCTAATCTTATTACAAAAGAATTGCTTATTGATTGTCTTACTGTATCACCAAACCACTCTACCGACACTTCTTGTGTATATGAATTATTACTAATCGTACTTGAATCATAATGTTGTATTCCAAAAGATGCAATCTCAGAGCCATCGGTATCATTTTGGTTTCTTAAACTATAACTATATGCAACAAAATACGTTCCTGCTTTGTTAATTGTTGCAGTCTTAGTTGTGTTGTTCCAACTAATATTTCCAAAAGATTCTTCAACTGTGTCAAACGGGAATCCACTGCCACCACCATAATTAGTGCTGTTTTGTAAATTGCTTGCCATATAAACATGTAGAAAACCGTGATTTGTTGAATTTGTGAGAAATGACATTATATAAGTAAAATATAAATTATTTTTTTTTTGTTTTCGGGTGCATCTTTTTGTGCCTCTCACATTTTCTAAATCTGTTGCTTGCAACTCATTTTTAAGTTCTGCTTGCGCAAATTAAATTGACAGATAGATATGTTCCTCCCATTCCTGTAACTAATGTTTGTGTGGTGCTTCTTGAAATGTAACCTCTTATAGTTGAATTTGCTTCGCAAAATATGAAAAAAGTTCCACTAATTTGATATCTTAATCCACTTCCAGAATCTTCGGCTGAAATAATTTGGTCATAATAATCATAAGTGCTTGATGTTGCATATGTTATTCCTACATTAATTAAACTATTACTTGTGTCGTTATTATTATTTCTTAAATTATATCCATAACTAACTAAATACAATCCTTTTACTGGAATATTTAAACATTTATTTGTGTCATCCCATATCATATCACCTCCAAGTGCAGAGTTGTCAAATGGAACCCCAATTTGATTTGATACTAAACCAGTGCCATAACTATTGTCATTAGTTAATCCAGTGGGATAATTAGTTTCGCTAAGAAATACGTGTCTTCTGGGACAATTATTAATTTTTGAAATATAAGACATTTTATTATATATTGTGTTTATAAAATATACATTAATAAAATGCTGCAAACATACCTATAGATAAATAGGTTGCTCCATATCCACTTTCATTATATTGTGTTGTTCCTCTGTCCGAAATGTATCCTTTAATTGTATCATTTGCTTCACAATTTATAAAAATGCTATTGGTCACTGGATAACGAACATTATTTTGAAACCATTCCGCAGCAATTGTTTGACTATAGTATGTATATGTGGTGCCGCGCGTGTGAGTTATTCCCATATCTATTAAATCACTACCTGTGTCATCAGTGTTATTTCTTATTGAATAACCATAATTTATAAGATATAATCCTTTTACATTAATAGTTGCTGTTTTTGTTGTGTTATTCCAAGTCACACCTGTTGCAGATGATTTGACTGTATCAAAAGGAAACCCATCTGCCGTACCTGTTCCATAATTTCCACTATCATCTCCTCCACTTGCTAAATAAACATGCAAAAAAGGCGTAACATCTGTTCTGTATGAACTCATTATATATAAAATGTCAAAGAAACTATATTTATTAATTGTATGCTGCAATTAAACCAATAGACATATAAGTTCTGCCAATGCCTCCTTCTATTATTTGTATTGCATTTCTGTTTGTTATGGTTCCTCTTATTGTGTCATTGGCAGAACACTTTATTACAAAAGAATTGCTAATTGATTGTCTTACAGTGGTTCCAAACCACTCTGCTGATACTTCTTGCACATAGTTTTGTGTGATGCCATTATCAGAATTGTAATGTGATATTCCAAAATTTATAACATCAGTGTCAGTGGTACTACTTTGGTTTCTTAAACTATATCCATATGCTACAAGATATAATCCATCTTTATTAACTGTTACAATTTTAGTTGTGTCATTCCAATTAAGACTACCAATAGATTCTTTGACAGTGTCATAAGGAAATCCATTACTAGTGTCTCCATAATTATTGCTGTTTTCCAATTCACTTGCTGCCAAATAAACATGAATGAAATTGTGATTTGCTGGTTTTAAATAAAATGACATTATATATAAGTAAACTATAAATTATTTTTTTTGTTTTCGGGTGCGCCTTTTTGTGCCTTCCACATTTTCTAAATCTTTTGCTTGCAATTCATAAAGGTCCCAAATCCCTTGCCACATAATACGATAAATTTATGTAATTAATTCCCACAATGGATTTGATAGATTCGTTGTGTTGTGTTTGCAATAGTTTTGTTACTTGTAAATGAACAAATTCCAGACCATCTGCAAAAAAATCTGTTTCTCTGTTCTAAAAATGTTCTCGTCAAAGGTTTACACCTTTGCACACACACAATTCCTTTATATGTCTGCTATTTGCGTGATTTACAGATGTCAATTTTCTAAATTTATTTCGTATTTTACACATTTGTCCATTTCTGTGTTTCCGATATCAGCAAATGTGTTTATCAACATTTTCTCTATTTCCTTTATTTGCTTGCGGTCTTCAAAACACAACAAGAATATATATTCATCTCTGCCAGATGCGCGAATCATCATTGCCCTTTTATATATTTTGCCAAATGTCATTATCGACTTTGCCTTTCTGTGCATCAAATACATTGTGCTATAACGCATTTCCAGCATTCTTATGCACAATAAAATTACAAAAACTATTATAAATACTATTAATGTGTTCATTTTGGATGTTTGTATGCACCCTCACACAAACATCCAAAATCAATTTTCTCAATTTGCAGAGAGCACCTGCACAATTTATTCAATCGACCCTATTGCCATACCCGAAAAAAATGTATTCTTAAATTCCTGTTTCTGGGTTTCCAACATATTCAATTCACTCTCTTGGTCACTTATGTATTTCACATACTTCTCTATTTCCTCTATTGTGTCATTTGGCAAAAAAGAAATATTCACAAAAATCCCACTCTTGTTTTCATTTAATTTTATTGTCTGATTCTTCTTTAATATTCGCAAAATGTCAAACTGCTGCGTCTTTGTCATCCTCTCTATCTTATCTTTCAACATTATTAAATAATCAGTAGTAATAATCATCATTACTACTGTATGAGTCCATTTCTCTATGTTTTTTATATTTATTTATTCCTTCGGTTCCACAATTGCGGCAAGCGTAGTAATTGACGGGTCATTTAATTCAAATCTCACACCAATGATTCGCGCCTCTATTACTGCCTTTTCTTTAATACTGTTGAAATATTTATTTGTGCTATGGTGGTCTCGCGCTATAAACACGGTGATTGGCACATTATCACTGTCTGTGTCCTTAACATATGCGTGAATTCCCGCCTTTGTGACTTCGGATACAGTGCAACTCACAATCATATCTTTGACCGGATAACAAACTAAACATTCATAGGTTGTTTGAAATTCTACGTGGTCGTCTTTAATAAGACCACTTGAATAATTAAGAACGCGCACCGTATTTGGACGAATAAATCCCTCGGCAATGCATTTTCCTTCGGTTTTAAGACGAATTACATTTTCTAAATTTTGTGTGAGATTTTTGCCGATTTCGGTGATGCTGAGTGCAATTTTCATCTGTAATACAGAACGAATGTAAACACCGTATCTTTCTGTCTGTTGATTCTTGTTCATATTGTATTATATATAATGAGAATAGTTCTATATGTTTTGTGTTGTTGATTTTCAGAAGTAATCAATCATTCAATCAATTTTTGCGGCGCCGTTTGCTCTGCTTTTTCTGCTTGCGCCGTTTGTTTGTCTTTTTTTTTCTTGCTCCTCCTCCCCCCATTTTTCTTTTTTTTTCCGACTCCTCTGATATTTTTGTTAATTCATTGTTAAACACGGTTGATTTGTTGATTTGCCCATTGGAACATAATAAATTGTCTTCTACAAATTGAGGGTCAATTATTTTTATCATTTCTAAAAAACAACTGCGTTTGACTGGTTGATTGATAGAGGCAGCAGAATTATTTGTCAATATATACACTTTGACACCATTTTCGTGAAGCATCTCAAACATATTTTTTAAAAATTGTATTCTTATTTCTCTGCCCAAAACATAGAGTGCCATTTCGGTTGCAAACTTTTTTTTACTTACTCCATTAAATGGAAAATTGCCCGGAATTATCAGTCCTTCCACAATTGAAATTGTGCGGTCCCAATCAAACACCGCAATTCTATTTGGACTATCCTTGGTATTAATTAACCAAGGAACTAATTCTCTGTCATAAATATCCTGTGTGATTCCATTGCAAATCAATTCATCTTCTCCGTATTGTATTGCAATATTATGCGCCACATGTGCATACAAATTGTATTTGTCCGGATTGTATGTTTGTGTTTCTTCATCTATTTCTAAATATGAATTCATATATGCTTCTCCATCCTCAAATCCTTCATATGGTTCTGTATCATCCACCAATACAGACACGCAATTGTCCACATTTTCACTCATATTATCCACATTTTGGGCGTCATTGTCGAAAAATATGATTTCATTGGAATTAAAAACACTTTTTGAACCTAATGTTCTCGACATTATACTAAATGCATATATTAGATATCATATTCAACAATCCTGTTTGCAATCGTCTCTTCCGGTGTCAAATGCCATATAAGTCCCTTTTTGTGTTCATCTTGATATTTGCGCAACAACAACTCCAGAACCACTGCAAATCCATTCTTTGATATGTCCTTGATTTCTTTTTCCACATAGTGGTGTTCGGGCAATCCAATAGTATCCATTATAGAATTGTATATTGTGATAATCACATCTTTGCCTTTTCCGGACAATTTGGCACCAGTGTTGCCTCGTCCTCGTCCAAGTGTTTTGGTCATATATTCCATAGTGCCTTCAGCACTTCCCTTCTCTTTGATTCCGCGACCCGTGAAATATCCCACAAACCCAAATGTGTTGTTTAAATGCGTCAAATCCATCATCAATCTGTCTTGTATGTCCTTTTTGAAATCCAACATCTCGCCCGGTTCTTCTTCCGTCCAAGTGGTTTCTGGAGTCTCCCGATAGAGAATCACATTCTTCACTATATTTTTACTCACTTTTGTGAAAATGTATCCTACAGATTGTTTGTATGAAAACTCGCGCACTTTGAAATAACGCAGAATCATATATTCCAATTCATCTGTTTCATTTAACAAACTCAAATTCTCTATCAGACTCTTTTTCAAACGATGATTCATCGTATCCATAAAATGTTCAAATGCATATTTCTCTATTTCTGGTCTGGTGAATCCGTGCTCACTTATTAAAAAGAAATCTATCAAGGGTCGGCGTTTATCCTTTTCCGCGCCAGTTAATCTCACGGTTGTTGATATTGAATTCAAATTCTTTGCCCAATCTTCTTCACTTGCCATTACAGGATATGGTTCGGGTCTTCTCACAATTTCCATATTTTTTCGCAAATCCTCTATTGCCGACATCCACAACCCCTCTACAAAAGGCGACATTGGCATCATTGGTGACATAGGAGAAGTCGGTGACCCCTGCATATGCATCAATTCCTTTGACACCGCATAATTCAACTTGTCGTGTTTGAAATTCACCGGCATCACATTTTCCAATAGAGATGCCCTTTTATCTGTCACTTCCAATGGTTGAAATGCATACACATCTCCGCGATTCACCATTTTTCCTTCGCGCCCATATTTGTCAAACACCTTCTCATATGGATTGTCCACTATTTGTGTTAGCGCCAACATCAATTGTTCCTCGTTTTTCATATAGGGTGCCATCATCATTTTTATTTCGTCTGTGTGATAATACATCTTTTTGTTTGTGCGCAATTTGAATATGTTTTTCAATGCATCTATCAATCTGTCTGAATCTGACCGCATCTGCTCTATTCCATAGGTTTCTCCTATTGGGTTTATATCCAGTTTTTTATTATCCACACTACAGGTGTATGAACAAGTGTCCGCATAATCACACGCTTCGGTGCCGGTTTTGTCACCGACTTGAATATTGATTAGTGTTCCTACAGGTGCTGATGACGGATGGATTTGGACATTTTGGTTTTCTGGTATTTTGGATAATTCCGCATAAGTAAATTGGGTCTGCCCCAAATTGAGTTCGCAATCCACGGACACCTCTTTTAATAGTCGCGTCACTTTGCCAATTGTGATTGCCTTGTTTTCGGCATATCTATAAACATAATGGTCCACGCATTCTTCTGGTGTGTTTAATGCAGTGGCGTGTAAATAAATTTCCACATTGCGCTCTTCAAATGGCAGTCCGCAATGACTCATATTTCGCACACCGCGTCCTATAATTTGTTCAATGCGATTCAAGTTATACCAAGGGTCCAATACGTGCACTTGCCGGATGAATTTGAAATCGAGACCTTCTGATGCGGCGCGCGAAATCAGTATTACACGGACATCTTCGCCGTCGCGATTTGCCTTGCTGGTTGCATATTTGATGTCTTTTGCATTATTTTGTGAGAAATACTTGTCGCCAGATAAAATCATATATTTCGCCTGTTTGAAATTGTCCAAATCCCGTGTTTTCGCATATTCGGGGCGCAATTGCATTGTTTTCGCATCACGCGGTTCTTGGTTTGTTGCCGCGCCTTTCTTAAAAAGTGGTTTCACAAACTGTTGATTGGACCCATATCGGGCAAAACCGAGTTCTTCTAGCGCCAATGCCATTGGCACTATACCGCCATCAATATATTGTGTGTAAATCATTATTATGCCGGTTGTGCGGTTCTCGGTGATTAAATCACAGATGTGGGCAATTTTGCTACTATGTGCGCGCAGTTTGTCAATAGAGAAAAGACCTTCATAACCCTTTTTGTATTCATAGCGGTGTTTCATATAAATGAAAGTTTCCTCGTCCACTTGTTTGCGTTCTTCTTTAAAACTCATTGCTCTATTGATTCCGTTTTTGCCAACCAGTTCGCTGATGATTTCTTTTGCCGTGTCTGGATCAACGTCGACATAATTGCCGTTCAGTTTGTCTAGTGCAGGACTCGGAAAAGTCATAATAAGGGATTGCAACGGAACTTGCAATTTTGTGTATCCAAAAGATTCCATATTTTCATAAATGGCAGTATCATCGTCTTCGTCAACACTTCGGAAAATATTTGCACTACTTTTTTTCGTAAATATATTCGCCCCTTTTGTGATGAAATTGTAGGCGCGTTCTTGTTCGGAACCGATTCTGGTGATAAAAATGCGATTTTTCATACCCTGCATTGGAGGAAGATTATTGTTTCCTGTGATGGTTTTAGTGGGATATGGCATAGTTAAAAAGGTATTATCAGGATTAAAGATGTCGGGATAGAGACGGAATGGAAAAGTGTATGGATTTTCTCCGCGAACATAAGAAATGTAACCATTTAATTTGCGTCGCAAGAGATTTTTGCCGTCTGGTTCGCGCATATTTCCTTTTTTATCAAATACATCGGACGCCCTGATTGGTTGGCGTTTGTCATTTGCATTCATTAAATTCGTAATCCAGATGATTTCCTCCACTGAATTATACATCGGCGTCGCGGACAACATCACAAAACGCACATTTTCGGCGTGTTCTGCAATCAACAGCAATAGAGGTGCTGCCAAACTATTAGGGACATTGTGCACTTCATCAATTACAATGAGTCTATTGTTAAACAATCGTTTGATGTTGTTGATTTTAATATCTCTTTTTTGTTTTTCTGTATAAGTGGCGTTTTCATCTTGTGATAATGCGCGTTTTTGGACATAATTGGCAAATTGCAAATAACCCATAAAGGCATAACTGCCATTTATGATTGAGTTCGCCTGCGAGGCAATTTTCTCGGCAGTGATGTTGATGTCATTTGTGGGATTGATTTCGCGCAACATACTGTTTCCTACACACGAATCCATCGTCCAAGACCCCCCTTGCGACCGTTTTAATTTTTGGTCATCAAACAGTTGCAGTTTAAAATTGTCCTGCACATTTGTAGAGGCAATAATGAGGATTTTATTGACCACACCGGTTTGTTTCATAGAGGTTCGCATTGTTTCGCAAATACCGATTGCCGAGCAGGTTTTTCCCGACCCCAGACCGTGATAGAGAAGAATGCTGCGGTAAGGAGTGTTTTTAGACAAGAAATTCTTCACAAACAGTTGGTGCGGTAATAATTCAAATTCGCGGTCTTCGCGGCATACATAATCAGACCGTGTTTTAATGTTGTCGGGGGCGCCATCATATTTGTAGGAAGAAAATTCCTTGCGACCTGCAATTTTCACATTTAGATAAGGGTCATTTAAGGATGGATAGAGGAAATCATCATTCTGTGTGATGGTCTCTCCATTGATGGTGATAGAGATTTCATCTGTTGGATGCTCTTTTTTATATTCGTATTCTTCTTTTTCAATGGTTGCGCGTTCGCTAAGCACTGGTGCTTTGTCTTCCTCGGCAGCAGGTTCGTTGTCTTCATCGGCAGCAGGTTCTTTGTCTTCCTCGGCAGCAGGTTCTTTGTCTTCTTCGGCAGGTTCTTTGTCTTCCTCGGCAGCAGGTTCTTTGTCTTCCTCCTCTACGGCAGCAGGTTCTTTGTCTTCACTTGGCAACTTTTCTCTAGTGTATCTTAAATTTCCTGTTTTGGTCTGTTTCTCATTTTTCTTGTAAAGATATCCATCATACACAAACATCATAAGAACATCTGCAGTTTCTGTTCTTACACCACCCTTTTTCGGATAGTATTTTCCAGAATTTGTAAGTTCATATAAATCATCCTTTATATGTTTCATACGATATCCTGTATAATCACCATCCACCTTGTTTGGATTTTCATATGAATCATCAAATAATTCCTTTGTTATAACAGGAATATTAGGGAATCCATTTTTCTCTATTGCAACCTTTTCAAATTCTTTATTAACAAGTTTTGGAACTTCCTCCACAACAGGTTCTTTGTATTCCTCCACAACAGGTTCTTTGTATTCCTCCACAACAGGTTCTTTGTATTCCTCCACAACTTCTCTATCGCCGGCATCCGCAAACTCATCCAAATCTTCTTTTTTGAAGTCTTCATCACCAGGCAGAACTTGTCGGTCATATTTCAAATTCCCTGTTTTGGTCTGTTTTTCAGTTTTTTTATATAAATACCCGTCATACACAAACATCTTAGGAACATCGGCAGTTTCTGTGCGGACACCACCCTTTTTCGGATAGTATTTTCCAGAATTCGTCAGTTCATATAAATCATCCTTTATGCGTTTCATACGATATCCAGTGTAATCACCATCCACCATTTTCGGATTTTCATATGAATCATCAAATAATTCTTTTGATATAGGTTGCATCATCAATCCTTCGCGCAAATCATTCTCATCGATATTTGCTCTCAGTTTTACCGTTTTTGATGCACTTCCACCTATATTTTTTTTCCGGGTCTTTTTCATTATATCTATAGAATAACTACACATATAATATGATTATTACAAACACATATATCTTGTCAAAATCGTATTCACACAGATTACAATTTTTCTTTTTTCTAAATTGTATGCACGAATAGTATTCACACATTCCAAAAATGGCATCCATCTTATTGCACTTATTTCAAAATTATTCTTAATATTTTCCAAACACACCTGTTTTGAATATTCATAATCCATTTTCATCAAGAAATACTTGTGTTTGTATGATTTGTAATTTGAACCAATAAATGTTTCCTCAAATGGCAACACATTCTCTATCAATGCCCCCGGCAATTCATATCCCGTCTCTTCGCAAAATTCGCGGATTGCACATCCCAAATCCGTCTCATTATTATCACGACGCCCTTTAGGAAATCCCCATTCAGGTTCTTCCCAATGTGTCTTGTCTTGCGTCACTAAATCTGCCAATGTATATTTATCGTTTTTCATACATATGCCATTTCGCAATTGATTGAATTTGTCCCGCGCCGCACATTCTTCTATTCCATTCAAATTGCATTTATCCCCCCATACGCATTTTAATAATTCATCAAATTCACATTTCAATAACATTTCTTTTTCAACACAGGTCATTTGACATATCATATTTGAAATATAATATGAATTGTTCACCGAATATTTGCCTCGCACAAAATCAATAAATCCCAATGTATCCTTTCGTCTTATCATTAAATACTCTTTTTGACCATTTGGATTGAACCGAAATGCTATAATTCCATTGCTAATTATTGGCAATTTGCACTGATGAAAATTATGCCCCCGTTTCCCACAATTGTTGCAATTATTAATTGTTGCCGTTTCTGCAACTTCCTTGTATGTTTTCATCGTCCTTACTATTTTATTTAAGTATGTCATTTCTATATACTTTCTGTTTTTACAAATGCACAAATACAGTTCCAAAGTATGGGGACCTCATTATTGGTTCTTCATAATGACGCTGGCGTTGTCCTTTCCCGATTTCCCCAATGATGTCACTAAAAGAAAATACTACGATTTTTTTTCGAATTTGCCTCTATTTATTCCCGACGAAAAAATGGGTCAAGAATTTAGCAAAATGCTTGATAAATATCCGGTCACACCTTATTTAGGAAGCAAAGATTCACTCGTGCGGTGGGTCGTTTTCATACACAATAAATATAATGAAATGACGGGCAAGGATGAAATCTCTATTGATGAAGCAATGAGCAGATACTACGATTTGTATTTGCCAAAACCCATTTATATTCACGAAACCCTGAAAATGCGACGATACCATCTTCACGTTGCCTTCATATTAATTTGCGTTTTCCTTGTTTATCTGTATTACACATAAACCATTGGTTTCCCTATATATATTATAAGTATGCGCTTGGAAATTATTATTTTTTTAATCACAGGATTGCTAATTGCAAACATTTACACGGATGGCAAATATTTGGCGTTGCTCAAGTCAAACAAGAAATATTTGCAAATGGGTGCAATTGCTTTAGGTGGTTTAATGCTATACATCCTGTTTAAAAAATTCCCCGATAGAGCACGCAACATTATTCGCGGTTCCAATGAATATTTGAAATATTTGCCCGTTGATAGTGGCACCGCAAATATGATGAGTCCCATATTGGATTTTACCGCAAAACAAAATATATTTGATGACTCTTATGGAAACAGCGATTACAATCATCCTGTATTAAATATGACTGGCGGCAGCAGCAACAGTGCAGCAGGCAATTCATCCGCAGAAACACGAATTCTCAATTCCGGCAAAAAATCCACTAAACGGTCGGTCAGCGAAACTAAGAAAAAATTTGTGGCAAGTAGACAAAATTGGAAATGCGGCGATTGCCAACAACAATTGTCCGCGTGGTTTGAAGTTGACCACAAAATCCGATTGGAACACGGCGGAAGTAATCATGTGGACAATTTAGTTGCATTGTGTCGCGAATGCCACGGATGCAAAACTGCAATGGAAAACCTCTAATTTTATTTCATTACATATATTAAATAAGTAATGACAATACAAGAAATGCTTGCACCTCTATTGGTGAAAATACAAGAAATGCTTGTGACTCTATTGGGAATTGTGAAAAGTTATCCAATTATAATTATAGCATTCAGTTGGATTGCTGCATTGTTGTTTATGAGTTTAAAAAGCAAATCGCCCGATGCATTATTCTCACAAGAATATTTCAATTTTATCATCATTGGATTGCCCATTTTATACATCATCATAACAGGATTAAGATTGGGGTCTGCGCTAAATGATAAAACACAGGTCGCAAAACTAGTCGGTCTCGCGATTCTATTTATTGGCATCATCGGCGGAACTTGGTATTTAAATGCGCCACGCGGAAATGCCGAACCCATTTTAACCAGCGATATTGCCGAGAAAATAATGTTTTTCCTCAATGTTATTGGGGTTGCCATTGTTGTGTTTGGATTGATTATTTTTGCGCGTTTGTTGAAAGATGTTGCCTACTCTTTTGAAGGATGGATTGGCATCATTATGCGCGTCATCTTTTTCATTCCGTGTATGTTGTCTGATTTACTGTCATACATCGGCGGTGAATTTGCAAGAAGTCCTTTTGTGGTTTATGTGCTGATTGCGATAGAGGCATTGTTGATTTTTGCATATTTTTATTTGCCAAAAATCATTTCGAAACTGGCAATTGCATCCGGAGGAGAAAATATTTTGAATAATCCTGTTTCTCTCGGCAAAAGAAAATCATTAAAAAGCATCGGCAACCTATACATAAAAGACGGCATTAAACCAGATTTTGGGTCTTACAATAAATTCTCGGTTTCTATGTGGTTCTATATTAAAAGTATGCCTTCAAATACTTATCCTTACAATGAAGATGCCATCATTTTGAATTTAGAAAATCATCCAAAAGTTGTCTACAATGGTTCCAAAAATAAATGCATTGTTTATTTAAACAATACCCCGCACGAATTTAAAATCCCCCTACAAAAATGGGTGAATTTAGTTGTTGTTTTTGGCAGTGGAAACATTGATATGTTTTTGGACGGACAATTGATAAAGACTGTCAATAGAGATGCATCCATCAATCTTGCCTATACTGATACAATTGTTGTGGGACAAGATAGCGGATTGCAGGGCAAAATTGCCAATATTACATATTATCAAAAGGCAATCCCAAAACTGGAAATTATACGATTGTATGAATTGAATCGCAACAAAGACCCGCCAATCAATTATAACAATAATATATAAGATGCCAACTCTTCGGGAAAGTCCCAAGATAAATAAAAGAAAAACTAGGAAAAATAGAGATGCCAATTATGTTGTGGCAATTCCGTCTTTTCATCGTTCTGATATTATCACACACAAGACTTTGGAAACTTTAAGAAAAGGCGGTATTCCCAAAAAATCCATTTACATTTTTGTTGCCGATTCTGCTGAATATGATTCCTACAAGAAAGTTGTGCCAAATGTCAAAATTGTCATTGGTGTCAAGGGCATTATGGAACAACGCAAATTTATTGTGAATTATTTTCCAGAAGGGACGCACATAGTAAGTATGGATGACGATGTTGAAAAATTCTTGCGTCTTAGTCGTGATGGTCAGAAATTGATTGATTTCAAACAGGGCGAATTGGACCGTTTCATCAGAAAAGCATTTGAGGCAATAGAGGCGAAAGGTCTTTTTATATGGGGGGTTTATCCGATGCGATATGCTTACTATATGAAACACAATGTGACAACGGATTTGCGTCTTATTTTAGGAACTGCTTATGGATTCATTTGCAGACACGATGCCGATTTATTGCCGAGCGTGAGTGAAAAAGAAGATTATGAAACCACCATCAAGTATTTTTTAAAAGATGGTGGCGTAATGAGATTCAATGACATCTGTTTGAAAACCATTTATCACTCGCCTGGCGGACTTGGTAAATTGACAGAAGACCGTTTAAAAATAAATGAAATTGCTGCCAAACAACTGCAAAAAATGTATCCTGAATTAATCACCGTTTTTAAAAGACCAACCGGAATGACTGAAGTCAGACTTGTGTAGAATATATTTTATTCTCTATTTGTATATAATGTTTTCATCTTCCAATTTAGGATATCATTCAAATAACAGATATGATGGATTTCCGCCACTTATGAATGATGGACGGTCGATTGTTGCCAATGGGCGGTCTGAACCACTTGTTCATAATACATTGTTGCAAAGCATCGGTGCCAAAAATAATGCCCAATACAGGGAATATCTTACTAAAAATGCCAAGGATATTATGATGAAAGATTTTGTTAATTCTAGCAATGACAGTGGAATTTATGGCGAGGGGCGTTTTGCCGATTATTTGCTTGCTTCTGTTTCAATTAAACAAAACCCGCATTCTAAAAATGCTACATATGTGTCTGACAATCGTGATATTAATACACCGGCAATTGGTTCGGGCGATTTGAAAAATATTTATTTGTCCAGAGAACAGTTGTATGCTAAAAGGGATTATGGGTCCATTCCTGCCAACACGAAGGCGTAATTGCCCGCACAGCAGATTTATATATTTTCTTGTGCATCGAAGATGCGCGCGCGAAAGTAAGATAATAAAAATAAATACCTATTTTTATTATTTTTATTTATTGTGACATCAACTTGGATGGATTTTGCAATGGTGTGAAATACAATTCAAACACCCTTCCCATTATTGTGACTCAAGAATTAAATCAATCAGTTCATTCTTTTTCATTTTCTGCAATTTAGCATTATCTGTTTGATATCCATTTGAAATAATGAATCCACGCAAAGCAGGCAAACTCATTTTCTTGTATGAATCACGCGACAAAATTTGTTCGCTTGGCAATTCCTCTGCTTCAACTGTAACTTCTTCCAATTTATTTACAACAATCGGTTCCGAATCTATTACCAAATCTATTTCTACATTGGTGTCCGATTCTGCTTCTTCCTCTTCTTGCACATTATCCATAGAAATCACATCCAAATTTACATTAATCATTTTAACCTGCGATTCTTCATCTTCAACAATGATTTCATTGTCACTATCAATGCTATCGTCATCGTCGTCGTCATCATCATCATCATCGTCGTCGTCATCATAGTCATCTTTCTCGGATAATTCTATTTTAATACGAGACTGCGAAGCGTGGTCATACATCGGTGCCGGTGCCGGTGCAGGCGCACACATTTGTACACAACCCTTTTTCAATTCTAAGTGAGATTTATAAACATCCCCAATTAATTCTAAACATTTCATATTCTTCTGCTCTAAGTCAGTGATTTTGCCTTTAAAATAATAAATCAGTAGTCCAATAAGAATAACCAAAACTGCTAAACTAAATAATAATGCCGATTCAAAAAAAGCACCCATTTTTCTATTATCTACATTATCATTGGAATTAATAATCTATTTTGGAACGCGGTATCATCACTTTTCTCTTGGAAAGGTTCACAATGTTTTTCTCTATTACCTATATAGATGGAAGAAGCGCGAACACCCACTGGTTTTAAAATGCCCATATCAAACAATGAACAAACACTTGGTTTCAATAATCAATATGTTATCATTTCTCTATTGGTCATACTCTTATTATCGTTTTTAGGAATAAATATTTTCATTGTCATCGGCAATCTGTTCAACTCTATTATCAGAATTGTAGGTCCCATTTTCACACAAATACTCTCCATTTTTGGATACACCACCGGCACTGTTCTCAATAAAAGCACCGATGTTGTAGTTGATGTCACTAAAACAGGCATTGACATTGCCGGAGGTTCACTTCAATCTGTAGGAAATGTCCTCCGCGATGCCAGTCGCAATAATGTCAATCCAAATGCCGTATCAACTTTAGACAGCACTCTTAATAATTCGGGGTCGTCATCGGCATCGATATTCTCATATTCTGAACCCAAACCATCAACAACCACAAATCCAGTGCAAAGACCAATCACTTCTAACAAGTCGGGTTGGTGTCTAGTGGGCGAATATGAAGGAAAACGCGGATGCGTTGCAGTGGGCGAACAAGACCGCTGTATGTCCGGACAAATATTCCCATCACAAGTCACCTGTATGAATCCCAGCAACTATGTTAGCAAACAATAAAGTAACATAAAACCACATAAATAATTTTATATATATTTATGTAGTTTATTATGACATATATTTCTTTGCCGCGCATATCAAATTCTCCTTGGAAATCAATAGAATGCTGTTTGTCAACATCAAAACCGGAACCATATATGTCTTTTTCAATTTATTCATATTTGTCTGAAATAAAAGAAAAAATCAGCAAATATGAAAATGAATGGGACATTTACAAGAAATACACAAATCCATATGAAAATATTCACGGCGGATTTCACAGAAATAGCATTTGCAAATATCGTCCAATTTCGCGCGCCTATTTTAAAATGTTGGAAATCATCGACACTTTTAATTTAATGGGGTTTAACAGCAATTGGCACAAATCAAAAACGCCAAATGCACCAATAAGTATGTTTGGCATTGCCGAAGGACCAGGCGGTTTCATCGAAGCAGTTCTTAATTATCGCAAAAAAATTGGGTCCAAAGAACCCGACGCATTTTACGGAATGACCATCGAAGACCCCACCAATGATGAAGTGCCTGGATGGCGCAAAACACGCAATTTTCTTAGAAATAACGAAAATGTTTTTCTAGAAAAAGGTGCCGACGGAACCGGCAATATACTTTCTATGACCAATTTCAAACACGTCACTGCAAAATACAAGAATTCTATGGACATTATAACTGGCGACGGCGGGTTTGATTTCAGTTCGGACTTCAATAACCAAGAATTAAGCATTCACGAATTGCTATTTGCCCAAGTTGCTTATGCCGTTTGTATGCAAAAGTGCGGCGGTTCATTTGTTTTGAAAATGTTTGATTGTTTTTTTAAACCCACTGCCGACATTATCTATATTCTCTCTTCATTTTATGATAGAGTTCACATCATTAAACCGAATACTAGTAGATATGCAAATTCCGAAAAATACATTGTGTGCACTGGATTCCGATTTAGCAATAGCGCGCCTTATTATGGAATATTTGAGAAGGCACTTGACAAAATGTTAAACAGAAATCGCGACACTACATTTATTTCGGGGTTTTTAAAACAATGTCCGATTCCGATTTTTCTGTATGGCAAGATAGAGGAATGCAATGCAATTGTAGGACAAACCCAAATAGAAAATATTCACAATACACTTTTGTTAATTGATAATAAACATCGCACAGAAAAAATAGAATATTACATAAGAAATCATACACAGAAATGCATAAATTGGTGCATCAAACACGGGTTGGATTATAATGTGCAAACACACGATTTGGATAATGATGAATTATTGTTCAAAAGAAAACACATAACAAAAGAAAATGCAATATAGTTTATATGAGTTATGAATGTTATTGCTGTCGAAACTGTCAAAACAGATAGTGTCGGCAATTTTGCGTGGATGGTCAAACAGGCGAAATATAGCAACTGTTTTTTCATCTATCTTGATGTAGATGAAGAATTGTGGTACACCGATTCCGATTTTGGACACAATCCATTAAGATTGTGGAATGGCATTCGGAGTTTCTCTATCGGGGTGTGTTCAAAACGAGATGGATGTTATTCTTGTTTGAATGCGTTCACGCGGCAAATTATAGATGCCGGGTTTTTGCGGATTGCGGCAGCATTGGAAGAAAATAGTGAAATAGATACGGTGTATTATAATGCGGCAAAAATAGAGGCGTATGGCGAACCGGTAATAGACACATCGCAGCACGCCTTTGTGGGATATAGTGTTGTGAAATACATAATGCGGAAGTTGTACACTCTAAGGGAACCAAGGTTCCCTTATGATCCCTCCTTCGAGGGCGGAATCGCCCTCGGCTCCGATTAGCGTCATTCGGTCCCGATGGAACCTCATTGACGCAGTGCAAAATATTTTCTCAAGACCTTGGTTCCCTTAAAAGGGAAGGATCATAAGGAAACCGTAGGTTTCCTTAGTATTTGGACCACTTATCCTTATTGTATCCATTAATCACAAGCAATTTATCTTTGTTATCTTGGAAAAATTTCACCTTTTTATCTAAAAGCACATCTTCCGGCGATTTGGGATGCAACGACTCTTTTCGGGCATCCATTAATTTCTTTTCAGCATCTGTTCTGGCAGGTTTCACCCCATAACAATTCACTCCAAAACGAATATTTGGGTTGGCAAAATAACCTCCATTTACTCCCGGGCGTCCTAAATCGTGTTCGTGCCCTTTTGATGTTTGCAATTTATTCCATGTATCCTTTTGTGTAGGAAAATATGCGTGCTGTCCCGCGCTCCATCCATAACTAGACCATTCTGCACCATTGGCATAAGCATCCTCTATTTCATCATATGTTGCCAATCGCGCATCAAATGATTTGCACACTTTGTCTGCATCATCAAATGTGAATAAATTGTTTGAAATGTTGAAAACCTCGTTCTTATCTTTGGATTCTATCACTTCTTTTGAAGTTTCCTCGGAAGTTTCTTCGGAAGTTTCTTCGGAAGTTTCCTCGGATTTTTCCAGAGAAAAGTTCATATTGTAGATTTTATCCACAACTTGGATTCCCAATACCTCTTTGAAAAATTGCACTGCTAATAAAATAATCAATAAAACAAATGCCTTTGACTCAAAAAAATCAGCAATCAACGATTTTTCCGGAGATGTTAATGCAATCTTAAATGCAAACACGCCAAGATGAAATCCCAACATAAATACCAATACACCTATTATTGAATATGCATTGTTGAAATAATCACGAATTCCCTTTTTGATATCTTCCCAAAAAGTAGATTTGTCTGTTTCAGAAAGAGTGTAGTAATATATTGCTGTTATAACTGCCACAACTCCAAATGCTATTAAATCGGCAGTTCCTCCTAATGCCGATGTGAAATTTGCATCGTTTCTCTTGAAAAACATCCCTGAAATTGCATAGATGCAAAAATATATCCCTAAAAATGCCAGCGTCATCAACATTGTTTGATTGTCATAATAATTGTCTGATTTGTTTGATGTGGGTTTCTTAGTTGCTGACGGTTTTGTAGTTACTGCTGGTTTTGTAGTTGCACCTTGTGTCCCGGTTGCTCCTTGTGTTCCGGTTGCTCCTTGCGTCTTTGATGTTTCACTATTTGATGACATTATTCCACTATATAGTAAATAATATCATTTTATTTTATCCTGTAAAATAAACAATATGCCATTGGCGTAATCATTTGTGTTAAATTATTCAACAATGATACAGTTTCATCATTGCAATATATCCACTTGTCATTTTTGTTCTTCACAAATGCCGTGTAGTGCCCACCATTTGTTGAACCCATATGATTACATATTCCATAGAGGTCATACATATATTTGTTGGGGAAATAATCCTCTACATATTTGGAGAGGTCTAAATCATTTATTGGAAAATTCACCATTCTTTCTGTTTTGCGTCCAGATGCATCAAATCGTTTTAAAGCAATTACTAATATTTTTGGAAAATTCCAAAAACGGATTTGTTTATACACATCCTCCTTCTCACCAGTCTTTTCATTATGCCACTTATTCTCACCAGTCATTAATTCCCTTTTTGAAAACTCGTCCATACAGTCATACAGGGTTATTGTGTCCTCCTTTTCAGGTATCGGCAAATCAAGAATAAAATACTGTTCCGGTGTTAAAGAATGCGATGCACCCGTTTTAATATTGCTGATTTCCGAAATAAATATGCCATAAAATAAATCCTGTATTTCTGAATATTCCTTTGCATAATTTATATTCAACATTTCATAACATTTCATCGCCATTGCGTCGGTCTGTGTTGCCGGTTTTCCTGAAATATTCACTTTGACCCCTCGCGCAATAGAGGTGTGGAAACAATTTACTATAAAACGCAGAAATTCCGTCACATCGTTTTGCGCCCATCCCGTGAATATGTCGATTCCCTTTTTGTGTGCTATGTGATGCACTGTCTTCACAAATTGCATTGGATTTACTGCGCCATTTCCCGACCACATTAATTCTGCCAATTGTTTCCAGTCTCTGAATATTTGCACATCCAATGGTTTGGTGGAAATTTTCATTCTATCATTTACAGATTGTTTATTTAGTATTTCGTGAATTTCATATGTGTGATTTAATGCTTGTATGCAAGAATTTAAAAAACAAGTGTTTCCCAAATTTTGCATTCCCGTGTATCCATTTTCTGCATATTGCTGTTTGCTTATTTTCATTATGTGTTGTTTAAAAATTTATATAGAAATATTTGTAAATTATTTCTATATTGTAATAATAAATGAATAATCATAATCGCAATGGTCAACCAAGGTCAAGCAGATTCAGTCTGTTTGAACTTATGAGTAGTGGTTCGTCTCCTATGTCCACTTCGCACATTATTGACTTGATTTCAGATTACAATAACAATATTCGAGACATGCTTCGCTTGTTGGAGCGCGCCGATGATGGTCGTTTAGAACAGTCCCCGCAGTTATTAACACCCCTGTTTGACATTTCCTTAAATACGACACTTTCGCAAAATCAAATATCATCATACACCACCTGTTATAATTTCTCGGTTGATGCATCCGGCAATGAATTGACTTGTCCCATCACTATGGAACAAATACGCGACAATGATGCCGTAATGCGCATTAATAGATGCGGACACCTATTCAAAGAGTCCGCACTAAGGTCCTGGTTAGCGCGAAATAACAGATGCCCTGTTTGCCGATCCAATGTTGCGCCCCAATAAAAAAACGAATCAAATATGGATTTCTTGGTTTCTTTATTTCTTCATACCAAAGAAGTTTGTTATCGGTTGATTTCCGGTTTTGTCATTTTTGATTTGCAATAAATACTTGTCAAACAAAAGTGCCTTCACCTTCTCCGAACAATGCTTCTCCTTCTTCTTTATAAATGTCTCAAAATCTCCACACTCATTCTCTAATTGTTTCAATTCATCAGTGTGTTTTCGAACTGCTGAAAGTTTCCCTTGATTCTTCCATATTTGCTCCAGCGCCAATCCCATAAACTGGCATATCGGTTTCAACAACTGGTTTGTAATATAGAAATCGTAATCAATCTTCAATTTCGCCTGTGTGATATACTCCGGTGTCTCTATTTTGTCGCCTTGCAACGCCTTTTTGTTTGGATTTGTCACATGTATGAACCGCATTCGGTCGCCCGGTTTCGGTTTGTTTCCGGGGTCGCGCTGTCCAATGCGATTTGCCAACACCCAGTGCGCTATTTGCTGCGGATTCTTGTAATACCCGCGCAACGCCTTTGTGATTTCCAACTTTTCTGTCGGCACCGCGCCTTCTATTAATGTCTTTAAACTGGTGTCCAAATATTTGATTGCATCCATCACATTTCCGTTTTTCATTACAAGGTTGATAATTTGTCCGTATGTGTCCTTGAGGTAGTCGCACGAATCGCGGCGCTTGAGAGATAGACCCATATATTTGAGTTTACCCTTGTTGGGGTCTTCTTCATACAGGATGCCTACATATCGCTTTTTTGACAGTAGCGCAAACGGCATCAGCGTCTTTTCATACGCCAAATTCATCGGCGGTTTCAAAAACATTGTGGAATAATGTGCTGCCTCTTGTGCTAATTCGATGGTTATTTCAAGCGCATCTTTGCCGACGATTTTTTCTCCGGTTTCGACATTTGTGAGGTTGAATATGAAGAATACACTGTCAGTATTGTGCACAATCATATTTCCGACGCCTGCTGCAAAATGATGGTTCTCCGTTGTCAAATCATACACAAATCCTGTGTATGGGATGTCAACGATTTTTTTTATTGCATTCGGGTTTTTGCGTTGTTTTGTCGTTGTCATGGTGATTCTGTATATATCCAATTTATCTTGCCTAATGTTTATTGATGTTTTATAACCGATGCTATTTGCCAAATATGCAATATGCGAAGCACTTATTTGACTTTTTTGGTCAATTCGAATATATCCATTTGCATCTTTATCACCATCCGCATCATAAAGTCCTTTCCAAAATGCTTCTTTGATATTCATTGGTCCATTCAATATTTCATTTGGAATAATTTTATGCGAATCACAATACAATAATGTTCTGTAATAATTAACAAACTTAACAATTGATCCATAATCACTATTTTTTGGACATATTTTAAACACTCCAGAACTATTTATCGTGTCCAACACATTCCATTCATAATCAGGATACACTTTTTTGCACAGTTCTAAATATGTGTCATTTATTAAATAATTTGCATTGTTTAATGCCCATGAACTTTTTTTTCCTGATGGACAATTATATGTTCCACAACTGCCATCTCCAAAGAAGAATCCCATAATTCGCGCTTCATCTTCTGTTATGTGTGTTGCATTATTGTTATGAATTTCAAGTGTATTATGCAATAATTCAGTTCCAACCTTGACATCTTTGGGAGACACTTCGGTGCCATCCATTCTAACAAGTGAATGGTCATCGGTCACATCAACACATCCTGTATGTGTTAATACTCGCATCATTTTCTTGTGTGGCGCCAATGCGTGTCTAATGACACGTTTCAATTGTGTCCATCCTTTGTCCGTCCAGGTTTCCACATTTTCCAATTCACATACTTCTTTTGTTTGTTTTCCGGGTTCAATACATTGTCGCCAAGCATTTTCTCCATATTTTTCAGCAAGTGTGTCAATTGTGCATATGTGCACATTGTTGCCAACTTTTACATACACGGGTGTATATGATGCAACTGAATCCCCGTACACATACTCAGCATTCGTCATCACCATACCGTGTTTTTCTGTCTTACAAGGACGATTGGCATAAATCTCCTCTATGATTCGTCGCGCATATGTGATTGACATTCTGCCCGATGCCGTAGTTGATGCAGCAACATCCTTCTCATAAAAGGTTGATGTGCGCGCACCGCATTGTCCATACAACGAATTTGCAGTCACTTTGTAAGCAAGTTGGCGCTTGTCCAAGATATTCGCCATAAAGGGGTCCGTTGCCGACGCCTTCTTCGCCTTCTTCTTGGTGTCTTCGCGCGCCTTTAACAATTCCATCAAAATCGACGGCATCACCGACTTTTCATTATTTGGCAGTTGTGCCCAACACACGACGCGCTTACCCACTTTCGTCTTTTGCGCCTTTGCAGCAGGACGCGCCGGATTTCGCCTCCATTCAAAGGTATCAAATTCGATCTCCACATATTGATAATTCGGCAATCCATAATATATGTAATTCCCGTTTTTATCCTTTTCACCTTCTTCCTTCACCAATTTTCCTGTGAGATCATATTCCTTTGCCCACACTTTACTGCTGTGGCAATAGTTCTGACTAATCATTGATGATGGATACAGTGACGAATAATCAACGCACGCAACTGGTTCGTCAATGTAAATCTTGGTCTTGGGAGGCAACACAATTGCGCCTTCATATCCGCCGTCCGACCCCGATTTCTCTAGGTCCGGCATCAAATATCCCTTCTCCATACATTTCTTCGCCACGAAACTAGTGAGTTTGATACCTTGTCCGCGAAACACCAGAAAGTTGATAGGCACCGAACACAAATTAGACATCTCCATATACTCCGTCAGCACATCGATTTTGCGCATTAGATGATGAACCAAGTTGCAATCCTGTATACAGTATTTGGCAACTATTGCGCGCTCGGCATCTGTGCCATTGCTCATCCGAAATATATCTTGCGGGGATACATCATCCTTCGCCATTCCCCAACGAATCTTCTTTGTTTTATCAATGTTTTGCTCGTGGTGTCCGGCAATTACAAGAATCTTGCCGCCTTGCAAGGCATCCCTGATATCTATTACAGTGAATTTCTTGCCACCCATATAATAGTCCGATGTAAATGAACTGATTTCTATGTGTATGAAATCCCCCTTGTGCAATCCTGTGATATTCTTTGTGTGCAATTCTGTAATTTCATTGTTGCCATCAACAGCATTCACAACTTTGGACACATCGTCGCTAATGTTTTGCGAGGCAACATCATCCAACTTGTATGAAGATAAATTGAAGTTGCGGCGGAAATAGTTGTACATATCCACCTGCAATCTTCCACCCATATTGATATATTTCAAATCGTATTCGCCACTTGCAATGGCAATTTTCGTTTGCTCTATATCAATTAGCGAAGTGTCGTTTTTGTCTCTTTTTCCACAAAACTCGCCGCGTTTTCTAGACATCTGTAAGAATTCATTCACACAATGTGTCTCTTCCGCGCGCCGAAACAAGAATTCATAATCAAAACCGAAAATATTGTATCCAATTATGATATCAGGGTCTTCGCGCAATATTAAATCGCGCCAACGCATCAATACTTCTTGTTCTGCTTCAACTTTATTGCCATTTACAATCGGCACTGCCTCTATTGTGGCGCCCTCTATGGGGGTGCATCCACCCAGCGTAATACAGTGATTAAGATAAGGTTCTTTCTCGCCATAATACAGGAATGTAGAACCAATCATTGTGACTGGGTCGCCTTCTAAAGGCGGAAATGCAGTTGTGAGCAGTTCGTCCAACTTTCGTATTTTCTCGTCGCGATCCCAAGTTTGATTATCATTCTGTATGATATCCATAATTTTCACTTTTTGTTTGGTCTTTTTTGGCGCAGCAGGTGCCGCGACGATTTCTTCTTCGTCGTCTTCGTCTTCAAAAGTATCTTCTTCTATAACTTCAACTTCTTCTTCGTCGTCCTCATTTTCGTTTTCATCAGAAACGGACACAAACTTATTTGCCGATTTCATCTTGTCAAACATCGCATCCAATGTAAGCAATTTTCGCACATCATCTGTTTGTTGTAATTCGCCAATCGGCGTTTTCAATACATAATCAATGAGACCCTCTATCATTTTCTTGTTTTGGGGTTCCTTCGGATACACCAAATCGATGTCTTGATATTTGCCAAAACCGAATGCTGCCATTATCATACACTTAAATGTATCCGCATTTGTGTTTTCTTCATTGAATGCATCTATCATATTCATTGCTAGACGCTTGTAGGTCTTTTTGGGCAAGGGAAAATCTCCGTGACTACTGCCTGCTTCAATATCAAAACTCATAATTTTGTAGGGGACCGTGGTTTCTTTTTCGTGCATCGCAATCACTTGTTTATGAGACACGATGTATTCATATTTGCAGGTGGTGCGATTCATATATGAACGCGGACCTGTGACGGAAACCCATCCATTGGGCCATACAGAATTGATGTGGAAATAACGGAGCAAAGGCGGCAAATTGGATTCATACAGTTCGGTGCCCACCAATAAAGGTAAGCAATCCTTGTTATATATGAATTTCCCTTGTTTGGTTTTGTAATAACACAATGAACGATTGCCTGCCGAGTTTTTCACATACCACAAGTTTTTTGCTTTGCTTAAAACGGCAGTGTTTTTAAAAGTGAGTTTGATGAATTTGGATTTTTTGCCGGCAGTAAAACCATACAATTTTGCATAATCCACGAGGTCCCAAGACAATAAAGAGTCTTTGTGATAATTTCCCAATTCCTGTTTAATTTCGCGGACAAATGAATTCATATTTGCAATAGTCCAATTGTCGGCAACTTTCACATAGAAGAATGGTTCAAAATCATCCACCACTATATTTGCGGTTTCGCCTTTTTCGTTAATTCCATACATTTCTATTACAAATATTTTGTCATCTGACCTCGTTTTAGGGACATCGTCCGAACTGCTAGATGCGTCGTCGGGGGCACCTTCTAATTCAAACCGAGACATATTGAGAATGTCAAAACTAAATAAACGGTATGACACGATTTCATGTTGGACAGGTTTTTTAACTAGATTGAGTTTTTTTGTTACTTTGGTTGTTGATTTCATTTTAATATATAGTAATTTGTTTCCAATGTTTAAATTTGTTTTGGAATTCAATTTTCAAGGCAAACCTACGGTTTTCCTTGGACCTTTCCCTTTTAAGGGAACCAAGGTTCCCTTAAGATCCCTCCTTTAAGGGAGGGCAAAACAGGATTAATATTTTTATTTAATTAAAACTAATAATTTGTAAAAGGGCGCCTTCGGCGCCCACTTCATTAAAGGGGGCACCTTCGGTGCCCTATCATAATTCACCTGTTTGAATTGCATTTTATAACACCATCAATAGAGATTCAAACAGGATTAATTATTTTATTTCATTCTCTATTGGAATAAAATAAAAATCATCAAAACTAATAATTTGTAAAAGGGCGCCTTCGGCGCCCACTTCATTAAAGGGGGCACCTTCGGTGCCCTATCATAATTCACCTGTTTTGCCCTCCCTTAAAGGAGGGATCTTAAGGGAACCTTGGTTCCCTTAAAAGGGAAATGTCCAAGGAAAATCGCAGGTTTGCTTTAAAAGGAGGGGTGCCGGAGGGGAACCTTGGTTCCCCTCGAAAATTGATTCCTTTTTTCTCCATTTTATTCAATGCAAAAATAAACCAAACATTAAACATCAAATAAAACTCGAAATAATCTAAATAAAATGACTTGCCCCGTTTGCATCATCGACTATAACAAATCTACTTGTGCTCAGATTACCTGCGTTTGCGATTACTCTTCTTGTAAGACTTGCGTGCGCACTTATTTGCTCAGCACTACTCAAGAACCACACTGTATGCAGTGCCGCATTAAATGGAATTACGAATTTGTTAAGAAAAATCTTGGCGCGTCTTTTGTAAATAAAGAACTAAAGGAACATACTGCAAAAACATTATTGGATAAGGCAATTTCTAAACGCGAAGAAAAACTACCTCAAGCAATTATCCATCGCGATGACCAAAACGATAAAAAACAAATTGCCGAATTAAGAATTCAAGTTAAAGAATATCAAAATAAAATTGAAGAAATACTTGATGCTATTGAAGACATCAATAATAATATTAGAACTAGACACGGAGATGTGCGATATTATCGCAATTATCAAAGATCCTGGAATATCCAGCATAGTCCGGCACCTAAGAAAACTAAATTCATTATGTCTTGTCAAAACCCAAGTTGTAATGGAATGATAGATGATAAATACTGTTGCGCTATTTGCAAACATACTACTTGTTCTAAATGTTGCGAAATTGCACTTGAAAACCACGAGTGTAATCCAGATACTGTGGAAACTATTAAAAACATTAAAAAGGATTCGAAACCGTGTCCTAAATGCGGTATTAGCATTTCTAAGATTGATGGTTGTTCTCAAATGTGGTGTATTGAGTGTCACACAGGATTTAGTTGGGTTACTGGCGAAATAGAAACAAATATTCATAATCCTCACTATTTTGAATATATGCGAAAAAATGGTGGTATGCCTCCTACACAGATAGGTGGAGGAGCAGCAGGTGGCGGAGGAGCATATTGTTTTAATGAGAATCATATGCGAAATGTAGTTTTCACTGGATTTTCAAAAAAACACGAAGAAGATACTAAAATAATACAGGAATATGTTAGATACATTATTCATATTGAAAATGTTACTATTGTAGAACATCAAAGAAGTATTGCTAACAAGAATTCAGACACTAATGACATATTATACATTTTGGGCGAGATTGATAAAGAAACTTTTAAAAGCAAATTGATATCAAGTCATACTGCTAAACAAAAAGAACAAGTATTTCTGGATATTTACAATGCGATTCATTTGGTAGGACTGGATATTAGAACAAAGATAACTCCGAGTTGCGATCCAAAACAACTAGTGCAATCAATTAATAAATGGTGCGCTTACTTTAATATGCAATTGATAAATGCTCTTATGCTGTATGATTCTAAACGATTGATAGAAATATTTAAAGATGGCAAATTAACAAATTGCAAATATGAGAACACACAAACTATGAAAACCGATTTACAACTTTATACTGACATTTACAATAATTTACAATAATTTTATATATTAATTAATTAATCAAAAACAGATTTTACAATAAAAACTCACAAATGCCTTGTATGACATTTGTGCCGATTTTGCGTTTTTTTCCCTTTGTCTCTATCGCCACTGTTTCCAAATATGCTGGATCCTCTTTTATTTTATTCATAAATTCGGCAAATGTATTAAAGGGTTTCATCAGTTCAACCGCAATTGTTGAACT
>JACCDL011505000.1_pt1 | contig 34649 bp, 32 predicted proteins | sample 7441931 | NCBI WGS metagenome assembly JACCDL01 (sample SAMN15323437, study PRJNA562643) | freshwater metagenome | isolation source: river surface water | place: USA:Blue River Watershed | collected 2017-08-16 | reverse complement strand
TTCCATGGGCTACGCATATGACCAAATCCATTTACATATGGATTTAATGAACCAGTTTCTACTATGTTCCATTCCGTATAATCATCACCATCTGGCACCAATAACCCGTCCCATCTACCACCATCATCGATTTTATGTTGAACATTTGTTGGGCTCGACATACCAAACCAATCCGCGTCAAAAATTGGCGACTCTGACCAACTATCATATAAATATGTATCCATTCCATATTCCCAATAAGGATTTGCTATTGTAGGGTTAATGGCCTGTAAACTTTGTTCAAATTCTAAGGTAAAAGCCATATGATGCGTGATAATACCTGCACCATCGTGCCAATGGTCACAATCAGTAGTTCCTGCTCCTGTTAAATGTTTGTATGAAAAATATTCGGCAGTATGAAATTTTGAACCGTATTTTTCTTGACCTTCACTTTCACTTAACGAATACAACAATTCCAATGCTGAAAAATATGTTTCACGGTCTTTATCTGTTAATGTGCGAATTTCACGACGAACATATTTTACGGCTACTTGAAAATCATATGTATAAATAGAATGTGGTATTGTTTTTGATGATATATAAACCGTTCCATTGTATACACCTGTAGTATTCAACATAATTGTTTGTTTATCGCCATGATAATATTCATTGTTTATATTCCAATATACAGCGTAACTAGTTAAATCAATCTTTTTGTCTGATATCATAAAAGATTCAACAGATATAATTTGATTTTTGTATGGCTCAATCACCATATCCCAAGGCAAGCTATCAATAGAGTTAATAACTCCGTAGTTCGGATCTTCTGCAACAACATTTATAATATAATTATTCGTAGTTTCACTTGCAGTATTCATAAAATATGTTGGTTCGGTTGAAATACTTTGTTTGTAACTTCTATTACATATAGATACAAAGGATAGAAATGAAGCGAACATTGTAACAAACTTACAGATGTTCATTAATATATCATATTTTTTTGGCATATATGTTTCCAAAATAATTTTATCATTTATCGAGTCATACATCTTATTATTGAAACATATAAACAAATCTTTATGTGCATTATTCAAATACAAATTGTTCCAAAACCCAAAAATAATATTTAATTTTCCTACTTAAAGAAATTTACACGTTTCTGTAAAAAGTAAAGAAAAAGTGATTTTCAAGTTTGAAATTGGGAACTGAAAATTGGACATTTATAAATGTCCATTTTTGGAAAAACCCGTTTTAAACCCTGAAAATACCTTCAAAATCTGCCATTGTGACTGGAATGCTCACAACACAAAAAAAATAATTTTCATTTTCGCTGCATAAAAAAATATTTATTTTTGTTGAAAATGTTTTGAATTTGGGGTAATTGTCAACAATTTCAACAAAAATGTCAACAAAAAAATTATTAAAGGTATTTGTAAAATTTTTATATAGAGATATTGTATAGATTCAACTAATGACGAAAACACCTATTGAACAATCTGTCACTTGTGAGCCTAACTGCAGTAATAAATATGAATGTTTATATTGTGATTTTTCAAGTGTAAATAAAAAAGACTATGACAGACATATTTCTACACGAAAACATCAATATTATGTAAATTTCAACAAAAATCAACAAACAGGGGTAAAAAAAACCCATCCAGATACAATTTTTTCATGTGAACATTGTAAAAAAAAATTCAAGGAACGCACCGGATTATGGAAACATAACAAAAACAAACATCCTCTAGTTGAGAAGAAAGAACAAGAAGTTCCTTTATTTACCGAAATGTTTATGGAACTTATGAAACAAAACAAAGAACTTCAAAACCAACTTTTCGAAATGGCCAAGGAAAAATCAGCTATTACAAACAATGGCACCATTAACAATAACACCATGAACAACAAGTTCAATCTTCAAATATTCTTGAATGAAACATGCAAAGACGCTATGAATATTCAAGAATTCATTGATTTTTGTAAAGTTCAGCACACAGATTTTGAGAATTTTGGGAAATACGGTTATGTGGAGTCCATGACCAGAATCATTATGCGCAATCTCATGGAATTAGAAGTTCATCGCAGACCGATTCATTGCACCGACGCAAAGCGTGAAGTTCTTTATGTCAAGGACAATGATGTATGGGTAAACGATTTCTCGAGAGAAAAGCTCATTCGAGCCATCAAATATATTGCTGCCAAGAATGTGAAGCAAATCCCAGATTGGATGGACCATAACCCAGATTCAAAAAATACTCAAACAAAGTTGCATGATAAATATATGCGAATGGTGTGCCATTCCATGGGCGGACGCGACGAAGCCGAGGACCAGGAATACTACAAGAAAATCATTCGTAATGTTGCAAAGGAAGTCATTATCGATAAAATGAAATAACCTTTTTGCCACAAAATAATATATTCTGGATTTTCCTACTTAAAGAAATTTACACGTTTCTGTAAAAAGTAAAGAAAAGGTGAATTTCAAGTTTGAAATCGGGAATTGAAAATTGGACATTTATAAATGTCCATTTTTTGAAAAAGCCGTTTTAAACCCCGAAAATACCCTCAAAATCTTCCCTTGTGACTGGAATGCTCTCAACACCAAAAAAATAATTTTCAGTTTCGCTGCATAATTTTTTCGTGTTTTTTCTTGAAAATATTTTCTATTGATAGAATATGGCATCAATCGGCAACAGAATACTCAAAAAAATCTTATTTAGGGTATTATAATATTATTTTTAAGATATTTTTTAAGATTTTTATATAAAGGTATTGTATAAATTCAACTAATGCCAAAAACTGAAATAGATTACTCAAACACCATTATTTACAAAATAACATGTAAAGATGAAACGTGTAAAGAATTGTATGTAGGACATACAACAAATTTTGTGCAAAGAAAACATTCTCATAAACAATCATGTATAAATAGTAAATCTGAATATCATAACTTAAAATTATACAAAGTGATTCGAGAAAATGGTGGTTGGGATAATTGGAACATGGAAATTGTGTATTTTTGTAATTGTGCAAATAGCTATGAAGCAAGAAAAAAAGAGCAAGAATTTTATGAATCATTAAACGCAACATTAAACACTGTTCAACCTTATCCAAACTCAAATTTAGTTGAAAAAGACAAACCAAAACCAATGTATTACTGCGAATTGTGTAAAATATATACTACTTCACTGAAATTATTAGAAAAACACAATGAAAAAACACATTCTGCATTATCACAAACTGAAACAACTTCTAATAAAATGACAAACGATGACAAACACGAACCATCGCAAAGATTTTACTGTAGCATTTGTGAGTTTAAATGCTATAACAAAAATGATTATCGACGACACTTAGGAACCAAGAAACACTCACTATGGTTGGAAAAGTCCAATGAAGCAACAAATAGCAATGTAAAATGTCTTTTTACTCAAAATCCGGATTTGAACAATGTAGAAAAAACTGACTCTAAAAATGAATGTTCTATTTGTAAAAAAACATTCAATTCTCGCTCTGGAATATGGAGACATAACAAAAAACACCATAGTTCTAAAGAGAAATCAACAGACAATGTTGGCAGTTGTGATGCAGACTTTGACCTGAAAACAATGTTTATGGATTTAATGAAACAAAATGAAGAATTCAAAAAAATCATGTTGGAACAAAATACCAAAATGTTAGAACTAGCCAATAACCAATCCATTACAAACAACGGTACTATCAACAATAACACCATGAACAACAAATTTAACTTGAACTTTTTCTTGAACGAAACCTGCAAAGATGCCATGAATATTCAGGAATTCATCGATTATGTCAAAGTTCAGCACTCCGATTTTGAGAATTTTGGCAAGTATGGTTATGTGGAGTCGATGACCCGAATCATCATGAGAAACTTGATGGAACTCGAGGTTCATCGCCGTCCGATTCACTGCACCGATGCGAAGCGTGAAGTTCTTTATGTAAAGGATAATAATGTATGGGTAAACGACTTCTCGAGAGAAAAACTCATTCGAGCCATCAAGTATATCGCAGCCAAGAATGTCAAGCAAATCCCCGATTGGATGGACCATAATCCAGATTCGAAAAACACGCAAACCAAGTTGCACGATAAATATATGCGAATGGTGTGTCATTCCATGGGCGGTCGTGATGAAGCCGAGGACCAGGAATACTACAAGAAAATCATTCACAATGTCGCGAAGGAAGTTGTTATCGATAAAATGAAATAAAAAAATATATAATATATAATTAGTAGACATGGGAAAAAATGTGATTGCCGTTCTCACCAGAGGATACAATAATACTGCGGATTACGAAAAACTTATTATTCGTAATCAGTGTATTTATCTTCAATTTTACTTCAAGGTAAATGACCCAACGAATTATGACATCATTATCTTTCATGAAGGCAACATCACTAAACAACAACAAAAACATATCCAAGAACAACAGCCATTATTGCCACTCATATTTATTCCAGTGAAATTTTACAGTCCAAAGAGAAATGACGAAAAATGCCCTCCAACCAAGTATTCAGAACAATTCGGGATAGGCTACAAAAACATGTGTTATTTCTGGAGTATTGATTTTATGGAATATTTGAAAGAATACGACTATGTGATTCGTATTGACGAAGATTGTCATCTGAAATACATGGAACCAAATTTAGTCCAAGAATACAAATCTAGAGGGGTCCACTTTGCTTCTCCCTACTATCAATCAACCAATGTGAATGAAGAGGGCAAAGTGGTTCCTGGAATGGATTATCCTACAGCAATGGTTGGAATGGAGGATTTGTTCCGCGAGTTTTTGAGAGAAAACAACATCAAACCCTACATTGAAAAAGTGGAGGCAGGACCATACACAAATGTAATGTTGGTGAACATTCAATATTTTAGAAACAACGAAAATGTCCAGAAAGTTCTCCACAAAATAAAAAAATCCAATTGTATTTTGAGCAATCGGTGGGGGGATTTACCTATTTGGGGTTATATTTTAACATTGTTGGTTGACCCAAGACATTATATTAAAGAGCCTCGAATCAGGTATTATCATGGCTCACACAACTCGGAAATATCCGAGTCGGAATACAAGCCTTTATAAATCTTTTTTTTGAATTCTAATTTTTTTCTTCATTTTCTCTTCATTATTAAACACATACAATTTGTATTTTCCAAAACTATATTCAGGGAGGTCTTCTCCTGAATATATTTTCAAACAAATATTCAATTCGGGTAGGTAAACATTGTATTCGAAAGGAAGAATTTCTCCTTCTCTTGTTTTTTTGTGATATGCATACCCGTCGTGATTTTTTTCAAGTAGTTCAGGTTGAGAAGTGCACATATCTAATATGTTGCATTCCGTTTGGACATTTCGAATAGCCTTCATTTGAGCATTCAAGTCGTCTACGCGAAGTATCCATTTTTCATAAAATGCTGAGGCCTGTGAAGAGGGGGTCCACAATCCTAATATTTCCTGTATTTTCAGCATATTCAAAATATCAGGTAAACGACGAATGGGTGATGTTATGTGGACATAAGCGTCCATTTGTAGAACTGAATGTTCAATGGTTTCATTCTCTTTGAGACAAGTGTATTTACCGGTAAAACTGTTGGTCATTTTGATAAATTTGGCGACATTTTCCGGGATATTTTCAACCACCGGCATTACAAAATCTCGTGTAATTGTTGAACGGAACAGACCCTGTTTCTCGGCTAAGAGTTTCTTGGCACAAAAGTAGTTCATGAAAACCATCCAGTAGGCGACGACATCATGACTGTCGGTAATTTGTTCCATGTATTTAAAACCGGGTTTTTGCGAAATGTGTCGCGTAGTCTTTTCCAACAATTTATAGTCCGCGGATTTGAGCAATGTCTCCTCTTGGTAACAATAATTTTTGAAGACGCGTATTTTGGTGTTGGAAAAGACGATTTCGAGAATGTAGAGGGTGTTGGTTTCCATGATGATATCCATAGTGAATGCGATTCGCTCCTGTTTTTCAACTAAACTACATAAATGGTCCGAGAGTATAGCCGGAAGCATGGGTCTTTTTGAGTCGGGTAAATAGATGGTTGAAACTCTATCGCTCAATGAATTCCATAGGTCGAAATATTCAATCCAGGCCACCACATTTGATATGTAGATACTCATGATGGTTTGTCCGCGTGTTTCATCAACGCGAATGCTGAAGGCGTCATCAAAATCAACACTTGATTCAGGGTCAATCGAGAAAACATTTACGGAGGTTCTGTCCTGGACGGTTGCCGAAATTTTGGCGATACATTTAGATTCTGGAGTTGTCTTTAAATAAGTATTCAAGGATTGATTCAACTTGCGCGGAGTCGAAGTTTGAAGGTTTTTGCAATAGAGTTGGTATTCGTAGAAATGCACATTCTGGTCGACTGCACCTAGCACCTGTAGCACAATTCCGGTTGGGTGTTTTTTGGTCCACTCGGAAAACTCTATGATGGCATATTGATTTTGTTGAACTTTTGAAAACCCGACATGTTTGATTTCATACGGAACGAGGAAAGATGGAAGATGTGTGTCGTTTGGAATACATTTGTAGAGAAGTTTATTGTTTTTTGGGTGACGACCATAGGTCTTGTTGTTTGAGAGCACCAGAATCGCCGGTATTTTCTGGGTTCTCGACGGCGACTCTAGTATATTTATTTGAAGGTGTCGGTCTACTATGAAGATGTCCCCATTCAACAGTTTTTGGCTGATTGGGTCCACTTCTTGCAAATCGACCTCTTCTCCCGTGGAGGTTTTTTGAAAACTCCATTCGGTATAATTTCGGTTCTTTATTACAGCCGTGTATTTCGTCATTATTGAGTTCGGTGTTTTATGAATACATAGATACTTTGTAGTCATAAATAAATCAATTTTATATTGCATTACTTTATAATTGGTCAATACTGGTTGTTCCTTCCCCGGCGTCTTCCACATATACAATGTCGTTTATCTCTGTTGTGTTCTTTTCTGAAGAAGTTGTTGCCTTCTTTACAATAACACGTTTGACATTCTGATTCTGGAGAAAATACATGCATATATGCGGAACAATCGCCGCATTGTTCATATAAGTCCGGTATCGCATGGATGTGAGCGAAGAATTTTTCTGGAATTCAATGCTATACCACCAATAAGGAGGTATGAAGAGCGTCTGTCCTTGTTTCAAGACAACATCTAAACATTTCATCTTGTCGAAATCCGCCTTGAATTGTGGCTGTGGAGACCACGGATTCACCAAAGATGAAAACTCGAAATTTTCATAATCATAAATGGTTTTCAAGTAGCGAGCTGATTTGGGTGGCGCCAACTTTATTCTTACTGAACCTTGAGTGGCGGTATAATAATTGCGATAGTCTAGATGAAAACGGAACTTGGTGCGTGTGTTTTCCGAGCCAAACAAAATATCGTAATTGCAATTTGAAACCATTGGTGGTCTCAAAAACTCGTCATTGTATTGCATGTGTTTTATCAATCCAGTCTCTTCCAAAAACTCTTTATTATTTTCAGTGTAGTAACCAGCTGAAGTATCTTCTAAAAATAATTTTACTGCAGATGACAAGAGAAGCGGCATGTATAATTCTTCGTTTTCACCCTTTTCTTTCGTGTTTCTGACTTTAATGTCAAATGCATTATAGTTGGCAACGACCGCATTCTTGTTGGTGTTTTCCACAATTGAACTACACTCAAAATCAAAAAGAATAGGCTGTCTCAGTTCACAAATTTCTTCGAGTTTGTCCTTTGAACAATCATCTATTTCGTAAACTTCTAAATCATCACTCGTCTTCAAATGATAATAAATGTGCAAATACAAAAATAGAACCAAACAAAATACAAAAAAAGTAATTAATAATTTAATCATAACTAGTAAAACATTAGATTATGTATTTGGTCAAACAAACGAAAAACAGTCGTCATTCGTTTTTTTGGAGAGCATCAACCAATCAATCATCGATTTTCGGTCAATCAATCATCGATTTTCGGCGCAATGTAAAACATCAGTGTACTATTTTCTCCTAAATCATATTTGATTCTCATTGGGTATTCTTTACATATTCCCAATTGTATTTCTGTAGAAAGTTTCGTAGTCAAACACATCTTGTAAAAATAATTCAAACTATAAGACAACATTATTTCTTCACCCTCGGAAATAGAAAATTCAGTCAAGTCATCAATCGGAACATTCACCTCCATTGTACCATTTGTTCCTTCCGAAGACAATGTAAATTCCTCCTCGGTACATTTGATATTCATAATATCTCCAAACACCATCAACTGAGACCCAAGTTCACATATTTTTTTCGAGTTGATTGAAACCTCCGCGTCATACTCCACCTCGGGAATACCCAGTAAATCAGTTTCACAATCTGTTAATGGAATTTTAAAAAATTTATTATAATCACCCGCTCCATCTTCTACCATCAGCGAAATTTTAATCGTTTCTGGGTCTCCTTCATACTCTATATTGATGCAATGTTTATCTTGCGTAAAAGATAATACATTGTAGAGAATTCCACTATTCACACAAATCGTGGACGCATCTTCCGGAGATTTTTCAAAAAAAGAAAACCATTCATACATGATTTTTAAATCAAACAAACACACATGAGCACTGTCCATGCCTTGAATGTATAAATGATCATCTTGAAACATCATAGTTATCATAGAGGAACATGATTTCAATAGTTGAAATAATGAAACAAAAATATCCTTTTTTGACTTTTCAGAAATGGATAGTTTCATTTGTGAGTATTATATTATTTGACCACATGTTTTTATATCATTTTTTAGATTGTACTCATGGCAAAGTCTAAAGGAGTCATCGGTGGCACCTCTCGCACATATATTCCTTGACCAGACCAATTTCCATTTCTGTTTCTGTTTTCAGAAGGGTCTTTGGGTTCCCACGCAACCTCCCCTGATTCCCAGTCTTCCTCGCTTGGAGGCGGAATAATGATGATTTTGGGAAGTCTCTTGAGTGTTTTTTTGATTTCATTCCTGATACGGTCAACTACCACATCTGGGTCTAAAAGTTCAGCTGGGTCAAATTTAGTCTCCGTTATTTTGCATAAATCTTTTTTACAAGAACAATCCCGGGTCATGATTCGATGTTTTCTAAAAGGACCAGCACATAATACACCACACATTGCGAGCAAGAAAAAACCAACTCTGTAAAACATAGTATATAATAATATACAATATTTTTAAGTTGTTTGTTTGCTTTTTTTTACAAATGACAAATTTATAATATCAATATATATATATGTATTTGAGTAGAAGAAGTTTTGTACCAAGTGATGAAGCGCTTGACGAAATAACAGATTTATTGAATAAAGTCAACAGTAGTATTGACACAAAAATAAGTGCAAGATACAAAATAACAAACGACATCAAAAATAAACCTCCACATGTGATTAGAAGAGAATTAGAACAACCAGAAAATATATCATCTATAGATAGACTAATTGAAGGAAACACGGAGTTAATTGAAAGAATAAATAACGTTACAACACTAGGAAATAAAATAGTAAATAGATTGAAAGAAAATACTGATTTTTTAAACGATTCCAAAAAATTTATATTCAACGCAAAAGTTGGAACTTTACAAGGACTCGCGAGAGATACAATGGAAAGAGAGGGTATAACACCACATCCAGAAGATGAATATGCCAAAGATTTTTTACAGCAATGGGATGCTGAAGAACGAAAAAACCACGGAGGAAAGCAAAAACGAAGAAAAACAAAAAGAATACAAAGAAAAATGAAAAAAAACACAAAAAAAAACAATTTTTAGGTAATTTTGATTTACAACTATAAATCAAAATCAATATTTTACAGAGAAACTAATTCAATCTTTTTTTGGGTCTTTTTATCAATAAACATGGATATCGTATTGTATAGTTGAGAAAACAAAAATGGGGCATTGTAGACAAAACATTTATCCAGTTTATCAGGAAAAGTTTGCTGCATTATTATCGATATTTCTCGAATAAAACAAAAATGTTTTTCAATATCCAACAAAGTCAAGGATTTCATGTTCAGGTGAACAACCATTGTTTCGTTATTGTGCAAACACTCGTGCATCACGGTTATTACGGAGAGAATGATTGCCTCGTAGTTCTCTTTGTTAGCAATAAACTTGAAATATCTGTAATCCAAAACAATATGATTCTCTCGAAGAACAAAACACAACCGATTTAATATGTCTCGATGACATATTTTCAACAAATTTTTCTTTATTTTTTTGTGATGTTCATCGCTTAAAAAATGGTTTTTTACAGACTCATCAATCGTGGTCATACTAGATATTTCTTGTTGTTCAGAATACATGTATACTCAAAACAAAATAATTCTAACTGTTTTTACAAAATTATACTTCTTCTTCACTCATCAGCGTTCAATTCATTTTGAATAAACTCCTTTAAATCTAATTGAACAATTGTGTCTTCATGAGGTTCTTCATCAACACATTCATCAGCCGCGTCTTGTTGTTCCGAATCAATCATTGTTCCTTCCACCAGGTCCTCGGTCTCATCAGAATTCAGTGTCAAAGAAATTTCAACCATTTTCTGACTTACCTCTTGAACCATATTCTGCAAGTTGAATATACTATCGTTGTTTTGTCTTAATTCAGTCTTCAAACCTTCAATATCATCCTTTATAATGCTTAATTTCTCTTCAGAAATATCCTTCACGACTGTTTGACCATTTTTTGAACTAGCAATTGTTTTCACGGTATTTGCAATACTCGTTTGGTTTTCCATCAAGACTTTTTGATTCTTTTCCAAGACATCCAACCTAGAAACAATACTTTTGAAAACACTATCGTCAATCATTTTTGCATTTTGAATAGGTTGACCCATTGCATCAACTTGAACTTGTAGACTTTCATTCTGATAATTTGAAACAATGGTTTCTACTTTGCCAAGTCGAAGGGTAATCAAGGCAATTGCGTCCGAGATGGATAATTTTGGCATAGAGAGGTTTTGTTTGGAAGATTGTTGTTTTTGTTGTGGCGGTTGGTTAGAATTTAGGTCCGCACCACCAGCTCGTCTTTGTCTTGCAGCGGCATTTGCTCTATTTGAACTCATGGATACTTAAAACAAATAATTTGTTTTTATATTCTTTACGCGATATACCCTAAACAATGAGGTCCCCTTTAATCGCTTCATGACTTTTGTAATTTGACACAACAAAGTCCTCAACGATATAATCATCTATGTTTTCTCGTTGTTGAGTAATTTCAACTGTTGGAAAATCGTATGGTTCTCTCTGCAGTTGTTGTTTTACTGCGTCGAGGTGCTGTTCATAAATATGAGCATTACCAATAAAATATACGAATTCATGTGCCTCCAATCCACAATGTTTCGCTAAAAGGTGTGTCAAAAAACTATAGGATGCAATATTGAATGGAGAACCCAAAAATTCATCTGAACTTCTCTGATACATGCAACAGGACAACTTGTTTCCATCATGGACATTAAACTGGCATAAAATATGACATGGCGGGAGAGCCATTTCATGGAGCGCGCAAGGATTCCAAGCAGTCATTACTAATCGACGACTGGTTCTCGTTTCTGGATTTTTCAGAGCTGCAATTATTTCTTCGAGTTGGTCAATACCTTTTCCATGATACTTTTCAGAACAACCTCGATATTTTGCATTAAAATGTCTCCATTGAAATCCGTAAATTGGACCAAGGTCGTTCTCTTTTCTCTCAACTAATCCTCGTGAATTCAGAAATTCACGACTCCCGTTTGCATCCCAAATATGGACCCCTTGTTTCTGCAACAAGGTATTATCAGTGTTTCCTCGAATAAACCACAACAACTCTTTCAAACAAGTTTTCCATGCGACTTTTTTGGTTGTCAAAATTGGTATTTTTCCTTCTTTTAGGGAGAAACGCATAGAAGCACCAAATAAGGAAATGGTGTTGCCATTTCTCCCACATTCCATCGTTCCTTTTTCCAAAATGTCGCGGACTAAGTTCAAGTATTGTTGTTCTTCCTGATTCATCATAAGTTTAGTAATAGTATGAAATGGTTGTGTTTAGGTTTTTTTGATGCGAAAATAATTTATTTCTTTTCTTTTCATTTATTAAGAATAAAATGGAATCTTTAGAAAACGGTGTAAAATCTGGTTCAAATATGGGATTCTTCAAACATGTATTCAACATGAATGATGAGTCCAAGGCCGAGATATCTAATATTATTCAGTATGCTTTAATTGCCATAATACCGGTGGTTATTTTGAATAAAACCATGCAAAAATATGTGCCAGAAGCCGATGACCAAAAAGGCAGTTTTGAACTAACTGCAGAGGTCATTGCCCAAGTAGTCGTAATGTTCTTGTGTATCTTGATTATTCATCGTATGATTACATATGTTCCCACATATAGTGGACAAAAACACGCGGACCTTCATGTTACTTCGAATATTTTAGCCGTTTTGGTGATTGTCTTGAGTTTACAAACTAAACTAGGAGAAAAAGTAAGTATTCTATCTGACCGCATTTATGAACTGTGGAACGGAAAACAAGAGGACGACAAAAAGAGCAAAAAGAAGGGAAGCGCTAATGTAAAGGTCTCTCAACCAATTTCTCCCGGTGCAAATCAAATGGCCATGAATCAATCATTATATGGAGGCGGAGGAGACTCCCAAGGCACAATGATTAGTACATTGCCTGTATCACAACCATCTCAGGGCGATTTAACAACCCAAAACTATAATAATATGTTCCGTAACGACTATAATCCTTTGCCTGGAGCAGCAACTCCTGGAATGGACCAAGGTCCTCCTCCAATCATGGCCGCTAACGAATTTTTAGGCGGTTCTGGTTTTGGCGCAAACTTTTAACGCACTATAATTCAATTACTTTTCTAATTGAATTATATGATTACCCAACAAAAAAACTATTACGATATTATTATTGTGGGAGGCGGGATTTCCGGTCTGTATAGCGCATATAAAATACTTAAATATGCCCCCAAAACGCGGTTCCTCATTCTAGAAGGTTTTCACAAAAAATGGTTCGGTGGTCGTATAGGAACCGACAAATTTCATGGGGAAGATGTGGTGAGAGGGGCCGGGGTTGGGAGAAAGAACAAAGACCATTTGTTGATTGAGCTATGCAATGATTTAGGAATACATTTAAATGAATTCAAATGTACTTTTCACTATGCCGATACGATTCACCCACCATGTAATGTAAAACAACTCATTCAATATTTGAAAAGCGAATACAAGAAACAACCTTCCAAAAAGACTTTTAAACAGTTTGCGAAACCTCTTTTGGGAGAAAAACTCTACAAAAATTTTACTACTTGTGCAGGATACACGGATTATGAAAATGAAGATACATATGATACCTTGTACAACTATGGATTTGAAGACAACTACACGAATTGGGATGCTCTGCATATTCCGTGGAACGAAATGATGAAACGCTTGTTGGAAAAAATCGGAAAAAAAAATGTGGAATTTGCCAAAATGGTTGTCTCGGTGAAACCCATTTTATCCAACCATTTTGAGATTACTTGTAAAGACAATTCACAGTATTATTGTGAAAAACTTATTTTAGCGACAACTATTGATTCCGTTTTGAAATTACTTCCCCAGTTTCCAATTTACAGAGAAATACACGGACAACCTTTTTTGCGAGTTTACGGAAAGTTTTCGAAGTCGAGTATCCCTACACTAGAAGCATATGTTTTTAGCTCACAAAATATAGTTGCGGGTCCACTTCATAAAATAATTCCAATAAATCAAGAAAAGGGAATTTACATGATTGCATATACTGACAATGAGGGTGCGATAATTCTGAAACCTTATTTGAAAAATAGCGTGGAAAATCGCGAAATCTTTTGTAGTTTGCTTGAGAAGTCATTTGGAATGCCTGCAGGTTCTCTCAAATTGCTCGATATGAAGGACTATTATTGGCCGATTGGGACACATTACTACGAACCACTTAAGGGGAACTACAAGAGTCGTAAAGAGTTTATCAAAGAAGCACAGCACCCAATGCCGAATTTATTGGTGGTGGGAGAAATGATTAGTGAAAATCAAGGTTGGACACAGGGCGCTTTAGAAAGTGTAAAGGCGGTTGTGTCGAAAAAATGGGTTATCGAGAGATAAAATGGGTTATCGACAGATAAAACGTAGGGTTTTAGTGTCCAATCGCCAAATAGTATCCATGGTATCCGACCACAGCAAATCCGAGCATAAATATCAATTCAAAGAGATATCTTGGTGCTTTTTCACCGTGTAGACCAATGGCTATCAACAACGGCCCAATTATCAATATGTGGAATAAATTCACCCATAGTGCTCTTTTTTCAGTGAAATTTATATGGGCCTTGTACACATGAAATATGATGACAAAAATACCCAATATTGCTAACATTTTGAATAACCATGGAGCCATGGTCTTTTGTTTGATTCCAATATAGATAAACAATGAACCAACAAAAAGAATGTGAAATAGGTGCACAAACAGTTCACTTGACATCTTAATATACTAGTCTGAGAGAAAAATGCCATTTCGAAGAAATAATATTTTTCTTTTCAGTATACATAGATATTAGGGATTTGATGTTTGACTACTCAAATATGCAAACGAAACAACACGGCGGAAGAAAAACAGTGCGTCATGTGAAAATCAAGGACGGGAAGGGATACAAAAAGGTCGTTTATTACAAAAATGGGAGAAAAATCGGTACTGCTAAAAAGCCGCTTCATTCTACGGAAATTTCAATGATTCGAATTGGAAAATTTATTCCTGGCTTATTTAGCGACTGTAAGTGTGAAAAGAAAAGTCGAACGCGTAAAAACAGAAAATAGTCTACATTTTGGGATTCTCTACCTTGTTCTCGATTTGTTTGTTCAACATGAAATACCCGCAAGGTCCACAGTGGTCTTCGTTGGACAATTCTACCTTTTGTTTCATTTTTCTATCACAGTATTCTATCCTCCATCGTCCTAGATGAACGACTCTCGGACTCTTGGGAATGATGCGTTCTAACATTTTTCGTATGCTTTGCATATTCAATTGTAAATATACAAAGCATAGTCTCTAATATCTTTTTATTTGGAGAGATGGTCCAAGGCCGCCAACAACACTTGTTCTTGTTGAGAGAGTTTCTGGAAAATCAAACACTCCTCGATTTTTATTTGGTAATGTTTGTTGGCGAAATTTTTACAAACAATCATCATACCGCGGTCACTTATCTTAATATCACAAATGATTCCGCCTCCCGTCAAGTACACATTCTCCGGGTCTGTGATGGGAATCCAGCGAATATAGGCGCCGTTTCGAATTTCATTGGGTTCATCAACATACTTGTATTCGCGAAGTTTCCCGAGAATTTCAAGCATGTCTTTTTGGGACAAGTGCAACTCTTTCAGGATTTCGATTTTCATCTTTTTTATTTTCTCCGTGTTCAAGTGAATCAAATACTCATTTTGGTCATTATCCAGTGCTTTCAACAACTTTTCAACATCCATTTTGAGTAACCTATAATAAATACATAAAAATCTATTTATTATACTTTTTCATTTCTTGTTTTTACGCGTTTTGCTAAAGCTTACTTTTCTCCCATTTTTACATTTGAAGCTCTCCCTGCGCAAATTCTTTCTGGTAAAAATGGTTCTTGTGCATACACCAATTGCTTTGGCTTCATTCGTGGGACTTACCTTTTTTATGCACCGACATAGTTTAGAAGACAAAATTTCATTGGATTTTTTTTTCATTTGTGTTATTGTTTTCGGTATAGATTCACCATAGTAATCCAAAATTTTTTTGTAATCCGCTTTTGTCATTTTCATTGTCATTTGTAGGGTAGAACTTATTATAGCGAAAGATTAAAATTTTTTCTTTTCGGTCGATATAGTAAAACACCATGAAACTCAATAACAAATCAAGAAATAAAAAGAGACACCTCAAAAAAAGGACTCGAAAAAACAAGCCACAAAGAAAACTTTCTAGAGGAGGAATGCGTGATGGAAATGAAGCACAAATTTCTCTAGATTCAACGACTGAAGACTGTCCAATATGTTTAGACCCAATGATACTGAACAATAATACCACTTTTACTAACTTGTTCCAGTGTAGACACATCTACCATAAAGGTTGTTTTATAGAAATGATAAAATCTTCAAGAAATGCTGGGAATGATGTTGATGAAATGATTATTGAAATAACATGTCCAATGTGTAGAGCACCATTTTCAGAAGAAGGAACCGAAGTTGTTCATACAATCAACCGAATTTTGGATATTGATAATGAAGAGACCCGAATGCGCATGTTCAGAGATATTTTACAATACAACAATGGTTATGTGTATAATGAAAACTTTTTTCAAATCTATATAATCCCTCTTGCAAGAAGAGCTGCTAGTTTTGCAGTTTCTGACACGGCAAGTATTTTAGGGACTGGAACTTTTTTCTGCTTAGACATTTTACTAACTGGAAGTAATGCGCGGCAACAATTATTAAATAGCTATTCAGTTTTTACGATTTTTTTGTTTTTTAGACAAAGTTTCAGTATAGCAAATTTGATTAGAGGAGAAAACCGATTGGCTAGTGTAAATTCCATTGTTGTATTTTATTTGTGTTTTTCTTTCATGGCTTTTTTTCATGATATACAACACACTTATAGAGAAAGGGGGCTTGATACAAGGGAGGTGATTCGAGTCATAAATGAAATATTTTCTCGATTTTTAGTTGATGATAGTGACTTTTACAACTACTTTAATGGAATAAATCATGATAATAACGATGAACCAAACTACAACTATGGAGGTAGTGCAGAAGTTTCTCATAATCATAATTCTTTTAACAAGGTATTAAGATTCAAATTTACATCTATGGAAGATGTAGATGAATTCTCAACTGTTTTCAAAAAAAATAAAAGAAAACTAGAATCTCTCTTGGATAATGTTCCATTTAGACTCTCGATAATTTTTCCCGAAATTGAATATAGTAGGGATTTAGTTGAAAAACTTGAACCTATCACAAAATTACAGAATAAATAGGAATTATAATAAAAAAATTAGTGAAGCAAGGCAATAACGATTTGTTATTGAATTCTCACACGAAAATTTGTTTTTTTACACAAAATAAAAACACTCGCTTTATGTATGGAGAACTCAAACTCATTATCTAAAATTGTCATCTTTGATTTAGACGAAACCCTCGGCTATTTTCTAGAGTTAGGAATATTTTGGGACTCCTTGAAATTATATAAAAAACACAAAAAAAATAACGCCGGCGAATTCACCCAACTTGATTTCAATGAAATTTTGGATTTGTATCCTGAATTTGTGCGCCCCAATATTTTTCCCATTTTGAAGTATTTGAAAAGAAAAACTGAAAATGGTGAATGCAATGGCGTTATGATTTATACCAACAATACTGGCACTCGGCAATGGGTGAACCATATCAAAGAATACTTTCATTCTAAAATTGACTACAAACTATTTACCCACACGATTTGTGCGTTCAAAGTTCAAGGAAAACAAGTTGAAATGTGTAGAACAACTTATGAAAAGACAATGCGTGATTTCATCAATTGCACTAAAATACCTAAACACACCCAGATTTGCTATTTGGACGACGTATTTTACCCAGAAATGAATCACGAGAACGTCTATTACATCAAGGTAAAGCCGTATGTTCATGATTTGACATTTGAAGTCATGACGCACAGATTTTTAAAGAGTCAATACGGAAAACACTTTGTGAATGAACATGAACAAGAAGACTTTGTGAATTACATTTATACGACCTTGGCGCGATATGATTATTCATATGTTGAAAAAAACAACAAAGAGTATGATATTGACAAAATTGTATCCAAGAAAATGATGGTATACCTTCAAGACTTTTTCAGCAAAAAGCAACAAAAAACAGGTTCAACTCTTACTCGTAAAAACATCAACCGTAAAAACAAGACACTCAAAAAAATATGGTAGAAATATATTCCTTGATGGTTGAGAGATATTTTATCAATATTTGATTCAACGCACTCGTAGTGAATAAAAATACTCCCGCGCTAAATCCGATTTTTCTGTCTAACTCTGTTAATGGCATATTTTTTCTTAAAAAGTTGAATCTCCACAATAAAAACAAAGAGACATAAATTTTCACATAGGTATCAAAAGTATCCAAATACTCTGGTGCGGACACAGAAATACCGGTAATGATTAATATATAGAGTGCCCACGAAATATAAATGATGATATCAAACATTTTGTTTTGGTAGTCCAGTAGTTTTTTACTTTCCATATAATAGGAAACGAGAATATTATATGAAAACGAAATCAAAAACAAAAAAACACAAACTTAATATACAAGGAATTTCCATTCAAAAGAACAAACTAAACAAAACACAGAAAAAGAGAATTGCTACGCGTATTTTCAACACAACTCAAAAAGACGCGGAAAATGATTTAGCGAAACTGGAGAAAATCGACTGCGACAATATTCAACATGTAAAACCTGGAAGTCCTAGTGGACTCAAATTCATCAATCAATACACACTGGTTCCGCGCCTCGAGACTGTAGGAAACAAAGGTATTGATTTTTTCGATTTTCTAGAAAACAAAGATAAATTCAAAAAGAAAAAGTATGTGGCTGACTTTATAAAATTCTTGTCCAAGAAGAAAAACACCACAGAAATCAACAAGTGGTATACCATATTTAAATTGTATTTTGGGTATGTCGGAATATTTCGGCCAATTGTTGCGATGAATGTCTATTGCACATTTTCTCCCCATTCGATACTTGATTTTACGATGGGTTGGGGAGGTCGTTTAGTCGGTGCATGTGCATTAAATATACCTAAATACATTGGTATCGATTCAAACTTGAATTTAAGGAAACCTTATCACGATATGGTAAAAACACTTGAAAAATCTTCAAGCACCACTATACATTTGTTGTTTCAAGACGCATTGACGGTTGATTATTCTCTATTGGATTATGACATGGTGTTCACTTCTCCACCCTATTACAATATTGAATTATATCACCGAACAATAAAAAAATCAAAAGACGAATGGGACACAGAATTTTACAGACCGATTTTCAAAAAAACATATCAATACTTGAAGCGCGGCGGACACTATTGCTTGAATGTTCCAGAAGAAGTATACGAACGTGTTTGTCTGGGAATTTTGGGAAAAGAACATATGAGAATTCCATTGAGCAAAAGCAAAAGGACTAATGAAGAAAAATACATCGAATACATTTATGTTTGGAAGAAGAAATGAATTTGAACAAGTTGTTTTATGCACGATAATACTTTTATTTAGAAGTTTTTTCTTATTTGTTTTCATTTTATTTTTAATTTTCCAAAGGTATACTAAGGACGAATGAATTTCAACGCCAACTTGAATGAATACAACATAAACTGTAGACCACACCCAAACGGTCTGTCTTCAACTAGAACAAGAGAAATCAACGATAGAATATACGACCGAAACATCCCATCGCAAATGTTGCAACCATACTTGAGCGTGAGACCAGTCATGACAAAGTATTCAATCATGCCGATTGTTGACCCTCGTGCACCCATCAATGTTCCAATGCAACAGCAACCCATTTACAATCCAGAAGTGGTGTTTAACCCAGGAAACAATGGAGCACCTTGGTCAGGATTTGCCTCAAACATTAATGTAGAATCAGAATTGAAGGGGCAAATTTTCGCACTACAATCTTGTAGCAAATCTGTTTATGTTCCAAGCAGCACTAGCGACCTCTATCAATTTAGTTTCCGTTCAGACGCGTCTCGAAACGGAGAAGTACAGCCTTTTCAAGAGTTGTTCAAGCAAGAGCACTTTGATAGCTTTAACCCTAATACAGAAAAAATCGCCACAGATAATTTTTACAATTGCACTAGACAGCAACTGATGAATGTGCCAGACCCAACTCCAAATTGTAGGTAAATCGTCATACTATGCAAAATATAATAATGTTTTTGTATAGTATTGTTTATTATGAATTCTAGCGAAGATTATCTCTCGACGATAACACTCGAATATCTAATGAATCGAGATATGTATGTAAAATACAAGAATGAAAAGACGCCAGAGAAAAAACAAAACTACGAAAAAGATAAGAAGTTCTATCGAAAACGCATTTATGACTTGACGAAATCGCTTTTGCACAACGAACAACCAAAAATATTGTTGCCTGATGTCAAGTTTGTTTTTGACAACTATGTAAATACCGCAATAGAGTATTTTAAAATGTTGGACAAAAGTGACATTCTTCAGGAAGACTACCATGAATTGATGGTTGGAGACCCGAAAAGTGAAATTCAGGTGGAGTCGTTAGAAAAGCGGGAGGAAGCGGATAAGTTAATCATGCGTAGCATCAAAATCCAAGAACCCAATGCTTTAGAAAAACTGGTCAAGAGAAAATCCACAAAATTAGTCAAACCGATTGTTTTGCCGCAACAAAAGGACATTAATTTAAGGGACCCGACCTTGAAGAAAAAGGGCATCAAGGAGAAAGTAAAGAACGAAGTTGTTCAAAAAGAAAATATTGCTACATAGTATGAGGTACACAAATCCAAATTTGAACAAAAAAACACGAAAATATAGAAAACATAAAAAGAATTTCAAAAAGAGACAGTTGACTTTCAAAAAAGCCATGTGTAGTCCTTCAAACCAAAAACCGGGATTTACATGTTTGCAAGACGAATCGTTATTAAAGTTAAAAAATTTGTGGAATGCACGGCATCCAGATGATAAAATTGAAAACAAGTCGTCTCATGAAATTTGGTTGAATTTGCGCGATAAAATGAATAGTGTGTGTGATAGTGAAATGTGTTGGTTGAAGCAAAAGTTCGTGGATGGCAAATTAAATCACGAAATAACAGAAAATTTTGCACCAGAAGCGCCGAAAAAGTGGGAGAAAAACCCGAATGAATGGCTATCGAGTGTTGATATCATAAAAGTTATGAAGCAGTATGAAAAGAAATATAAATGTTTCGAGTTTATTGGTCCGAGTCCAATTGATTATGACTCACATTATGTAGACGGTGAATGTGTGTGGGAGGATTTATGCCATTTTGATTTACAAAAAGAAATAAACAAAGGAAAAAGCAAGGTGGGTATCATATTCAATACCGACCCACATACCAAACCAGGACAGCACTGGATATCCATGTTTATCAATGTGAAGAAACAAAAAATATTCTTTTTTGATAGTGTGGGTGACCCAGCACCGGAAGAAGCGATGAGATTTGTGAAAAAGGTTCAACAGCAGGGGGAAGCCATTGGAAAGAAACTTGTCTTTGACCAGAATCACCCGGTAGAACATCAATACGGAGATGGACAATGTGGTATCTACGCATTATATTTCATTATTCACATGTTGGAAGACAAGGCCAACGAAGGAGAATATTTCAAAACGCACATTATACCAGACAAGTATATTGCAAAATTCAGAAAGGTTTATTTCAACGGTTAGAACAATTATTTTATAGACATATATCAATAAAATAATATGGAGAACAACCAAGAATTATATAACCGTATCAATAGACTAATTGGGCATAACACAATTGACTTACCGGCTGAATCTATTGTTGCTGATGTGGATAAAATAAACCCTATATATTTACCAAAGATTCACCAATTATTAGAACCGCATGAAATAGAAAAAGGTAAATTATATTATGCAATAGACATCAAAAACAAAGAAAATGTAAGGGAAGGACAAGTAGAAACACAGGATGGAAAATTTTATAGTAGTGGGCCATTTCAAAACCTGGGAAAATTAAAAAAAATAGAAAATATTCCTGGATACGGGTATAGTTATTATTTTGACTATGGAAAAACAACCGATGACTTTGACCCAAATAAGACTTATGGAAGCGAGCACCCACATTATTATTTGTATTTAGACCAAGATACTATAAATAAACCTTTGGAAACACCTTTGGAAATACCACCGGAAAATGTATTCAAAATAACGGATACAGCAAAAAATATACCATTTTATAAAACGACGGTTACTCATATAGCAGGTAAAAAAAGAAAAACAAAGAAATCCAGGAAATCCAGGAAACACAAAAAGAAAACGAGAAAAAACAGGAGCACAAGAAAACTTCATCGTCATTGATGAAGATAAAATGATAACAATGCGTATTTTTTATAACGCACTCATCATGAATTGTTGTGCCTGGATTTTATTGTTTTCAATTTCTCTTTCTAATTGTTTAATGAGGTTGTCATTATGTTCACAATAATCTACAATTTCTTTTTGGCGTTCCAGTGATGGGATTGGAATTTTCAAATTTAGTAAATCCTTAGAATAAACATGAGGTTGCGCAGTTCCAGTCTGTGATTTATATATTTTACTTTGTATTGACTTTAACAAATAGTATAAGTAGTTGTTGTTTAACGATACAATTACTTTTGGTATAATTGAAAAGCAGTCACTCGCCCATACTTTTTTATCGTATTTACTAATAAACCCAGCATATGCCCCACTTGATGAGCACAATATAACATTTTCATTCGTATTGTACTCATTATGATAGCCCATAGGTTTTTGACCTCCTCCAATGACAGGGTATTCACCTTCAACCAATGTATCTCTTTTTATGCCTTTACCATTTTTGAAATTACAAAGTTCGCCAAGGGTATTTACAACATTATACGCAGTGATGTATTGATTTTGTAAACAACGGTCGTTCAATTGCTTCAACTCTTCAATTTTATCATTGCTAGTTTTGTTGGTTTTTTCGAATATAAAATCCAAATATTTCACGATTTCTTGTTGGCGTTCAAGTGGTGGAATTGGTATTTTTACATCATAATAACTAGATTTACTTATCATTGGTATTACCGGTCCATTGATATACTTGTCAAATATTGATGGGTTCAACTTCAAATAATAATAAATGTATTTTGGTAAACATTCATTGTTATCTTTAACTTGACTGATGAACATAGATGTTCCAATTGCGAATTTTTCATTATCCGTGATGAATATACTTTCCTTGATTGTGCCTCTGCTTCCATGAACAATGAATGTTCCGTCATAATGATATTCGTTGTGCGTAGATTCTTCTCTTGAACAAGTAAAGAACCGGAATGTTCCATCAATTCTTTCAGAAGATGCAATGTTTTTATTAGTTGAAATGTCGTTACAAAGTTCACCCAAAGTTTTCATAACAACTCCACTTTCATACAAATTTTCTTCGGCTTCATCTTTCATATATTCCGCATAATTAAGTGAATATGAATTTGATGCCAATAGTTCAACAGGAACTTCAACCAATAAATTTTTGACATCTTCATAAGGATTATAATCATAAAACTTGACTTTAGTTGTTTGATGTGTTTTTGAAAACTTGTATTCTCTGCCAGTTTCTTTTTGAGTTTTAGAAATTTTAATATTGGTTTCCAAAACATCAGTTCCTTCTCTCTTTTTCACAAAGTAAAACACGCAAGTTTTGATAGAAGTATATGTAAATATTCCAGATGGTAGATAGATAATTTCTTTCAAATCACAGGTTTTCATAAGGTATTCTCTAATAGCGAGTAGTGTAGCATTGGTTTTTGAAAATAAATCTTGACCATCAGGCAAAACAACCGCACATTTTCCCCCAATCTTCAACATATAAATAATAGCTTGAATAAACAAGGATACCGCATTGTCTGTTTTGATTGGTATGTATTCATTTTTCAATGAACTTTGAAAATCGTCATATTTTAATCCTTTGATTCCAAAAGGCGGATTTGCAAGAATATTGTCAAATTTTCTTGTGATAGGGTCTCGAATACTGTCACCTCTGTCTAGTCTATCAAACATGTGTCCGGAGGAAATCAACATGTTCGAAACCGCTAGTTGGTATGTATCTGGTTCTAGCTCTTTCCCATACAATCCTTCGGTTTTGATAAAATTCCAATCTGGTTCAATATTTTTAGATTTTGCTTCTTTCAAAATATGCAAGAGGTAGGTAGTCAAGAAACCACCAGTACCCATCGTTGGGTCTCCACAAGTATCTATTTTTCCGTCAGGATAAATTTGCGGGTCAATGAGTTTGACCATCATTTTCTTTACTAATGGTTGAGTGAAGAACTGGCCCAATACTTTACCAGTCATGATATCTTGTATAACCTCTTCATAAGCATTACCCAACACATCATATTCCGTTTGGGACAAGTCAAGAGACACTAGTTTATCAATTAATTTTTTATAAGTGGATTTGTGTTGAATATCGAAACCTTTACCTTTCAAGAAAATATTTTTTGTAGTTGGGTGGTTGGATAGAATATCGTCCCACAAATATTTCATGTTTATTGGAATATTATCTTCTTTTTCATTTGCAAGGTTTGTAAATCGAACAATTTCTAATAATTTTTTTTTGTGATTTTCAACCATTTCATCTTCAATATGACTGAAATCATAATTGTACCCGTCAATATCAATTTCACCGCCAAAATGAGGTTCTAGCAATTTCAAAATGAACAAATAAGACATGGTTCTTAGTGCTTTTTCGCCAGTTAAACCTTCATTATCTCTCAAAACATTCAAGCAATTCTTGAATACATTTATTAAAATATTTTTATTATCCGTTTTTTTCTCCTTTGTTTCGGTTAATTGCTGAATTTCATTCAAGGTGATACAAGGCGCCTTTTTGTTTTGGTGGCGGGTAAAGTCGATTTTTTGGTTAAAAACCTTTTTGCACAAATCGCAAGAATATTGTTTGGACATGTTCTCTTATATAGTTAGTTAAGATATTATTACTTTATATAAAACGAAATCAATTTTTAATTGTTTCTAAATAAAAAAAGGATTTTTTACTTTCCCCAATTTCACAAAACAACACCTGTTTTTTTCTTCCTATTTGTAATAGGAATAATGTCTTGTAAATCCTTTACATTGTAGTATTCAACCCATAGTCCACTTGGTGGAAATAACGGGTCTACTTTGCACAGTTCATTCACTATACTCAACAAATCAATCATATTGTTTTTTTGAATTTCAGGATAATATTTAATGACTTTGTTTTTACAAGTATCCAAGTCATAATATACTCGTTCAATCCCTAAATATTCTACCCAACTGGTAAACTGTCCTTTATAGGTTAGTTCTGGTTCTCTGGATAATCTAGTATCTGTATCACACAAATCGTAGTATTGTTCCTTGTTCTTTACATTTTTGGCTTCTATTATTATCTTTCTAGCCTTTTCATAACTTGTTCCTAATGTAATGCGTTTTGTTGTTTTCAATCGTAGTTTTGTTGTGAATTCTTCATCATACTCGCCAAAGTCTATAGAATTATTTTCTCGTCTTTTTGGGTTGTGTCTGTATTTTTCAACCTCAAATCTAAATACTTTTATTTTTTGTGTTATGGTCTCATCTTCCATACCCATTTGATAAATGACTTCTCTCACTTTTTTCAAATCTGGGTTATTGTTGTTTTCTAACCAGTCTTCTCGATTCAGTATCGGCAATATAATTTTTGTAATTTTATTTGGTTCTAGTTTATTTTTTCTACTTGCTCTCAATGCTGATTGAACAATACGAATATTTGAACTCATATTTTCTGCAAATACAACTGCATCAATATTATGATTATCATAACCTTCACCCAAACAATAAACGCAAGTAATTATTCCAAACTCTGATTTTTCAAAATTCTTGAGTATTTCTTTTTGTTCCTTTGACTTCATTTCACTATTATAATTCGAACAATACAACCCGGGTATATCAAAATAGTTTTTTTCCAACAACATTTTTACATACTGTTCTACTTTCGATGAATTCTCCGTATTGTTTGAATAGACCAACATGTGATGAGAATGTCCTTCAGCGACACTCTTTAAAGCTGCAAATGCACTCAAAAACAGCCTCTTATCATTTTCTTCTCTAATATGAAATAATCCCCATTGAGTTTCCAATTTTTCTTCATCAGTAATAATAGTTTGAATTAGATAATCACAAATAATATTTTCACGAATCGCCCATAACAAACATTTTCTATCAATGACTTCACCAAAATACTCAACATTGTCATTTGAAACTACAATATCATTTGAATCATTCGTTTCATTATTCTCAAGTAATTTCAATGTCGCAGTCAATGACAATTGCTTTGTTGAGTTGATTTTCAACATTTTTACATAACATTTCCTTTCGGTTTCATCAAGTATTTTCAATTTAGTTGATGTTAAATGATGCACTTCGTCGTTAATTTTCATGTCAAACTGATATTGATTTTCTTGGGTCGCAGTAAACACTTTATGTGCCGACGAATATGTTGTGATTACAATACATTTGTTCGGATACTTTTCCAAAAATTGTATAATCGTTTCGGTTTCAACGCCACCTGAAACAACTAGACATGGCACATTGGAAAACAACTCTCCAACTACTTTCTCCCATTGTTTCAACAATAATTTATTCGGCACACCAATAAGAATGGTATTTGCCTTCAATTCTTGTGTAATCCATAATGAAATCAATGTTTTCCCTACTCCACACATCAAAACTAGAATCCCCTTATCGCATTGGTGAAAATGTTCAACCGCTTTTGTTATAATAAGTGCTTGGTCATTTCTTGGGGTGTATAAAACAGATGGTGTCTTTTCTCTTTTTGATTTTAATAAATGAATGAATTCCTTTACATTTATTTTTTGTATCGTTTTTTTTACTCTATTGCATCTTACCATTTCACTAATTTCTTGTTTGGACACTTTACGATATGGTATGCCATTCGCAACTAGACAAGGTTCAATAAGTGAAACAATTTTTTTCTTGTAAAATTCTGTGCCAGCGTCATACTTTACATTCAATTCAATGAATTCACTTTGTAAAAATTGTTCCACGAGTCCTACTATTTTACTAGGAACTTCAAAAACTATTTCAAAATACCCCCTTTTAACCTCACCCGTAGCATATTGTGCATCCCTTTCAGGAATATTTTTTGCTTTACCCATTTTACAGGCGTCATCAGCATCATACGATGAATGATTTCTAACATAAATATATCCGTTCGTTTGTTTCATCTAGTAATTCAAAATTTTTTCTATAAGTTATGCAGTTTTTTAATTTTCAAATCAATTTTATTATGTTTTCTTTTGTTTGGACTTTTTCGTTCGTCGAATTTTTGATTTACTAGAACCTCTTGTTTTTGATTTTCTTCGATACCCTCCTTTTCTCCCGTCAACTCGATAATTCATTCTTATTTGGTTGTTGATGAATACATTCGTGTCTTCAACGAATCCCATTTTTTGATAGAAACCCATATTGTTTTTTGATGCAATGGTAGACAAGACTAGACCTCCCGCCTTGGAAGTGTATTTTTTTACTAGTTCAACTAATGACGAACCATAACCAGGTTCAACCGTGCACAAAGAAACAATGTGTGCCTCTTTACCTACATTGTCGTAATTAAAGGTAATGACTCCTTTGATGGAAGACTCTTCTCCTTTTCCAGCAAACACGTAAATGACATTTGTGGAAATTGTAATACTGTTGTAAAAATGGTTCATCGAAATTGACGCGTCGTCCCCTCTACAAAAATGAGGAATTTGTTTCAATTCATCTAAAAAAATACTCAGCGAAATAGGAGAAGGCTCGATTCCAATACTCCGCATAATCGGCGACGATTCTGCTTTTTGGGTAAAATAATAAAATTCTGTCATATACAAAGTATTTTATTATTTTTTCGACTTAAACACTTTTTAGCTGTTTTAATATATTTGAACACCAATGGTATTTTTGCAACCAGAAAATGTAGAGTTGCTCTGGGAAATTATATTGGACGAAAATATTTCACCACCAACCCAAGAATTCAGGAATACCTTTTTACAAGGAATCAATGCCTATTATGGTCAGTTTGGCTCATCTGGAGAAGACTTGATACAAATGAACAAGAGGTTCATAAGTGGATTTGTTTATTATGAAAAACAAAAACGACAAAAACCGCCACCACCACCACCACAAAAAATTCCTGAACTTGAAATAAATGAAATACAACACCCAATACAACAACCAATACAACAACCAGTTCTTGCTCAAGACATTCTCGCAAACAGAATGAACCAATTTGAGAGAGATTTGGCTTCCAAACAGAACGAATTCAATGAATTCATGACTCAAAGCATACCAGAAGCCCCAAAATTTAATGACAAAATGGACGAACCAATCGGTGAATCTATGGGTGACTTGATTGCGAGAACACTTGCTCAACGCAACCAAGACCTCGAAAAAATTCATAATGAAAATGCAAAAAAACAGGAGGCCGAAAAGTGGTTAAAAGCAGAGAATACATCGGTCAAGTCAATCAATGAAGAAGCCTCAACCCCTATTAAATATATCAAGATTGGTGATGAATTATCCACTACACTAGAAGAGTTGAACCAGGCTAAGCCGAAAAAAACCTTGTCTTGGTCTAGTCAACTAGATTCCAACAGTGAAGTTCAATCCAACAATAATAGTACCCTAGACATTTTTTCAAAACTTAAAACAATTCAGGAACCAACCATACAACCAGCCATACAACCAGCCATACAACCAACAATAGAAGAAAAGGTAGATAAATTACTGATTCTCATGTCTCAAATGGAATCCAAAATAGAGTTCTTGATGAAACAACAAAATACCATAAATATTTAATTCAATAAATATAGAAACATAACGATTTATTGAATTAGAATGAAAACAATTTTACTCACTGGAGGATTAGGATATATTGGTTCTCATATTGCAGTTCAATTATTAAACCTTAATTATCAGGTCGTTATTGTTGATGATTTGTCGAATTCATCTGTTGACAAGCTACAAATCATAAAACAAAACATTATTGACCCTGAGAAAAAAGATAATTTAAAATTCCACATTGTTGATTTAGTGGACAGAGTAAAACTAAAAAGAATATTCGACCTTCAACATGTAGATTTGGTGATTCATTTAGCCGGATTAAAATCAGTCGGTGAATCTATTTCAAAACCAATCCTTTATTACGAACAAAATATAATAAGCACATTAAACCTCATTAGTGTCATGGAAATATTTCATTGCAAAAAAATAATTTTCAGCTCGTCTGCAACAGTCTATGGAAATGCAGCAAAGTCTCCATGTCTAGAAACAATGGAGGTTGGACGAGGACTCACGAATCCATACGGAAAAACGAAATATATGCAAGAAGAAATATTCCGAGACTTGTATGCTTCTGACAAAACATGGAATATATTTTTACTCAGGTATTTCAATCCAGTAGGACAAATGAATTTATCCATGAAAGAAATACCCAATGGAATACCAAACAATTTGTTTCCCTACATTGTCAAAGTACACAACAAAGAACTAAAAATGTTGAATATTTTTGGAAATAACTATGATACGCCAGATGGAACGGGAGTCAGGGATTTTATCCATGTATGCGACTTGGCTAGTGGTCATGTAAAAGCCTGTGAAAAAATGTTGGCGTCAGTTGATTTTATTAGCGGATTAAAAACATACAATCTAGGAACGGGGTCCGGGATAAGTGTCCAACAAATGGTAGATGCTTTTGAAAAGGTCAACAATACAAAAATCCAGTATCAATATGCACCAAGAAGGGAAGGAGACATTGCCGAGTGTTATGCGGATTGTTCTTTGGCGAATAAAGAATTAGGATGGGTTGCCACTTACAAGCTTGAAGACATGGTCAACTTGTCCGATAGTTTATAAAGTTTCGGCGTTGGTCTACACTCATCATTCCCCAGACCTGTCGAATATGGGTTTCATCATTTGGTTCTTCTAGAATAACATTTATGTTGATTCGCATACAAAAACGATACATAACGCTTTGAGGGTAAGTCAAACGAATATATGAGCAAAGATGTATAAACAATTGTTGTTTGTCGAATCCATCATTATTTGCACCCAAGTAATACAAATACAAGGAGCGATAATGAGTCAAAATAAATGTCAATGAAGAATGAAAATCACGAATATCTTCTAGCAATACTTTTGGTTGAAAAGAATACGAATAAGACAATACATGATTGACCAGTTCAGTCGGTAATTTAGTTTTCAAAAAGTCATAGTATACCATAACAATAGATGTTTTGTGTAAAATGTTTTTATGTCTTTCCACATAAAGACATTTTTTGTCTTTTAATTTTTTGGAATAGTAATCGATACTCTACCTCTAGGGTCTGGATACACCATAATAAAAGGTAGATTCTCATTTCTAGTAATGTACAATCCTAATATAAATGGGTCTGGAATATGCAACCTATCATTTTCACGAAGATTCGCTTGAATCACATCTTCCCAGTATTCACTCATGATATCTTCTTTTGTTTTCGACTTTAAACTGATTTCCTCACTTTCGCCTATTGGCTCATCCGTGTTTTCTAGTTTTTTCTTTTCTATTTTTTCTTTTTTGAGTTCTGTTTTTTTCTTGATATTTTCTTCTCTGCCTTTTACCATGATTTCCAATATTTGATTCAATTGTGAAGAGGTTTTGTTCAAATAATAAACATTCGGGTCATTTCTTGCCGGTGTAGAACGACTGACGGCCTCTAGCAAGAATGGGTAATTCGTGTATTTTACAATATAATACATTTTCTCTTTCAAAATTGAGCGCAAACCCAAACAATTATAGCTCAACTCAACAGGTCCTATTCTGTCTTCTTTGATGACTACATTTTTATTTGAATACAATTCTTTTATATATGGCAACAATTCATCATAGTTGTAGTCTATATCCAAAATAGCTTTCCATCTACCGGTACTTTGTCGTGCACTAACTTTTACAATTTTATAATTGTCTGGAAGGATATAAGAAATACCACGGCTGGAAATACTGGTTGCAACATACTTGATGTAAACTGCTATATTTTTAGAAATTGTTTTCAATGAAATATCCTTGGTATTAAGCGGAACAATCATTATGTCCAAATCAGTATAATTCTCCGGGGTTGTTTCAATGCGTAATATTTTCCGCGTAGCCTCGCTTCCTTTTATTAACAATAAGCAGAAGGTTTTTTCGTAAAAAAGTTTTGACAAAAACCCGATGCATTTTTCAAAAAGAGAAAACAATTCAAAGTTTACAATATCGTCGGGTAATGTTGGCTCAAATTTTCCAGAAAATGTTGTTTGTAATACTTCCTTGAATTTATATAATTGTTCAGAGGTTGTGTATTTTTTCAAAAAATCAATTGCCTCTGTAATATCGTTTGAATCCTGATATATTGTTGCGTAATCTTCTTTTATCAATTTATCGTAATTAACAACAACGACTGGAGGAGCGTCAATTGAAATAGGAATAAACCCAGTATTTTCTTCTACTCCAAGAGATGGAACATTGATTGGAGTGGTAATTGGGGTGTTTTTTGGTGTGATTGGAATATTTGTTGGGCTGGTAATTGGAGTGGTTGTTGGGGTGGTTCGATTCGAGCCTTGTTTTTTTTCTTTCTTTTCCTTGTTTTTCTTTTCTTGTTCTTGTTTTTGTTGTTCTTGTTGAAGAAGTTGTTTGCGAATTTGTTGTGCGCGTTTTTCTTGTTCGGTCAGTTCCTTCTCCTTTTTCTGTTCTGTTATTTTCTTTTGATTCTCCTTCAACATATGATAACTCATTTTTATTTCGTTATATTTACTATTTTTTAACAACAAATTGTCAATAATGGTTTCATCTGATAGTAATTCTATTTCTGTATCTAATTTTTTCAAATGGTCAAGAAACAACAATACAATATCTGCGTCACTCACCATTCCCAACACGAATTCTAAGGGAGTTATAGTTTTACCTGTATGAACAAATGTATCCGTTACATTTACATTATTTAATAGTAAAATATAGACACACTCTTTGCTGTTGGCATACTTGCTGTAGAGATATTTTTCCTCTTTTGTTTTTGACAGGTCGTGATACAAACTGTTTGTCAAAAGTATTGCTAAAATAATTGGAGGTATATAGAATTCAACTATACTTCCATCACCAGAAGTATTTACAATACTAGTTCTGCCGTATGTGTTTGGGTTTACACCTAAATGTATCATTTTATCAATTGTTTTGTAATTTCCTAATTTTTGACCAAAAACTTCAATAAATATGGCGTTTTGATTCAAGCTGTTTACGCTGTCTAATGACTGAGGGTCTACATCATAGAAAAGTAACATAACAGTTCGTACCATAAACTCTTTATCAAGTTTCTTTACTGCATACAAAAAAGCGGTGTCTTGGACATTATATCTACTTTTGATGTCATATGGTAACTGTTTACTCAAAAATCGTTTGTTATTTAAAAGGAATGCGTGAAAGAAATCGAATATACCATCTAATAACCCCAGCGAATCCAACAAATCATATGCGATTTCTTCTTTTGGTAAAATCATGTCTGAAATCATTCTACTTGTTGAAACCATACTTCCTTTATCTATAATGTTTTTGAAAGTGTCGTACGCAGATTGCTGTTTTGATATTGACTCTTTCATTTCGGTTGTTTTTGCTAATAATTTTTCATATTTGTCACCACTGTCTTCACCATTTTTTTTCATTGTCTCTATTCTTTCTTCAAATTTTTCCAATAGTATTGTATCATCGTCTATTTTTTTCTTTCTGTTTTCTATTCCACTAGTAAATTTATCGGTATAATCGTTATATTTATCAAGTTTTGTCAAAATCCAGTCAATCTGCATTTCACTCGTCTCTTTATGCTCCTGTATGTTTTTCACATAATGATAAAACCCTTGAATATTTTCCAATTTCAAATCCATCGTCCTTACATTTTTAAGTAGTTCAATGTAATTTTTCATAAATTCTTCTTCTTCTTCCGTAGGTTCTTCTCCACCAATAAATCTTTTGGTTTTCATTTTGTATTTTTTTAAAATAGACATTTTTTTACTAAATTTTTTGTTTGTTCGACGCCGCGTTTTTCTCTTGAGTCTCTTATTTTTTTTTGTTTTATTATATTTTCGTTTTATTGTCATATATTATCTCAACATTATAAATTTGACACAATACACCATTTGAAATTCATTCTATATTTTTTTGACAATTTGTTCACCTCTGTTATTGGTTTCTAGTGTTCCAATCAATACAGGTTCTATATTTGGGTTTTCTAGAGCCTGCATATAACTTTCATAATCATATAAATTGCCAAGTTTCGCAGTCATCTCTCGATAAATGTATTTTTTATCCTTGATTTTGACTTCTTTACCACGCCATTCTATTTGTTTCTTGTTTATACTCGATACTTTGTCTGTTTCTTCACTACTAATAGAAGGTTTGTATGAAAATGTGGTGGAACGTGGATTTCCAAATTGAATGCAATTCAGTTTTTCTTTGTTTCCTCTCTTGGAATAAACTGCGCAATCAATACTTGATTCTTTGATGGCAACTAGTAGCTGTTCACTTATTTCCGCTTTGATGCTCGAAATTTCATAAAGTGCTTCATCACTCGTGAATGGAATTTGTTTCATGTCTTTTGGTTTCTCTGGATTCACTGGATACATTTTTTTACTCAAATCTTTATTCTTCAGCTCAATAGAAGCATCGGATTTAATTTGCGCTTGAGAGAAAGTCATCAAATACAAAAAGACTTCCACTGTTTGTAATGCCTCTGGTAAATCTTTATGGCTGCAAATACGGCGTGCTCGCCCGACCACTTGTTCTATTCTTGTCGGGTTCCAGTATGGTTCCATAATATGAACATACCGAGTATTTCTCAAGTTAATACCTTCGGCTCCAGAAGCGGTAATCATAAAGACCTTGATGATTTCTCCCACATTGTTATTGTTTGCCATTTTCTTTATCGTTTTGTAAATGGCGGGAGAAGTGGTTTCCAAATTTGTCCATTGACTGTTGTAAATCGTGCGTATGACTTCTTTTTCTTCCGGCGATTCAGTTCCAGTATACAAGGCAAACATTGGTTTCCCGTAATCATCTTCGGGAATATCCATTTGCCAGGTTCCACTTAAATCGCGTTTGATTTTGAACTGGGCGAAACCATTGGCTTCCAGTACCATTTTGAAGATGCCGATTCCTTCTAGAGTTCTAAATTGACTGTAAACCAAGTGTAGACCGACATGTTCTTTGTCTTGTATATTTTCCAATATATTCAAGAATTTTGGGCTATAGGTCTCTAATCCTTTGGGAGACAGATATTCTTGTTCATGCTCTTTCAAATATTCAATTGCTTTCTTTATGCGTTCTTCATATGTCGCGTCGGCAAGTCCTTCGATAATTTGGTCTCCTTCGAGGTCATCTTTGTCTCTCTCTTCCAAATCGTTATTACCCTTTTTGTTGGTTTCTTTGAGTGCGACGGTATACAATGACTCCATCGCATTTTCGGGTGCCTTCTCATCATCTTCATCTTCGGCTTTTACCTTGTCTTCTCTTGGGAGAGGTCTTCCTGGCGGCTTTGGCATGACAAAATTACAAAAGAGACGAGAGAAAATACGATAAGTGGAAGAAGGCTCTTTGAAAATGCCATTTTCGTCTACGGAACCCTTTTTCGTTTTCGACGACTTTTCATTCTTGCGCTCTTGTTTTCTGGCCTCTTCATACACTCCAAATTGATAGTCACTCATAGGTATCTTTTCAACATGGAAATCGACCATTTTCTCGTATTTCGGCAAAAGCGACTCTTGTGCTGCTCGAAAATATGAGGTTAATCCTAGAATACGGCGTTTAAACATTTCAACATT
>JACCDL010060864.1_pt1 | contig 34726 bp, 31 predicted proteins | sample 7441931 | NCBI WGS metagenome assembly JACCDL01 (sample SAMN15323437, study PRJNA562643) | freshwater metagenome | isolation source: river surface water | place: USA:Blue River Watershed | collected 2017-08-16 | reverse complement strand
TTCGAGTGATGGTAGCTCCCCCGGCAGTATCTTGTGCCTGAATTTTGGAATAAGCTAGACCAAGCACAATTACTGCAATTACGAATCGATGTATTTTCATGAGTATTAATTTGATTACAACTAATACAATACGAAAATCAGGCTATTTTAGTATTCGCTCAGCTTATTTGATGCTCAAAACCTTCATTTTGTTGTAAAGTGTTTTCCTGTCGATCTTTAATAACTCTGCGGCTTTACTCTTGTTGTACTTTACTTCTTTGAGTACGTTCATGATGGTTTCGTACTCGGCCTCGTGTGCAATATTTTTCAAATCATTTCTTGTACCCGCTTGGGCAAGATGCGCAATTCCGTTTATGGGAGCATCCGCAGAAACAGGGATAGAGATTTCCAATGGCAAGTCCTTCAAAGAAATCTCTCCACCTTGGCTAAGCAGTGCCGCTCTTCTGACCACATTTTTTAGTTCTCGGATATTTCCAGGCCAGCGGTAGGTTTTGAAACACTGAATTACTTCATCAGAGAACCGATCTACTTTTCTGCCCAATTCCTGGTTTGCCAGGGCTAAAAAATGATTGGCAAAAAGTATCAGATCTTCGCCACGCTCTCTCAATGCCGGTAGCTGAATCATAAATTCATTGAAACGATAGTACAAATCTTCTCTGAAATGACCTTCTGCTATGGCTTTAGGTAAATTCTCATTGGTAGCCACAATGATCCGCACATCGAGGTCGATTTCTTTGGTGCTGCCAATTCGTTTTACTTTTCGCTCTTGCACCGTTCTGAGCAAAGCCATTTGGCTTTCGTACGATAAATTACCAATCTCATCTAAAAACAACGTTCCTCCATTGGCTAGTTCAAAATGCCCAATTTTGGTGGTTAAAGCCCCAGTAAACGAACCTTTTTCATGCCCAAAGAACTCGCTTATGGCCAGTTCCTTGTTCAAAGAGCCACAATCCAACGCGATAAAAGGTTTGTCTTTACGTTTACTTTTGAGATGGATGCTTTTTGCCACCGCTTCTTTTCCAGTCCCACTTTCGCCGTAGAGAATAACACTGTAATTGGTTGGCGCTACCAAATCAACCTGACGAATGAGTTCTTGTGATGCGGCACTTATTCCAACGATAAAATCGTCTGGTAATGCAGTATTCAACTTTACCGCTGGCTTTGTTTGTGCCGGACTTTCTGTGACGGGATTATGTGCCAAGGCCTCTTGGGTTGCCAAAGCTTTGGTAATGGTATTTAAAATTTCATTTGGGTATAATGGCTTGCTGATGTAATCGTAAGCACCCATTTTAATGAGTTCAACTGCCAAACGTATGTCTGAATAGGCAGTCATGATAATTACACCAGTTTCCGGATAATTGGCTTTGATCTCCTTCAATAGTTCACGGCCATCGGTATCTTTTAGCCTAAAGTCACAGAGTACAAGGTTGAATTTTCCGGAACTTAATAATTCTCTGGCTTGAGCGCCACTCATGCTGGTTTCAACTTCAAAGCCATTTCTGCTTAAAAATTTGGACAATAATGAGCCAATATTGACTTCATCATCAATGATCAAGATTCGATTCATAGTGTTGCGAATTAGGTAGAATTCGCTTATAGAACTATTCTAAAAGCTCAGCCTAGCGGCTTTTAATAAATATAAGCAATTTTAGAATTATCTTATTAGTTATAACTAACAATTATTTTCCGGTAAAGTTGGCTTTGCGTTTTTCCAAGAATGCAGCAACCCCTTCTTTAAAATCTTCGGTATCAAAGCAACGGCCAAACTGATCAATCTCTACTTCGAATCCGTTTACGCCATCCACCAAAGATGCATTTACGGCTTGAATGGCAGCGGCCAGTGCTACGGGTGCCCGGCTTAAGATTTTTTGCATTTTTTCTGCTGCAGTAGCCATCAGATCATCCTGGCTAACCACTTGATTTACCAATCCAATTTGTAAAGCCTGTTCTGCAGCAATCATGTCAGCGGTTAATATAAGTTCTAAGGCTCTGCCTCTGCCAACCAATTGTGCCAGACGTTGCGTTCCGCCGTAACCAGGAATTAATCCTAAAGTCACCTCGGGCAAACCCAGCTTGGCATTATCGGCAGCTATGCGAATATGGCAGGCCATGGCCAACTCTAATCCGCCACCCAAAGCGAAACCATTTATGGCTGCGATAATTGGTTTTTCGCTGTTGTGGATAATATCCATCACCTTGTGGTGGCCTTCTTGGGCAAAAACTCGTCCTTCATCCAAACTCAAACCAGCAAATTCCGAAATATCTGCACCAGCTACAAAAGCTTTACTCCCGGCACCAGTAATGATGATGCCACCCACTTCCGGATTTTGGAAAGCATCGCTCAAAGCAAAATGCAATTCGGCCAAGGTGGCTTTATTCAACGCGTTTAATTTGCTTTCGCGATTAATGGTGATCCAAAGAACGCGGTCTTTAATTTCGAGAAGAAGATTTTCGTAGGTCATGTTAGATTGGTTAAAAATTTCTGTTTTGCGCCACCCATGTAGTAATGTAGTCGACAATTTCAGAAGTTGAAGTGCCTGGAGCAAACAATTCACCGACGCCCATTTCACGCAAGGCTTTCATATCACTTTCTGGGATAATTCCTCCACCGGTAAGCAATACATCGTTTAAACCTTTGGCTTTCATGAGTTCAATAATTTTCGGGAAAACAGTGAGGTGTGCTCCCGAAAGAATAGATACACCAATGGCATCCACATCCTCCTGCAAGGCTGTATTTACCACCATTTCTGGAGTTTGACGTAAGCCGGTATAAATTACTTCCATGCCGGCATCCCGTAAGGAGGTAGCAATAATTCGGGCACCACGATCGTGTCCGTCTAATCCAACTTTTGCTATTAAAACTCGAATCGGTCTTTTCAAGGTATTATTGATTAATTAGCGAGCGTAAAAGTACTAAGAAAAACTCAATTGCTGGATTCAGTGGCCCACCAGTAGTGCTAAACTCAAAAAGAGCGGTAATTTTATTATTTTTGACCTCCTTGGGCGTAAGGCCCCCACAATTTATCAAATGTATGAGCGAAGAACGGTCGTTAAATTTTTTAGAAGAGCTAATTGAGGAAGATATTAAAACCGGCAAACACGGTGGCCGTGTATTAACCCGTTTTCCGCCTGAGCCCAATGGCTACCTGCATATTGGTCATGCTAAATCCATTTGCCTAAATTTTACGCTTGGCGAAAAATACAAAGGCAAAACGAATTTGCGTTTTGACGACACCAACCCAGCAACTGAAGAAACCGAATACGTTGAAAGTATTAAAAAAGATATTGAGTGGTTGGGATTTAAGTGGGCACAAGAACTCTATACTTCTGATTATTTCGATCAACTCTATGATTTCGCCGTTCAGCTGATTAACAAGGGCTTGGCCTATGTAGATGACAGTACCGCCGAAGAAATTGCGGCTGGTAAGGGAACCCCAACTGAGCCAGGAAAACCCTCGGTTTACCGCGATAGAAGTGTAGACGAAAACCTGCGTTTGTTTGAAGAAATGAAAGCAGGTAAATACCCGGATGGCGCCAAGGTTTTGCGGGCTAAAATTGATCTGGCTTCGCCAAACATGCATCTTCGAGATCCTTTGATGTACCGCATTAAACATGCGCATCATCACCGTACGGGAGGTAAATGGTGCATCTACCCGATGTATGATTTTGCTCATGGACAAAGTGATGCCATTGAAGAAATTACGCACTCCATTTGTACACTTGAATTTATTCCTCATCGTCCATTATACGATTGGTTCATTGAAAAACTGGAGCTTTTCCCTAGCCATCAGTATGAATTTGCTCGCTTAAACATCAATTATGCGGTGATGAGTAAACGCAAATTGCTGCAATTGGTAAACGAGAAATACGTAAACGGTTGGGACGATCCACGCATGCTGACCATTAGTGGTTTGCGACGTCGCGGTTATACGCCGGCAAGTATCCGTAATTTCTGCGATCGTATTGGTGTAGCCAAACGCGAAAACCTGATCGAGATGAGTTTACTTGAGTTTTGTATTCGCGAAGATTTGAATAAAACGGCTTGGCGCCGCATGGCGGTATTGGATCCAATTAAATTGGTGATTACCAATTATCCGGAAGGTCAAGAAGAACTACTACATGGTGAAAATAATCCTGAGGTAGAAGGCGGTGAAGGCGCCAGAGCGATTCCGTTTAGCAAAGAATTGTGGATTGAGCGTGAAGATTTTATGGAAGAACCACCTAAAAAGTTCTTCCGTTTAGGTCCGGGCTTGATGGTTCGTTTAAAGCATGCTTACATAGTAGAGTGTCTTGATTTTGTGAAAGACGCAAGCGGTAAAGTGACCGAAATTCATTGTACCTATATTCCTGAATCCAAATCGGGTAACGATACGAGTGGCATACATGTAAAAGGGACGATCCATTGGGTGAGCGTGGCACACGCCAAAACCGCTGAAATCAGATTGTATGACCGTTTATTCCAGGTAGAAGATCCTTCAAATGAAGAAGGAGATTTTAAGGAGTACATCAATCCGGATAGTTTGCAAATAATTAAGCAGGCCTACATTGAGCCCGATTTACTGCAAGCTCAGAAAGGCAAGGGTTATCAGTTTATCAGAAAAGGCTATTTTACTTTAGATCCCGATTCTACAGCGGATAATTTAGTGTTCAACCGCACGGTTACCTTAAAAGACAATTGGGCTAAAAAATCTGAATAAGACACTATGGATAATCCGAAATTGGCTTGGTTAAGGGCTCATATTGGCGAATCGACTAAAAAAAGTCCTTCGCCCTTTGCGCACTGGCTAGATGGAATTGTAGAAACTGTTGAGTTTGGCGATCTATCTATTCGTTATACTGTAAGACCAGATATGACCAATCCTCATGGATTATTACACGGTGGGGTTATTGCAGGAATATTGGATGACGTGATTGGCACCTGTGTGGCCAGCTTGGGTAAAGAACAAGCTTTTGTTTCCATAAATCTTTCGGTAGATTTTGTTCAGGCAGCCCGCGTAAGCGATGAAGTTATTGCCCGAGCGAAAGTAATTCGAAATGGTAGAACTGTAGTTTACCTGCAGGGAGAACTTTTCAATAAGCAGGGTAAATTATTAGCTATGGCCACAAGTAATTTAGTGGCCGTACCTTCAAAATCTTGAGTTTAATCCCAAGTTTATTTTCACCTACCTCAATCAACTAAAAATTCTTATTTTATAATTTTTAAGCAATAAAGTTGCTGATAATTTAGTATATTTGTTTCTCACTGAATTGCCAGAGATTGTATTAAATCTCCATCGTACTGCATCAGCTTTTTGGGGAAACTGCGATTTATAACTGAACAAAAAATCTGCTCTGCTGCACCAATTGCGTGGGCGTACGCTTTGTTCATGGGTAGTCGCAGTACCTATTCCCCTGGTGTACTTCCCCACGCAATTTTTAATCACCAAATTTTTAAAAATTGAAACCAAGTCCAAGCGGGGCTGTTTTAATGCTAGTAAGAATTAAATCTACAGATATGAAAACTACCACACCAACTCCCCAAAAAGTCACTATAGATTATCAAGATTCAGCTTTGTTTGACTTGTTTGTAACCGAACTCAAAGACGTGTATTGGGCTGAAAAGTACATCGTGAAAAATTTGCCAAAAATGGCTAAGGCTGCCACTTCCGAAGATTTGAAAGAGCTATTGAATGCACATTTGGACGAAACTCAAAATCAGGTAGAGCGTTTAGAAGAAATTTTTCAGCTAATTGACAAGCGAGCCTTGGGTAAACGTTGTGATGGCATGGATGGTTTGATTGAGGAAAGCAGAACCATTATCGATAAAACGGAGGATGGGACATTAACCCGAGATGTGGGTTTGATTGCTTCTGCTCAGAAAATAGAACATTACGAAATTGCTACCTACGGCACCTTAAAAACCATTGCTGCTGTTCTGGATTTGGATGATCAGATCATTGATTTACTCACTGAAACACTGGAAGAGGAGAAAGAAGTAGACCAAAAGCTAACCCAATTGGCGGAGAGTCATATAAATGAGGATGCACGAGAAGAGGAGAATTAAGCTTTTCTGTGCTCAAGAAATTAGGTCATCCATGGAGATGGCCTTTTTGTGTTTAAGGGATAAAATGATGGTTGATGGACTGCCAATAAACCGGACTAATGTATGGCTTGTATTTTAATTGCTTTACGGCAGATAGGTAAACAAAACTTTTGATCAGTTTTCGGCAATTTGGATGATTACAAGCACACTTCATAGACCAATATGGATCCAGTTCGGTGCTGGAATAGTCTAGCAATAGTTCTGAATGTGCACTTATCACTTGCGCTGCAATGACCTCCTGGTGTTCATTGATAAAAACATTGGGTTCACAGCAATGATTTAAAAACAATACCGGGCTTTCTGAAGCAGGAATGATCCATTCTCGATCTGCAACCCCAATCCAATTTGAACCAATTTTTGCGAATTCGGGGGTGTATTCGTGGCTGATTCGCTCTCCCTCAAAACGCAGTATGCATTCAGCCGGTTCAATGGTTTTAGCAGTAAACAATCCTCTGCCGGCAATTGCAGAACCTGAAATGTACCAATCTTCCATATCGCTTATATCTACTTCTGTCTTACCTTATTGATGGATAATCAATAGCTTTCTGTGCTCGCAAATTCGGACCGATGTTTTCACAATCGTCCAATTCTTGCTTGTGATTTCTAAGGGTTTTAACGATGAATTAGTAGAAATATTTTCTAAAAACAGAATTCTCCATAAACACCAAGTTTGAGCCAAAATTGGATGACAGGGCACTTCGTTATGAGGTAATTTCTGGACTAATTTAGAGAGAACCCTTAGTTGTGGAGTTCCACTATTGAAATCAAAATCACTGATTATCAGGTTTATTCTGCTTGGGTAAGCGGTTGATCCCAGTCAAACGATGCAAATACGATATCTACTTTTACTACAAAAAATGGGGGCTATATATTTTTTACCGGATAGGCTTGCCCATGCTCTTTTTAGGATTTTTCTTCCCAGATCAGCGCTAGATTAATCAAGGTTTCGACTGCCTTTTGCATATCCTGCACAGAAACCCACTCCACTTTACTATGGAATGCATGTTCGCCGGCAAAAATATTAGGGCACGGTAATCCCATAAATGAAAGTCTGGAGCCATCGGTGCCTCCCCGAATGCTTTGAAGCTTAGGCTGAAGTCCGGACCTATGTAGTGCCTCTATTCCAAAATCAATGACTTGTGGATGTTGGTCCAGCACTTTTTTCATATTTCGGTACTGCTCAGTTACTGTGAAAGAATAGCTAGATTTTGGATACTGGAGCAGTACTTTTTGGGTAATAGCTTCCACTAGTTTTTCGTGTTCTACTAAAGCTTCGTCTGTAAAATCACGAATGATAAATTCTAAACGGGCTTCTTCTACGCTACCTTGTATGGCAACCGGGTGGATAAATCCTTCATTACCCGCTGTACTCTCCGGACTCAGTTTTTCTTTGGGTAATTCCGCAACAATTTCAGAAGCGATTTTAATGGCACTTTCCATGTTTCCTTTGGCAAAGCCGGGATGTGAGCTTACGCCATGAATTGTGAGGGTTATGCCATCGGCAGAAAAAGTTTCATTTTCGATCGAACCAAGTGTTTCACCATCAACGGTATAGGCAAAATCGGCTCCTAACTTTTTAAGATCTACCTTATTTACACCTCTGCCAATTTCCTCGTCGGGGGTAAATAAAATTTTTAATGTTCCGTGTTTAACTTCCGGATGTTTCACAAAAAAATGGACTACATCCATAATCTCTGCCAAACCCGCTTTATTATCTGCACCCAATAAGGTAGTTCCGCTGGCGCTTACAATGTCATTTCCGATTTGATTTTCTAGGTCCGGATGATCAACTAAACGAATGACCTGATTCGGGTCATCGGGCAATACCAAATCCTCACCCTGATAATTGTAATGAATAATGGGTTTCACTCCTGCTCCGCTACAATCTGGAGAAGTATCCATGTGTGAGCAGAAGCAAATTACAGGGACCTTTTTATCGGTAGTTGCCGGAAGCGTGGCATACACATAGCCATGCTCATCCAGGTGAGCATCACTCAAACCCAATTCCAAGAGCTCATTCACCAATACACGTCCTAAGTCTTTTTGTTTTTCTGTAGAGGGGCAAGTTGGTGAATTAGGATCCGATTGAGTGTCGATTTTTACATAGTTTAAAAATCGATTCAATGCCGTGTATTGATAATTTTTTAGTGCTTCCATGCGTATTCCAAATCCTGAAAGCTAAAAATAATATTTTCTAAGATGCTTTTGGGTAGCATTTGTTTTTAGTACCTATTCATTCAATTAATGCGGATAAAATCTTATTTTTCCACTATGAAAAAGCTTTTCCTAGTTCAATTACTGATGATTTTCTGTGTAAGCCTTATTGCACAAATTACCCCGTTTGAGCGTGACCCCACTAAAAATACAACGGCCACGTATACTGAAACGATAGCGTATTATCAGCAATTGGATAAAATATTCGATCAATTAAAACTAATTAGTTGTGGACCAACAGACAGCGGTAAGCCTTTGCATTTGGCCGTTTTATCGAAAAACAAGGTCTTCGATCCGGTACTCCTTAGGCAGCAAAATAAACGCATTATTTTAATTAATAACGGAATACACCCTGGGGAGCCTGAAGGTATTGATGCCAGCATGATGTTGGTTCGAGACTTGTTAAAGAACAATACAATCCCTGATAATGTGGTACTTTGTTTTATTCCTATCTACAATATCGACGGAAGTTTGAATCGATCATCCACTTCCAGAGCCAATCAGAATGGTCCGCAAGCCTATGGTTTTAGAGGGAATTCCAGGAATTTAGATTTGAACCGCGATTTCATTAAAACCGATTCGAAAAACTCGAGATCCTTTCAAGAAATTTTCAATACCTGGAAACCCGACATTTTTATCGATAACCACACTAGCAACGGGGCAGATTACCAGTACGTCATGACTTTGATCGAAACCCAGGCCGATAAACTGAGTCCAGTATTGTCTAAGTTCATGACCGAGCAATTGACCCCATCGCTTTTCAGCCAAATGAAAGCCAAAGGCTGGGACATGACACCTTATGTAGACCATGTTGGTGAAACCCCCGATTCGGGTATTGAGGCTTTTTTGGAAACTCCTCGTTTTAGTACCGGTTATACCACCTTGCACCAAACCATTGGTTATGTGCCCGAAACACACATGCTCAAATCCTTTCAACAGCGTGTGAAAGCAACTTACGCCTTGATGGAGTGTTTTATCGATTTCTCGAAAAGGCATGGCGGTCAACTTGCTGAAGTGAGGAAACAAGCTCTAAATCAAGCCAAGCTGCAAAAAGAGTTTGCTCTGAATTGGAAATTGGACGAAACCAAGGTGGATAGTTTTCATTTCAAAGGTTTTGAGGCTGGCCGAAAACCTAGTGATATCAGCGGGCAGCCCCGATTATTTTACGATCGCACGAAACCTTTCCAGAAAAATATTCCCTGGTTTAAACACTTTAAACCTACATTGACTGTTCAAGCTCCTCTGGCTTATGTGATTCCACAGGCTTGGCAAGAGGTTATCGACCTATTGCGATTGAATGGGGTGCAGCTGGAACGATTGAAAAAGGATACACTCATGAATCTCGAAATGTACTACATAACCGATTACAAGAGTCCGGCTAAACCTTACGAAGGACATTATTTACATACCCAGGTTGCTGTAAAATCCGTTAAGCAGACCGTTCAGTTTCATGAGGGTGATTACGTGGTTCGAGTTAATCAAACTCAAAATCGATACATCGTAGAAACCCTGGAACCTCAAGGGGTAGATTCTTTCTTTGCTTGGAATTTCTTCGATTCCATTTTAGGGCAGAAGGAATACTTTTCGAATTACGTATTTGAGGATACCGGTGCAGAAATCCTGAAGAATAATCCGGAATTGAGAAAACAATTGGAAGAGGAGAAGTCTAAAAATGAGCAGCTGAACAAAAGTGGTGCAGCACAATTAGATTGGGTATATCGTCATTCCGATTATCTAGAGAAGACTTTTATGCGTTATCCGATTGGAAGGTTGACGAGCAACTAACTACTAATTACTCAATAAATGCAAGAATTCATCACTCAGACTCCCGTTGCCAGCATTATTTTCTTGTTCACTGTAGTGACCAGCATCTATGCTTTTTCTAACCACGAAGTTTATGGGAAATTCATGTTGCACCCCTACAGTGTTAGTCGTGGTCAAAAACTATATACCCTAATTACCAGCGGATTGATACACAAAGATTGGACGCATTTGCTGTTCAATATGCTCTCTTTTTACTTTTTTGCTTTTCCGCTTGAGCGGACTTTGGCATCTATCAGTGCTTGGGGGCACGTTCACTTCGGCCTAATCTATGTGTTGAGTTTGGTTTTGAGTGATGTTAGTTCAATTACCAAACACAAAGATCATTTCTGGTACAATAGTTTGGGAGCTTCGGGGGCAGTTTGTGCTGTGGTGTTCAGCTATATTTTATTCTATCCATTAACTAAAATGCTTATTCTGCCCATACCAATTCCTATTCCGGCAGTTTTATATGGATTTTTATTTTTGGGCTATTGTTGGTATGCAGCACGTCATGCTAGTGATCACATCAACCACGATGCACACTTTTATGGTGCATTAACCGGAGTACTACTTACGGTTATTTTACATCCGGATATTGTGCCTTACTTTCTGGGGCAATTGATGGGAACTAGGATTTAGAGAAGGATATCCTCAGCTTTTTTAAAGTTTCCGTCCTGGTTTAGTAAGAAGCTCATTGGCTCCTCTGGATTTTTAATGATTTCCAGCAATACAAAGCCCCAAGGTTTCCAGAAATTTTCGAGCACTTGGCCATAGGTTTTATTATCCCAATGATCAAAAATGGGTTTAGCGCTTATACCTTGCAATGGCATCGGTTCAATATAAACCGTTTCTTCGGTAGGCATTACGGTGTATTCAGGCAAACGATTAAAGAGGTATGCCGAATAGAAGAATCGGGCACAAATTTCCTCAAACTGAATGGGATGTAGATTTTCTGTTTTTACTTTTTCTAGCATTTCACGGTGGTACTGACCGTTAGCGCCATTATCCTGCAGGCAGGCAATTATTCCAAAATCGCCAGCTCGCAAACTAAAGCTTAAGGTATTGATCTCATCGCGGTAGCTGAAAAAATCGGCTTCTTGGTTCACCCTAAACAACTCAATACTCCAAGGATTTCGTTCTTCAAAAACCACAGGCCGAATTATGGATTGTAGCATGAGGTGCAAGTTGCCAAACTTGTGCGCCATGGCTTGAGAAAGATTAAACAGCTCACCTTGTGCCTGTTGTTGTCGAATACCTTGACGAATTTCGTGGAAAATGATACCATACACCATTTTGCCAATCCACTGAAATAGTCGTTCTTCGGGTAGATCTTTTAGTGCATCATAGCCTCCGGCGAAAGCCTGTTCCACCTCACGCTCTAAGGGTTCAAGAAACTGCTGATAAATTTGGGCCGAACAAGGTATCTTAATGTCTTTGTAGGTGCTGATGCTCTCGTCGAGGAGTTTAAAAGCTTTATCTTCCAAGTTGAAACGCTGAATGAACCACAAGGGAAAAACGTTAATTGTTTCTTCGGGTGATTGCAATTCATGCCCACTTAAAAAACAATGCCGAGCATCGAACTGCATGCGTTTGAATGGTTCATACAAAGCTGAAAGCATGCGCCAAAGGTAAAAAATATGTCGGCTTGCCGGATTTTTTCACGTAATTCGTTAGTCATTTATTCCAAACCACTTTATGCAATTACGTTACAAACCCTTTGAACTCTTGCTGAAATACCCTTTCAGCATTTCAGGGTTTACGCGTACATCAACCCCGCTTATGCTGCTCGAAATTGAGTGCGAAGGGCAAATTGGTTATGGAGAAGCGTCAATGGTGCCTTACCATGGTGAAAGTGTAGCTACCGCGACAGCATTTCTTTCGAAAGTAAAACTAGACTGGCTCAAATTGCCTTTTGATTTTGACGAACTTATAGCCTACCTAGATGAGCTTGCTCCCGGAAATCCGAATATCAAAGCCGCAATTGACATTGCGCTTCACGATTTGCAGGGAAAGTTGGAAGGAAAACCTTGTTACACCTATTTCGGATCAGATCCCGAACAAATGCCAGCAACGTCCATCACCATAGGGATGGACACGCCCGAAGTGATTTTGCAAAAAGTAAAAGATGCCGAATTAGCTAAAATTTTGAAAGTAAAACTGGGTGGCGAAGCCGATAAACTGCTCATAGAAACCATTCGTTCGGTTTCTAACAAACCCTTATTTGTAGATGCAAATCAGGGCTGGAAAGATCGTATTCAAGCTTCAGAAATGATTCATTGGTTGCATGAGCAAGATGTGCTACTGATTGAGCAGCCCATGGATAAAAACAATTGGGACGATAATGCCTGGGTAAGCGAGCAGAGTCCGATCCCAATTTTAGGTGACGAATCTATCCAACGATTAGCCGATGTAGAGAAAGCAAAGGGAGTCTATCAAGGAATCAATATCAAATTGATGAAAAGTGCGGGAATGTACGAGGCTTATAAAATGATACAGCGAGCTCGTGAATTAGACTTGAAAATATTGATCGGATGTATGAGCGAAACTTCTTGTGCCACACTCGCCGGAGCTGCCCTAGCTCCGCTTTGCGATTGGGCCGATCTTGATGGTCCTTTTCTGACAAAAAATAACCCATTCCCCAATCCGGACTTTAAGGATGGGAAATGGGTCTTAGCCGATCGTCCGGGTTTAGGCTTAGCTTAATTTCCGCCAATTAAAATGGGAGCCGATTTGCCGTTGCCCATGATGATAATTTTGGCATTTGGCGATTGTGCCAATTCTTTTTGTGCCTTAATAGCTTCGTATTGCAACTGCTTATCGCTTAAACCTGTTGAAAGGATTCGCTGATAATCGGCAATACCTTGCGCTTCTACTCGTTTACGTTCTGCTTCCTGGCGTTCTTTTTGCAAAACGAAGGTCATTTTCTGAGCTTCCTGTTCAGCATTGATCTTCGATTCGATGGTCTTTTTCACCGATTCTGGAAGCGTAATGTTTCGTACAAGTAATTGTTCTAGCACCAAACCACGTTTGGCAAAACTTTCACTAATGCTTTTATATATTTTATCTTGAAATTCCTGACGCTTGGTCGAATATAGTGCTACGGCATCGTAATAAACCGCATTGTCGCGGATGGCTGTGCGACTCACCGGACGAACAATTTTATCGGTATAGTCTTTACCAATTTCTTTTAGGATGCGTGGGGCTTCAGTTGCCTGAACTTTGTAGAGTACCGATAAATCGATAATCACTTCCAAGCCATCTGCAGATAAAACACGTATTGCATCATCGCCAGCTTTATCACCTTCGTCATGAACGCCAGACATGGTGTAATTCTGCGTTTTTGTATCAAATGTGGTTACTTCAACCAGTGGATTGATAGCGTTAAGGCCACTGTACAATACATCGTTTTCTACTTTTCCGAAGAGTGTCTTTACACCAACCTGGCCTGCATCAATTACTTTGAACATAGAAGTAGATGCCCCAATAACCAATAAAATAATTCCTACAATGCGTAGTGGTCCGCCGAATTTTTGAACAGGACTTTCAGAACGACTAAATTGTAGACCTAAAATCAGGGATAAAACACCCATAAAAAGTAATACCATAGTTTTTTATTTTTAGTTGGTTTTGTTTTCTTTAAAAACCTCCCGGACATTTTTTACCAGTCGGATTTTTAATACAATTAATAAAGTTAGGGCAAATGCTGCGCCTGCTGTTAATGTATAATGCTGGTTGCTCAAGGCCCAATAAATACAAAGGCCCATCGTAAAAATGCCCAGGTTGAGTAATACATTTAAAATAATCTTTAACCACATAATTAATACACTTGCATGCCAGGCTCAATTTCGGTAGCCCAAGCTATAATTCCGCCTTTCAAATTGTATAAATTCGTAAAGCCCTGCGTTTCTAATTGCATAATGGCTGCTGCACTACGTGCACCACTACGGCAATGTACAATCACAGGTTTATCTTTCGCAATTTTATCAGCTTCAATTAAAATTCCACCTAGCGGTATGAGTAATCCATTCAGGTTGGATAGTTCAAATTCAAATTCCTCACGCACATCAATCAATTGAAAATCCTCGCCGGCATCTATTTTTTGCTTTAACTCTTGCACCGTTATTTCATTCATATTCTTCAGATTATTACCCAAAGTTATCATTTCAAAGCATCACTTTCATAAAATTCATTTACTATGCTTGCATAATAAAAAACTCTTACTTAAATTTGTTATGCTTGCATAATATTCATGAAGCCCGAAGAAACCATTGATTTTCATCTAAAAGTAGTTTGGCAAAACATTGCTAATACGTACAACCAATTAGCGTCTGCTTTTGGAATTACTCAGGCTTTGGGTTATGCACTCATTAATGTGCAAGAAGATGGAACCGCGGTTACACAAATTGCCAACTTGTTGGGAGTTAAATCAACTAGTCTTTCACGAATGTTGAATAACATGGAGACTCTGGGTTTGATTTACCGTAAAGTGGATGAAAAAGATAAACGTTCTGTCAAAATCTATCTTACCGATTTTGGTAAAGAGAAGAAGAAACTGGCCAAGAAGGTGGTGCGGAATTTCAATGAATATTTGAATGAGCACCTCGACGCTAAAGAAAAACAGCAGTTGATTGCTGCTTTGCAAAAAATTAACGAATTAACATTGGGTTATCAACCCGCCACATAACTATGAAAAGAACCATCAGAAAAGTAGCCGTTTTGGGTTCAGGGATTATGGGCTCACGCATTGCTTGCCACTTTGCCAACATTGGCGTTGAGGTATTGTTGCTTGATATTGCCCCGAAAGAGGTAACTGCCGACGAGCAAGCCAAAGCCCTTAGTTTAGAGCATGCTGCAGTACGTAACCGTATTGTGAATGCAGCTTTAGATACAGCCATTAAATCCAATCCTTCGCCCATTTTTACCAAGCGTTCGCTCTCGCGGATCAGTACCGGCAATTTTGAGGATAATATGAAAGATATTGCCACATGCGATTGGACCATCGAAGTGGTAGTAGAAAATCTGGATATCAAGAAAAAGGTTTACGATCAGGTAGAACAATTCCGTAAACCGGGCACACTGATTACATCCAATACTTCGGGTATTCCTATTCATTTGATGGCCGAAGGCCGTTCTGAAGAATTTAAAAAGCATTTCTGCGGAACGCACTTTTTCAATCCCCCACGCTATTTGCGTTTATTGGAAATTATTCCAACTCCAGATACCGATCCGGAGATTGTAGATTTTCTGATGCATTATGGCGATCAGTTTCTGGGTAAAACTACCGTTATGTGTAAAGATACACCGGCATTTATTGCAAACCGCGTGGGAGTGTATTCCATCATGGCTCTATTGCATTTGGTGGAGAAAATGGATTTGAAAGTTGAGGAGGTAGATAAATATACTGGTCCGGTATTAGGCCGTCCAAAATCAGCAACGTTCCGAACTACCGATGTGGTTGGTTTAGATACCATGATTAATGTTGCAGGTGGTTTATATCAGAACTTACCCAACGACAAAGCACATGAACTTTTCCAGTTGCCGGGCTACGTTAAAAAAATGAAAGAGAACAATTGGTTGGGCGATAAAACCAAACAAGGGTTCTATAAAAAAGTAAAAGGCGAAAATGGCAAGAGCGAAATTCTAGCTCTCGACCTGAAAACGATGGAATACCGTCCGCAGGAAAAAATTAAATCGGCTACGCTAGAAATGCTCAAACCGATTGAAAACCTGCGTGACCGAATGAAAGCCTACGCCAAAGGAACAGATCGTGCAGGAGAATTTTTCCGCACATCTTTCTTTGGCCTTTTTGAATACGTGTCTGATCGAATCCCTGAAATTTCAGATGAACTCTACCGCATTGACGATGCCATGCGTGCTGGTTTTGGTTGGGAGCTAGGTCCTTTCGAAGTTTGGGATGCCATTGGCGTAAAAGAGGCTGTAGAGGGAATGAAAGCCCTTGGAAACGAAGCCGCTCCTTGGGTACACGAAATGTTGGCGGCTGGCCACACCTCATTCTACCAAATTGTAAATGGGGTTAAAAAATATTACGACATCCCTACAAAAACCTATAAAACCGTTCCTGGAACTGATGCCTTTATCATTTTAGACAACATCCGCCCTACTTCTACCATTTGGAAAAACGCCGGAACTACCATCACCGACCTAGGTGATGGTATCATCAACCTGGAGTTTCATACCAAGATGAATACCATTGGTGGTGACGTGATTCAAGGAATTAACAAAGCCATCGATCTTGCTGAAAAAGATTATCGAGGTTTGGTTATTGGAAACGATGGAGCCAATTTCTCTGCCGGAGCCAATATCGGCATGATATTCATGGCCGCTATAGAGCAAGAATGGGATGAAATTAACTTAGCCATCCGTACGTTCCAGAATACCTCCATGCGTTTACGTTACTCATCCATTCCGGTTGTACTTGCTCCACACAACCTAACCTTAGGCGGTGGTTGTGAATTTTCCTTACATGCCGATCATGTGCAAATTAATGCCGAAACCTATATGGGCTTGGTAGAGTTTGGTGTTGGATTAATTCCGGGAGGTGGCGGTACCAAAGAATTCGCTTTGCGTGTTTCCGATGAATTAAAAGACGGTCAAATAGATCAAAATGTCTTGAAAGATCGTTTCTTAACCATTGCTATGGCAAAAGTTTCTACTTCGGGAGCCGAAGCTGCAGACTTAGGCTATTTGCAAGCAGGTAAATACGACATCACGATGAACCGAAGCCGTTTATTGGCCGATGCCAAAGCAAAAGCACTTGAATTGGCTGAAGCCGGTTACACGCAGCCGGTTCGCCGTAAAGACATCAAAGTTTTGGGTAAATCTGGTTTGGGTATTGTTTACGCCGGAGCCAATTCCATGTATGCCGGTAACTACATTTCTGAGCACGATAAAAAGATCTCCGAAAAGTTAGGTTATGTAATGTGTGGAGGCGATTTGTCGGCACCGACTATTGTGTCGGAGCAATACTTGCTCGACCTTGAGCGTGAAGCCTTTTTATCGCTTTGCGGAGAAAAGAAAACTTTAGAACGTATACAAAGTATTTTAACCAAAGGGAAGCCTTTGAGAAATTAATATTGAAACCATGCAAGAAGCATATATCATAGCAGGATACCGCACGGCGGTGGGGAAGGCCCCAAAAGGTGTTTTTCGCTTTATGCGTGCCGATGATTTGGCCGCTGAGGTAGTGAGAGGATTGGTTGCCTCGGTTCCTAATTTGGATAAGGATCAAATCGACGATGTGATTGTAGGTAATGCCACACCAGAAGCGGAGCAGGGCTTGAATATTGCCCGGATGATTTCTTTGATGGGGCTTGATACCGATAAAGTTCCGGGGGTAACCGTTAACCGTTACTGTGCATCCGGATTGGAGACAATTGCCACAGCAGTCGCTAAAATTCGTTCCGGCATGGCAAATTGTATCATTGCCGGTGGGGTGGAAGTGATGTCGGGCATGCCTTTTGGCGGATGGAAACTCGTTCCTAACCCGGAAGTGGCCAAAGCACATCCAGACTGGTATTGGGGTATGGGTTTAACGGCAGAGGCCGTGGCCAAAGAATTTGAAGTAAGCCGTGAAGCGCAAGATGAATTTGCCTATCATTCGCATCAAAAAGCTATTAAAGCCATTCAAAATGGTCATTTGAAAGATGGCGTTCTGCCCATCACCGTAAAGGAAAATTACCTGGATGAAAATCTGAAAAAGAAAACCCGCGAATATGTGGTAGATACCGATGAAGGCCCACGAGCCGATACCAGTATCGAAAAATTGGCTAAACTAAAACCGGTTTTTGCTGCTAATGGTTCTATTACTGCCGGGAATTCCTCACAAACTTCAGACGGTGCGGCATTTGTTTTGATTGTTTCTGAAGAAATGCTCAAAAAATTGAATGTTCAGCCAATTGCCCGTTTGGTAAGTTATGGTGTAGCTGGCGTTCCGCCGCGAATTATGGGTATTGGTCCGGTAGAAGCCATTCCTTTGGCGTTGAAAAACGCCGGTATGAAACAGGATCAATTGGATTTGATCGAGTTGAACGAAGCTTTTGCCTCACAATCGCTGGCGATTATCAATAAACTCGGATTGAACAAAGAGTTCGTCAACGTGAATGGAGGAGCCATTGCATTGGGTCACCCGCTGGGTTGTACCGGTACTAAGCTTACCGTTCAACTATTGAATGAATTAAAACGACAAAATAAAAAATACGGCATGGTAACCATGTGTGTGGGAACTGGCCAGGGAGCAGCAGGAATTTTTGAACTCCTATAATTAGAAATTATCAAGTTTAATAAGACTTAATCATAAGATTTTAAGGCAATGGAAGCAACAAAAAATGCCATAAAAGGTGGCGAATTCATCATCAAAGAAACGGAAGCAGCCGATGTATTTATTCCTGAAGAGTTTGATGAAGAGCAATTAATGATCAAAAAAACCTGCGAAGATTTTTTAGAAGCAGAGGTTTATCCCAATTTAGACCGCATTGATAAGCTGGAAGAAGGCTTAATGCCCAACTTATTGGACAAAGCTGGTGAATTGGGTTTATTGGCGGTATCTATTCCGGAAGAATATGGAGGCTTTGGCAAGAATTTCAACACCTCTATGTTGGTTGCCGATATTTTAGGTGCAGGTCATTCTTTCGCGGTAGCCATTTCTGCACATACCGGTATCGGTACGCTGCCTATTTTGTATTACGGAAACGAAGCCCAAAAGGCAAAATATATTCCTAAACTGGCAAGTGGAGAGTGGAAAGCATCTTATTGTTTAACCGAGCCAAACTCGGGTTCTGATGCCAATTCCGGACGTACTAAAGCGGTACTCAATAAGGAGGGAACTCACTATTTGATTACCGGGCAGAAAATGTGGATTACCAATGGAGGTTTTGCCGATGTGTTTATCGTGTTTGCCAAAATTGACGACGACGAAAATCTGACTGCATTTATTGTAGAGAAAGATTTTGGCGGAATTACCATGAACCCTGAAGAACATAAAATGGGTATCAAGGGATCTTCTACCCGCCAAGTGTTCTTCAACGATTGCCCTGTACCGGTAGAAAACATGCTTTCTGAGCGTCAAAACGGCTTTAAAATTGCCGTAAACATCCTGAACATCGGCCGGATCAAGCTAGGTGCCGCGGCCATTGGTTCATCCCGTAAGGTCATTGACCACGCTATCAATTATGCCAACGAACGGGTGCAATTCAAATTGCCGATTTCGAAATTTGGAGCCATACGTTACAAATTTGCCGAGATGGCCGTACGTAATTTTGCCATTGAGAGTGCTGCTTACCGTGCCGGCCAGAACATTGATGATGCCTACGATGCCTTGGTAGCCGGAGGTATGGAAGCTGGCAAGGCTAAACTGAAATCTACCGAGGAATTTGCCGTTGAGTGCGCCATTTTGAAGGTTTGGGGTTCAGAAATGTTGGATTATGTGGTAGATGAAGGTGTTCAAATTTATGGTGGTATGGGTTATTCGGCCGAGGCACCAATGGATCGTGCTTATCGCGATAGCCGTATCAACCGGATTTTTGAAGGAACCAACGAAATTAACCGCTTGCTAATTGTGGATATGCTTTTGAAGCGTGCCATGAAAGGTGAACTTGATTTGATGGGTCCTGCCCAGGCCGTAGCTGCAGAGCTGATGTCGATTCCTGATTTTGGTGAGGAAGACGAAAGTTTATTTGCAGCGGAGAAGAAAATTCTGAAAAACCTGAAAAAAGCAGGTTTGATGGTTGCCGGATCAGCGGTGCAGAAACTCATGATGAGTTTGGCCAAGGAGCAGGAAATCTTAATGAACATCGCAGACATTATTGGTTATGTGTACGTAGCCGAATCTACACTGTTAAGAGTAGAAAAATTGGTTCAGAGTCGTGGAGAAGAAGCAGTTCAGGGCCAGTTGGACATTATGCGCATCTATTTGCATGAAGCAGTTGATAAGGTGTATTTAGCGGGTAAAGAAGCATTGAATTCTTTTGCTGAAGGCGATGAATTGAGCATGATGTTGGTAGGCTTACGCCGATTCACGAAAGTTCAGCCGTTTAATATCAAAGATGCTCGTCAGCGTATTGCCAAACAACTGATAGATGCCAACCAATACTGTTATTAATATTCGGATTACTGGTAATAATCGTAGCCGCTCCTACATAGGGCGGCTTTTTTGTTAATTAATGTTAAGTCGTCGTTTTTTACGTTTAAATAGATAAATTTGTAGCTTAATATTTAAAATGAACAGACTAAAAACCGGTATTTTTTCCTTAGTTGGCATAATTATTTTGGTCATTTCTTGTACCAAAGAGTACCCGGGTATAGAAGAACTAGACACACAGCTGGTTCAGGAGTATATCCAAAAAAATAATTTGACCATGCAACAGTACGGCCAAACCGGTATTTATTATCAAGTAGTAAGGCAGGGTACAGGCCCAGCTTTAGCGTTTAATAGGGAAACACCCTTTATATATACCGTCAAAAGCCTAGATGGAAGCTATTCATCTTTAGATACTTTTGCCTTTTCGAATCGTTTCTATAACTTTTTTGGTTATTTGAAGCCAGATTCGCTCAGGCAGGTACTTAAGCAGGCGGGTGCTAACCAAGGAGGAATTGTACGCGTTATCTTGCCTTCTCGTTTTGCTTACGGAAAAAAAGGTTCGGGTTCAATTCCTGGCAATGCCTCTTTAGATTATAGCATTACCGCATTAACTGCCGATCAAATTGCTAATTATGATGATTTGGCTATAACCAAATACTTAGCCTCCCAAAACTTGACGGGCTTTTCAAAATCAGTCAATGGTGTATACTATAAGATTGCTGAAGTAGGTGATGGTTCAGCCGTTATTAGCGACGAGAGTACGATTAGTGTACAGTATACCGGTAGATTTTTAACTGGCAAAATTTTCGAACAAAGTGCCAGTGGAACTTCTTTTACCAGATTGTTAGGAGATTTAATTAAAGGTTGGCGAGAAGTGTTGCCTCTGATAAAAAAGGGTGGATCTGTAAGGGTGATTATTCCTTCCTCTCTGGCTTATGGCATGTCAGGAAATCAAGCCATTCCGCCATTTTCTTGCTTAGACTTCGATATTAAGGTGACCGATGTCGCCAATTAATCATTTCTCTAACGCCTTTTTAAACGCTTCCAATACCCGGTTCCTGGCAAAGCTGTGATCTACAATTGGTTTTGGGTACTTAAAAGGGTCACTGAATTCGGGTACCCACTTTTTCACATAGCTCAACTGCGGGTCAAATTTTTGAGTCTGTAATGCGGGATTAAACACTCTGAAATAAGGTGCAGCATCATTACCACAACTTGCTGCCCATTGCCAACCACCCACATTGCTAGCCTGTTCGTAATCGAGTAGTTTTTTGGCAAAATAAGCCTCGCCCCAGCGCCAATCTATGAGTAAGTGTTTGGTTAAGAAACTGGCGGTAATCATTCGTACGCGGTTGTGCATAAATCCGGTGGCGTTAAGCTCACGCATGCCGGCATCAACAATTGGATAGCCGGTACGCCCTTCGCACCAGGCTTTGAATTCCGTTTCATCGTTGCGCCATTGCAAGCGGTCGTATTCAGGCTTAAAAGCATTGTTAACTGTATGCGGAAAATGCCATAAAATCATGAAGTAAAATTCACGCCAAATCAATTCATTCAACCACGTTTTTTCCTTAGCCTCGTAACCTACTTTCACCAATTCACGAATACTTACCGTTCCGAATCGCAGGTGAACCCCGATTCTGGAGGTTCCTGCTATTGCCGGGATGTTACGTTTTTGCGCATAATCTGCTACAATGTGCTCGTACCGTTTGGCGGGTAATTCGAGCTTGGTTTGTTGAAATCCCATACTTTCTAGCGAAGGGATTTCACGGGTATCATCTTTTTCGAAATTCGCTACCAGTTGCTCACTCGGGTGAGTGGATAGCTCCGAATTTTCAAATTTTTGCAACCACTTCCGGCTGTAAGGGGTAAATACCGTATACGGTTTCCCATCATCTTTCACTACTTCAGCTTTTTCAAAAATTACCTGGTCTTTAAACCGTTGGAAACCGATATTCTTGCTTTGGAAGAAGGTATTTAGTTGTTCATCACGCTCACGGGCATAAGGTTCATAATCTTGATTGGTAAATACGTTTTTCACCTCAAAATTTTCCAGAATTTCATTCCAGGCTTGATCTGGACTAGCGTATTTAACCAATAAAGAAGATCCGTTTGCATTTAATTTTTGCTGAATGCTGGTCAGCTCCTGATGAATAAAGCTTACCCGGGCATCAGCCTTGTCTTCTAATTTATCGAGAATATTGCGGTCGAATATGAACAGCGGCACCACCGGCAAACCTGCATTTAGGGCTTCATAAAGTCCGGTATTATCGTTTAGCCGTAAATCGCGACGGAACCAAAATATATTGACGGTAGGTTTAGGCATACAAATCTTTTAAGGCCAATTCCAGCTCAGGAAAATCAAACTCAAAGCCCGTTTCTTGAATTTTTTGCGCAGTAACCCGAGTGCTTCCTAATACTGCTGCACTCATTTCTCCCATAGCCAAACTCAACACAAATCCCGGTACTGCCGGCAGCCACAATGGTTTCTTGAGTTGCCGTGCAATGGCCTTTGTTAATTCTAAATTCGTAACCGGATGAGGGCCAACCATGTTGAATGTACCTTTGAGATTACTATTTTCGAGGGCGAAGAGGTACATCTTCACCACATCTTTCCAGTGAATCCAGGAAACCCATTGTTTCCCGCTGCCCAAAGCAGCACCTAAGCCGAATTTCACAGGTCGGGCAATTTCAGCCAAGGCACCTCCTTCGGTATCCAACACAATCCCCGTTCTGAATTTTACGATGCGTAATCCCAAGCTTTCACCCTCATCAACAGCTTTTTCCCAGGCTATACAAGATTCTGCTAAAAATCCATTTCCGGCAGTACTTTCTTCCGTCAGCATTTCGTCGCCGCGGTCGGCATAAAAGCCAATAGCAGCTGCAGAGATGATGTTTTTAACGGTGGTATTGGGTGTATTCTTGATCAGTTCATAAATCAGACGGATAGATTCAGTTCGACTATCAATAATGTCTTTCTTTCTCTGTGGGGTCCAACGTTTGTCTACAATTCCTTCACCTGCTAGGTGAATCACCGTGTCCACATCTGCAATACAAGCATGATCAATACTTTTTTGACCTATATCCCATCTAAACGTTTTTATTCGTGGGTCAGTTGCTGGTTTTGCCTGGCGACTAAGCAAGTGGATACGATAACCCATATCAAGCAATTGCCGACACAAATGTTTGCCGATGAGGCCTGTACCTCCGGTAACGAGAACTGTTTTATTCGTCATGGTGCATTCAAAAATTGCTATTTTTAAGCAATTATTCATTCATTCTGAATAATTTAACACCCCAACGACAAAATCGCTGATCATGCTTTATCAAAAACACATTTTTATTTGCACCAATCAACGCCCCGAAGGTTCAAGAGTATGCTGTGGCGAACAACATGGCTTGGCATTGGTGGCTGCTTTCAAGAAAGCCATCAAGGACAGAGGCCTGAATACAGAGATAAGAGCGCAGCGAGCAGGTTGTTTTGACGTGTGTGAGCGTGGCCCAAGTGTGGTGGTTTATCCAGAAGGGATCTTTTATGGTAAAGTGCAGTTGAGCGATGTTGAGGAGATTGTTAAAGAGCATTTGGAAAACAATCGCATTGTTGAACGTTTGGTTATGAAGTTTGATAACTCAAGAGTATAATTTTGGCAAAAGTTAGTGTCATCGGTGCCGGAATTGCCGGTATTGCTTCAGCCATTCGTATGGCTGTGAAAGGGCATCAGGTTGAAGTTTTTGAGGCCAATACTTATCCCGGTGGCAAACTTTCCGATTTTAGTGTAAATGGTTACCGTTTTGATGCAGGACCGAGCTTATTCACCATGCCTCAGTACGTGGATGAGCTTTTCCAACTAGCGGGTAAAAATCCTCGTGATTATTTCAATTATCAAAAACTAGATACGGTTTGCCATTATTTTTACGAGGATGGTACTCGGATTAAAGCCTGGGCAGATCGGGCTAAATTAGCTCAAGAAATTGCAGAGAAAACCGAAGATTCCAGCGCATCGGTCCATCGGTATCTCGACTATAGTTCCCGTATTTACGACATTACGCACCGTATTTTTCTCGAAAAAAGTTTACATCGGCTCAAATCCTATCTCAACTGGCAAACCCTGAAATCCTTGCTCCGCTTTCCGCAAATTGATGCATTCAGAAGCATGAATCGGGCAAACTCAAGTTTCTTTACAGACGATAAGACCATTCGCTTTTTCAACCGATACGCTACCTACAACGGTTCAAACCCTTATCAGGCTCCGGCAACTTTGAATGTAATTCCGCATTTGGAACAACATTTTGGCGCCTATTTCCCGATTGGCGGAATGTATGCCATCACTACATCCTTAGTAACATTGGCTAAAGAATTGGGGGTTAATTTCCATTTTGGCGAAAAAGTAGAAGAGATTTTAGTGGAGGATGAGCAGGTAAGGGGAATTCGAGTTAACGGACAAGATTTTGCAGCTGATCGGATTATATCCAACATGGATGTGTGGTTTACCTATAAGCACTTGCTCAAAAATGAAAAGGCGCCCAAAGCTATTTTAAATCAGGAAAGAAGTAGCTCGGCATTGATTTTTTATTGGGGTATCAACGCTCAATTTCCAGAATTGGATGTGCATAATATTTTCTTCACCGAAGATTATCAAAAAGAATTTAAGGCGATTTGGGAAGATCAAACACTTGATGCGGATCCAACAGTTTATGTAAACATCAGTTCTAAATGCCAGCCCGACGACGCTCCAAAAGGTGCGGAGAATTGGTTCGTGATGATTAATGTGCCTGCAAACTCTGGACAAGATTGGGATCAGCTTATCACGGAAGCCAGAAAACATATTCTTGATAAGTTATCTCGGAATTTGGGAAGAGCCATTGAGCCACTAATTGTGTGTGAAGAGGTGCTTGATCCACGGAAAATAGAACAGAAAACGGCTTCATACCAAGGTGCATTGTACGGAACGAGTTCGAATAATCAGTTTGCTGCCTTTTTGCGGCATGCTAATTTTTCATCAAAGCTCAACGGATTGTATTTCGTAGGTGGGAGCGTACATCCAGGTGGAGGCATTCCTCTGGCCTTACTCTCCGCTAAAATTGTAGACGACTTAGTTGCCTGAAAGCGAATTACTTGGCTTAAATATGTATCTTTAACGCATGTACCTTCCACGCCAAAATAAACTGGTTTATGCTTTTTTCTCTTGGTATATCAAGCGTATTATTCGTTCCGATTTTGAGCGTTTTGAGTACAATCCCATTGAGCTCGATCCTAATCGATCCATTTTACTTTTAGCGAATCATTTTTCGTGGTGGGATGGATTTTTCTTGTTTTACCTCAACCGAATTTTTCTCAGAAAACGCTTTTACATTATGGCTATCGAAGAGAATTACAAGCGTTTGTGGTTTTTGAAATACTTAGGTGCATTCTCTTTGCGGAAAAATTCCAGGAGTGTGATTGAAACACTCGAATATGCCGGTAAATTATTGAACGATCCAAATAATGTCGTGGTTATTTTCCCGCAAGGGAAACTCCACTCCAGTCAAACCGATGAAATTCATTTTGAAAAAGGATTAATCAATCTGATAAATTCCTCGGACAAAACTTTCCAATACCTTTTTGTAGTCATGCTAAGCGATTATTTTCAGCATCGCAAACCCACGCTGACTTGCTATTTGCAAAGCTGGGAAGGTGCAGAATTTACCAGTTTGCAACTCATCAAAAGTGAGTTTAATAAGCATTACGTTGAATCTAGAAAGCAACAAAATCAAGTAAGTATTTAAAATGATTGTATTTTACCTCGTTTTCTTTTTTCTGGTTTTACGCTTCTCGGTTACCTTATTCAATTATATTTCTCGCCCATTATTACCTCGAAGTCCAAAACATTATCAGGATTTGGTTTCGGTTTTGATACCTGCAAGGAACGAAGCAGCCTGTATTGGTCTATTGCTGGAGTCTATTCGAACTCAAGATTATCAAAATATTGAAGTCATCGTTTTAGATGACGCTTCAACAGACGAAACCTTTGCTATTGGTGAACAGTTTTCTTTCTCAGACAATCGTTTCAAAGTAGTAAAAGGAAAAGCACTTCCGGCAGATTGGTTGGGTAAGAATTACGCCTGTTATCAATTGGCAGAGCAGGCCAAAGGAAAGTATCTATTGTTTTTAGATGCCGATGAGATTGTGCATTTGGGGTTGATACATGCTGCTGTACATCGCATGAAAATGCAAAAATTAGATTTACTCAGTCTGTTTACTAACCAACTTATGCCGAGTCTGGGAGAAAAGCTGGTTGTACCGTTAATGCATTATTTATTGCTCAATTTATTGCCTTTACGTCTGGTACGACTTTCATCCAACCCTTCATTTGCAGCGGCAAGTGGGCAGTTTATGTTGTTTGAGTCCGAGAGTTATCGTCACTACCAGTGGCATGAGCAGGTAAAAACAAAGGTGGTTGAAGATGTGGAGATCATGAAATTGGTAAAGCTTGAGCAAGGAAGGGGTGAAACCTTACTGGCCAACGGTCTTATTCAGTGCAGGATGTACACCAGTTTTACCGAAGCGTTATCAGGCTTTAGTAAAAATTTGCTGGCCGGTTTCGGTTACAGTATTTTCGGTTTATTTTTATACCTGTTTTTAGTGGTACTTGGGCCTCTAGCAATGGCTTGGTATTTAGGTTTAAATTTAGCTTTGCTGGCTTTTGCACTTATTCTGCTTAGCCGGGTAATGATAGCGCTGCTATCTGGGCAATCGGTTTTCTGGAATCTGATTCTCCACCCCATCCAAATGCTGGTTTTGGTTTTGGTAGCAGTACTATCTATGCAAAAATATTTAACAAAAACCGTTTCATGGAAGGGAAGAACTATACCATCAACTTAGACAAAACAAGGGTTATTACCGCTGTATTTGTTTTGCTGTTTCATGCCGTTGGTTTGTATGGTTTTTTAAATGCCGAATGGCATGAAAAATTTACGACTTTGGTCCCTTTTCATCTCTTATTGATGTTTGTGCTGATGCTGATTAGTCACCGAAATTTTGAGCGTGATTTTCTAATTTTCTTAACAATAGTTTATGTAGCCGGTTTCGGGATTGAGTTTTTGGGTGTGCATACTGGGCTTATTTTTGGAAATTATAAGTATGGTGAAACCTTGGGCTTAAAGTTGGCGGATATACCGCTACTGATTGGGCTGAACTGGGTTATTCTGGTATATAGCGTTGGCGTAAGCATGCACCAATTTGGGGTGAAAAATGATACATTAAGAGCCGGTATTGGGGCGATTATTTTAGTGATTTTAGATCTCTTAATTGAGCCAGTGGCTATTCAATTTGACTATTGGTCGTGGGCGAATGGAAGTATCCCGACACAAAATTATATTGCCTGGTTTGTATTTTCATTTGCTTGTTTGTTGTTGTTCAATCGACTCAAATTTGCAAAAGTAAACCCGGTAGCTGTAGTTTTAGTACTTGCACAGTTTGTGTTCTTCATCGCTTTAAACATAACAGCATAAACAAATACATTTCGTAATTTTGATGTAAGATGAGTTATAAGCTACAGGTAAGTATTGATGGCGATTCCGGTTTTTGTTTCGGAGTAGTTTATGCCATAGAAATGGCGGAAGAAATTCTTGAAGATCAAGGATACTTATACTGCCTGGGGGATATTGTGCACAACGATGAAGAGGTAGAACGCTTAAAAGCAAAAGGTCTTCGGATTATTGAACACGATGCTTTAAAATCATTAAAAAATGAAAAAGTATTGATTCGTGCACATGGAGAAGCTCCTGAAACTTACCGCACAGCCTTAGAAAATAACATCACGCTTATTGATGCTTCTTGTCCGGTAGTATTGAAATTGCAAAATCGGATCAAAGGTTCGTATGATGAACAGGAACCGATTCTCATTTTCGGAAAACATGGACATGCGGAAGTAATTGGATTGCAAGGTCAAACGCAGAACAATGCCTTGGTTTTTCAAGATCTGAGTGAACTCGATAATGTGGACTTACCATCGTCTTTTACATTGTACAGCCAAACCACCAAAAGCGCAGAAAAATTTTATCAGATTAAAGCGGAACTGATAAACAGAGGTTACGAGGTGAAAGCACACGATACCATTTGTCGTCAGGTTTCTAACCGCGACAAGGAACTTCCTGCTTTTGTTAAAAATTTCGATAAAGTGGTGTTTGTATCCGGAAAAAAATCTTCAAACGGTAAGGTCTTGTATGAAGTTTGCCGTCAGCATAATCCAAATACCTACTTCGTTTCAAATATCCAAGAACTGAATTCCTCGATGTTCAATCCAGGAGATAAGGTGGGGGTGTGTGGAGCAACATCTACCCCAATGTGGTTAATGGAGGAGGTAAAAGACGTTTTAGAATCGTATTAGCACATAAAAAAGCCCCCGAATTTCGGAGGCTTTTTTGTTTATCCCATATTGTGGTAAACCGCCTGCACGTCATCGTCTTCTTCCAGTTTATCGATCAATTTCAATACATCAGCTGCTTGTGCTTCAGAAACTTCGGTAGTAGATAAGGCTACCCGCTCCAGTTTGGCGCTAAGCACCTCAATATTTTTTTCTTCCAACGCTTTCTGCATCTTGCCAAAGTCTTCAAAAGCAGTATGGATTACGGCTATGTCTTTTCCTTCTTCACTTTCTTCAACATAAATTTCGGTAAGGCCGGCATCAATTAAATCAAACTCTAATTCTTCTAAGTCTAGTTCTCCGGGGTCAAATCGAAAAACCGATTGGCGGTTAAAAATAAAATCTAATGATCCGGTTTTACCCAGAGTACCATCGCATTTATTGAAGTAGCTGCGAACATTGGCTACTGTCCGGTTGGTATTATCAGTAGCAGTTTCTACTAAAACCGCCACGCCGTGAGGGCCATAACCCTCGTAAACTAATTCTTCGTAATTGCTTTCATCTTTGTTACTGGCACGCTTAATAGCCGCTTCCACCCGGTCTTTGGGCATGTTTACGGCTTTGGCGTTTTGCATCGCCGTACGTAAACGTGAGTTGGCATCCGGGTTTGGTCCGCCGGCCTTTACAGCCATTACAATCTCTTTACCCAAACGGGTAAACTGAACGGCCATTTTGGCCCAGCGTTTAAATTTTCGCTCTTTTCTAAATTCGAAGGCTCTTCCCATAAATTTTATTTCTTAATGTTTTTTATCATGTCGCTGGTCATTTCGGCCAGGTCGTATTTTAATTTCCAGCTCCAGTCTTTTTGTGCAAAGCTATCGTCTATTGATTTTGGCCAGCTGTCTGCAATAGCCTGACGTGGATCTTTATCAACATAGGAGATGGTAAATTCTGGAATGTGTTTGCGGATTTCGGCAGCCAGCATTTCGGGTGTAAAACTGATGCCGCCCAAGTTGTAACTTGAACGAACAGTGATTTTCTCTGCCTGTGCATCCATTAGTTCAAGAGTAGCACGAATGGCATCCTCCATGTACATCATTGGTAAAGCTGTTTGTGCAGATAAGAAGCAAGCATAGCTGCCCTTCGCTAAGGCTTCATGGAAAATATGTACTGCATAGTCGGTGGTACCGCCACCGGGTGCCGCTTTCCAGCCAATTAAACCCGGGTAACGGATACTGCGCACATCCAACCCGTATTTTTGGAAATAGTACTCGCACCAACGCTCGCCGGCAAGTTTACTAAACCCGTACACCGTGTTCGGATCCATTACGCAGTATTGAGGTGTATTTTCTCTTGGCGAATGTGGGCCAAAAACAGCGATAGAGCTGGGCCAGAATACTCGTTTAACTTTAAAATCTACACACAGATCCAGCACATTCAAAAGCCCATCCATGTTTAATTCCCAGGCTTTTTTAGGTTTTTGTTCGCCTATGGCGGATAGTAATGCGGCTAATAAATAAACCTGAGTAGGCTGATATTTTTTGAATAGTTGCAGCAGACCATCTTTGTCTAATACATCCGAAAGTTCGAAGGGGCTGCTTGCATTTAGAGGCTCTTTAATGTCGCAGGCAATTACCTGGTTTGTACCATGAACTTGCCTCAAGGCACTAACCAATTCGGTTCCAATTTGTCCGTTTGAACCCAATACCAAAATCGTTTCAGCCATGTTTTTTCTTCGGTTTGGAGCAAAGGTAAAAAATTACCACCAACCTTAAATGAACAATACGTTCAATTCAGTTTTGTGGCTAATACACAGACTTTGGTATAATTCTTTACTTTACCTGAAAGGTCAAATGCTTCCAGTCGAATGAGGTAGATGCCGACGGGGAGTTTTTCATTTTGATCATTTAATCCATCCCATACCAATGATCCGCTGCTGGCCAGCGTAGTGTTTCTTAGTACTTTTCGAACGGCTAATCCATTATCGGCGTAAATAGTCAAATTGGCAACCATTCCCGGTTGCTTAAAATTGTAATGCATAATTAGCACATCTTCAAAGCCATCGTTATCTGGCGAAAAAGTGGATGATTCCAGACTGATGTTTTCATTTACTGCATGATCGCTAATGTATTGTGAATTTTGTTCGCCTGGTGTGGCAAAGCCAACTGAGGCCGCTGCAGAGCGAAAATTTCCCGGTTCGTTTGAAGGTGTGGTGAAGCTTGTTCTTTCCAGAGAAACCCCTTCAGGATTCTTTATGAGCGGAAAATGCATTTTCTCGGTGTAATTAAATTGATCTATCAGGAGGGAGTCGTTACGGATTAAAACCACCGCTCCGGCATCGTCGTTAAAACTGGGCATAGCAACCATTTGATATAACCTTTCTGGATGAGTTACCGTGTACTCTGCCTGAATATTATCAGGATTGGTGGTTAATACACGGTATTCCTTTGGCTGGATGAGCAGCTGTGTATCGCCTATACTTTTTACGCTGATCAGGCTATCTTTTTCATTTAGGCTGGCTATGCGTAGTTCTTTTAGATCTAGTGGATAATCACTTTGGTTATAAATTTCTACAAAATCAACGCCGCCCACACGGGGGTTGAACAGTACTTCGTTGATGAGAATGTCGTTTTTCTGAATTTTTTCTGCCAGAAAAAATGAAGCCGTATTATATGGCGCTAATAGCAGATTGCCGACACAATCACTAACCTGATTGGCAGTGAGGGTGTAATTTTTTCCCAAGACAGGTGGATTAGCGAACTTAATTTGTACCTGTTCAAAGTAAGGGCCAATAGCGGTAGCCGAAATGGGCTGGCCAACACCATTGTTTAAATCATAATGACTAATCGTTGCAGCAGATGTGCTATCAGCACTTCGATTGTAATGAATCAGCAGACTTACGCTGTCTATCATGCTAGTAGCCACCAATTTGAGTGGCTCCAGCACTGCATTTGCTTGGTAGATGGAGTTTAGTTTACCTGGCGTTCCCCCACTTGGATCGTTACTTGCCGACCAGTTTTGTATGCCCGAGCAAAGTGCCGTTGGATTAATGAGTTCTAACGACCAGCCCCCTTGTTTTTTAATGGCGTCTTTGTACCAGGTATCCGTATAAGCCACTTGATTAATCAGAATCCCGTTGCTGTTCTTTAAGCTGAGTTGGTCGCCGCTGTTGTTGAGGCTTGGCCAGGGCGAAATTCCGACTACTTTACCATAACTCGTGAAATTTGCTACATCTGCCGAAGCACAAAGGATAGCGAATTCATTGGCTTGCAGAGTTTGATTACCAAAGGTATACGTGGTACTGCCATCGCTGTAAGTCCATTTATCCAAAGAAATGGTAAATTCGGTTGTGTTCCATAATTCGATGAACTCTAAGGCTGGTAGGTCTATTTGCGGCGAAGTATCGGCGAATACTTCATTGATCACTACATCATTGGGCTTTGCGATATAGGGTTTCACATAGTCGAATGAGGCTATATTATTATTGAGTATCACATTTCCGGCTTTGTCTGTTACGTTTGAAACCGCCAGAGCATAGTTTCCGGTTGGTAAACTCGTCGTAAACTTCAATTTATACTTTGCCGAATTGCCATTCGTACTGATGGAAACAGGATTCCCTATCCCGTTATTCAAAACATAATTTAAGGCTGACTTTGCCAGTACACTATCCATAGGTTCATTGAATTCGATTTGAACTAAGTTCGAATCAATTGCTGTTGCAGAAATTAAACTTGGCGGAGTGGTATCGGGTACATAAGGTGTAATCTTGAAATCTGCAAAAAAGTGTTTTTGTACAAATGATGCGGTTGATTGTACGATATAAATTCCAAAATAGTTGGTGTTGTTAATGGTGTTATCGCTAATACTTCCTTCAGTAAAATAATCGAAACCAACGCCTGTCAGATCCCGTTCGAGTATGAATACATTTGCATCGGTTCTAGTTACTCGTATTTTAAAGGCTGAATTGCTCGAGTTTAGGATTCCGTTTATACCATCAATAAGTTTAACACTGGTATTTGCTGCACCAGTTCGTTTAAACAAAGAGATTTCATCATCCGTGCCACCAATTCGGATAAAATAGCCATTGATGCTGGCGCTTTGTAAATTTTGTTGATCTGATACTAAATAAATATCTACATAATTTGATCCCGATGTGTTGAATAGCAGATTACACCAAAATTCCCATACGGCGCCACTTGCCAAAGTATTAGGTGTACTTAAGTAAAAATTACTACTTGGTGTAAGCAAATTGGAACGCAACCGATTTACACCTGCATCGTTAATAATTACAAAATCAGCTCCCGAATTGCTTCCCGTCCACACCGGATTTTGACTAAAATCTCCATCACTAAAATTGTCATTTACCTGACTCAGAGCTGTTTTTGCCAGCAGAAATGCCAAAAAGAACAAACAATTCTTCATATTTGTTAGCTAAAGTCATTCAATTTACAAAAAATTAAAATAGTTAACTATAAAGTATGAAAGTTGCAGTGGTTGGTGCCACCGGTTTAGTGGGTACCATGATGCTTAAAGTGTTGGAAGAGCGTAATTTCCCGCTTACCGAATTAATTCCTGTAGCCTCAGCCAAGAGTGCCGGTAAAGAAATTCAATTTAGGGGTAAGGCATTTAGAGTGGTTACGGTTGATGAAGCCATTGCAGCAAAACCGGATATTGCCCTGTTTTCGGCAGGAGGAAGCACTTCTTTAGAGCAGGCGCCGAAATTTGCCGCTGTGGGCACCACCGTGATTGATAACTCCTCGGCCTGGCGCATGGATCCTGATAAGAAGTTAGTGGTTCCGGAAGTGAATGCTTCAGTGTTGACCAAGGGGGATAAGATCATTGCTAACCCCAATTGTTCTACCATTCAAATGGTGGTGGTATTAAAACCGCTTCACGAAAAATACAAAATTAAACGGGTGGTAGTTTCTACCTACCAATCGGTAACTGGTACCGGGGTTAAAGCGGTAGACCAGTTGATGAATGAACGTAAGGGAATTCAGGGTGAAATGGCCTATCCGCACACCATCGACCTCAATGTTATTCCTCAAATTGATGCTTTCCTAGATAATGGCTATACCAAAGAGGAAATGAAAATGATTTTAGAAACTCAGAAAATTATGGGGGATTATTCGATTAAAGTAACCGCTACTACCGTTCGTATTCCGGTAATGGGCGGCCATTCCGAATCGGTAAACATTGAATTTGAAAAAGATTTTGACCTTGCTGAGGTGCGAAAATTGCTGGAGGCTCAGGAAGGGGTATTAGTAGTGGATGATCCGGCTAACCTGAAATATCCGATGCCAAAAGATGCACATAACCGGGATGAAATATTTGTTGGCCGTATTCGTCGAGATGAATCCCAGCCTAATACGCTAAATATGTGGATCGTGTCAGACAATTTGCGTAAAGGAGCCGCAACAAATGCGGTACAAATTGCGGAGTACCTGATCGCTCATCAACTTGTCTAAAAACAAAAAGGCCTCCATATCGGAGGCCTTTTTGTTTACGTGTTATTTTTTATTTCAAATAAGTACCCAGCCATTCGTGCACCTGCTGGTAGAAAAACCGACCGTTTTCAGCATTTAAAATCCAGTGGTTTTCATCAGGGAATACGATCATTTTTACCGGAACTTTTAAACGCTGGTGTACAGCATAATTTTCTAAGGAATTGTTTATTGGTACCCGGAAATCGCGTTCGCCAATGGTAATCAACATTGGTGTTTTGAAATTAGCTGCAAAGCGAATCGGATTTTGCTCAGTAAAGGTTTTGGTCTTTTCCCAAGGTAAACCGCCGTTCATTACTTCACGGTTGTAGATACCATCACTCGTTCCCCATTGCACTTCACTGTTTACCAAGCCGGCATGTGCAATGATGCATTTGTAATGACTAGTTGTAGCCTGCATCCAGTTTGCCAGGTGGCCGCCATAGCTTGCTCCGCCAACGGCTTGTTTGCTGCCATCAATAAAGGACCATTTTTTTATCGCAAAGGCAGCTGCCTCATTAATCTCATCAGCCGGACCTTTGAATGGATCAAACTGAATATCTTGTCCAAACTTTTCACCAAAGCCGGTAGAGCCGGTATAATTGGTCAACACCAAAATATAACCCGGTTTTGCCAGTAAATGGTAATTCCAACGGTAACCCCAGTTGTCTTTGTAAGCACTAGCCGGACCGCCATGCATTAC
>JACCDL010422815.1_pt1 | contig 34788 bp, 35 predicted proteins | sample 7441931 | NCBI WGS metagenome assembly JACCDL01 (sample SAMN15323437, study PRJNA562643) | freshwater metagenome | isolation source: river surface water | place: USA:Blue River Watershed | collected 2017-08-16 | reverse complement strand
GCTTCTTCTTTTTTACCGCAAGCAGCCAAAGCAGCAGCAGCGATCACGGCAGCCAAAACGAGGGACTTGTTCATGATTATTTTCCTTAAAGTTAGTGAAAAAACAATTTCCGGGAAATTGTCATCAAGATTGATTAAAACCCTGTTGACAGAACAGTGAGCACTCGAGCTCTCACTGAACAGCTGAGGATTATAGCTTGACTTACAGGGTAATTACTGAGGCCGCCAAAGTCGATTTCATTTAACGCCACCAGCCTTCTTCCCACCAAGCTTGCATTAATTCCGCTGCGTTGCGACTCAATTGAGCAGCCTGGGCTGAAGCCAAGGCCTTGTCCTTGGCCAACTTTCGAAGCAGCCTGGCGTCAAGTCCCGAAGCTCGAAAGCTTTCGCCATTGATAAAGATGTGCTTGGCATCAAATAGCATTTTGGTTCGCCGATCGAGCTGAACATCTTTAGGCCATTCAAAATGAGGCAGGTCATCAAAATCAGGCGAATCAAACCAAACATTGGGTTTAGGCGCGGTCAAGGACTCGCCCAACAAGCAGTTCAAAAGTTGTGGGTCTTTCAGCGCATTGGCCACTGCTTTGGCGGCAAACTGCTGGAGTTCTCTGGGAATCTCGGCATCTTGGATGGCGGCTGGCTGTCGCGGATCTTGGTACATGACATCGCGATCACCGCCCATATCCTCTGCAAGCTCTTCAGACAATCCCATCAGCAATTCGCTGGCCAGTTCTGCGCTTCTTGGGCTTCGGAAACCCACTGAATAGGTCATGCATTCACCCACGGCGATGCCATCGTGTGCATAGCCCGGGGGCAAATAAAGCATGTCGCCAGGATTCAACACAAACTCAGCTTCAGGCTTGAAATTTTTGAGAATTTTGAGGGGCACGCCTTCTTGTAATTCATGGTTTTTCTGCCGCCCTATTCGCCACTTTCTTTGCCCTTGTGCTTGCAATAAAAACACATCGTAGCTGTCAAAATGAGGGCCAACACCGCCCCCATCCGTGGCAAAACTGATCATCAAGTCGTCAAGCCTGGCATCGGGAACAAATCGAAATTGTTGTAACAAATCATGAACCGCATCGTTGTGCAAGTCCACGCCTTGAATCAACACGGTCCAATCGGGTGTTTTAAGTGACGGCAAGCTCGTACGGGCCATCGGGCCCTTTTTGAGCGTCCACTGGGCGCCTTTGCGAATAATCTGCCTTGACTCAACCTCTTCGTGTTCGACCATGTCAAGCAGCTCAGCTCGCGGAATGAGCGGCTGCATGTTTGGTACGGCTTGGCGAATCAGCAAAGGCTTTTTTTGCCAATGACGTTTCATAAACTGCTCGGGCGACAAACCGCCCAAGAGGTTGAAAGCTTTGTTTTTTTGCATGGTCAACGGGTCCAAATCGATTTCAAAAATGCGACAATTCTGGGATGGATATTACTTCTCAATGTGTGGTCGAACTGACCTGGACGCTCAAAGATACTTTGGGCGAAGTTTTAGACGAGCTTGACGACCCCGTCACTTTTTACGTGGGTGGTCATGATTTGCTGCCCAAAATTGAAGAGGCTTTGCAGGGCCACACGGTGGGTGCCAAGATTGACCTGCACCTCGAACCCGAAGACGCGTTTGGCGACTTTGACGAAAACTTGCTCTTTCTTGAACCCCGCAGTCTTTTCCCTAAAGACATTGAGGAAGGCCTCACCATCGAGGGCACGGCATTGCCTTCAGGGTGCAACCCCGATGCGCCGCGAAATGTGTTCTACACCATCACTGAGATTTACCCAGAACATGTGGTGCTCGATGGCAACCACCCTTTGTCAGGTATTGCCTTAAGACTGAGTCTCAAGGTCAATCATGTGCGCTTGGCCACCGAGCAAGAGCAACAAGCCGGCACCTGCGGCACCGGTTTTTTTCAAGTCTTGCCAGTCGAACCGTAACCGCCTTCACCCCGCTCACTAGGTGCGCCAAATTCAGTCACCACATTGAAGCGGGCTTGCACCACGGGGACAATGACCATTTGGGCAATGCGTTCCATGGGCTGGATGGTGAATGCCACTTGGCTGCGATTCCAACAACTCACCATGAGGGGCCCTTGGTAATCGCTGTCGATCAAGCCCACCAGATTGCCCAGCACAATGCCGTGCTTGTGACCCAAGCCAGAGCGTGGCAACAACATAGCAGCGTACCCAGGATCCTTGAGGTAAACCGACAATCCGGTAGAAATCAATTGCCACGCATTGGGCTCTAATGTGACGGGCGCATCTAAGCAAGCACGCAAATCAAGGCCAGCACTGCCCGGTGTTGCATAGGCAGGCAACTGGTCTGCCATTCGCGCATCTAAAATTTTGACGTCAACATTCATCATATTTTTCAAACTTCATCATTGGCTCAAACGATTGGCAATGTCTTGAATCAAGTCATGCGCCAGCTTGGTTTTGGTATCTCTTGGAAGTTCTTTGGCACCTTGCGCATCCACCAGCAACAAAGCATTGTCGTCTTGACCAAAAGTGCTGGGGCCGATGTTGCCGACCAACAAAGGTACGCCTTTGCGGGCTCTTTTGGCTGTGGCATGCGCCAGCAAGTCATGGCTCTCTGCGGCAAAACCAACGCAAAACAGTTGGCCATTTTGACCTCGTTTTGACTTCGCCACCGTGGCCAAAATGTCGGGATTTTCAACAAAGCGCAATTCAGGGGTATCCCCTGAAACGTTCTTCTTGATTTTTTGATCGGCTGCAGTGGCTGGCCGCCAATCGGCAACGGCCGCCGCTGCAATGAAGACATCGGCATGTTGGGTGTTCAGTTGAACCGCATCATTCATTTGCATGGCCGATCGCACATCAATTCGACTCACACCCTGTGGCGTTGGCAAACTGACCGGGCCCGCCACCAGGGTGACTTGAGCGCCCGCATGGCGTGCAGCGCGCGCGATGGCAAAACCCATTTTGCCGCTGGACAAGTTGGTAATGCCGCGCACAGGATCGATGGCTTCGTAGGTAGGGCCAGCTGTGATCAAGACATGCCGCCCAGCCAATACTTTGGGTGTCCAGAAAGCGTGCAGTTCTTCCACGATTTCATCGGCTTCCAACATGCGACCATCACCCGTTTCACCGCAGGCTTGATCGCCCTGCCCCACATCCAAGACATGCGATCCATCGGCTTTCAATTGCGCCACATTGCGTTGTGTTGCGGGATGCGCCCACATTTCTCTGTTCATGGCGGGCGCCAAAATCAGGGGGACTTTTTGCAGGGGTCTTGCCAAGCACATGAGGCTTAAAAGTTCATCGGCCTTGCCATGAATCAGCTTGGCCATGAAGTCTGCACTGGCAGGCGCAATCAGAATGGCATCAGCCTCACGGCTCAGGTTGATGTGCGCCATGTTGTTGCCCTCACGGGCATCCCACTGGGAAGTGTAAACAGGCTGTCCCGAAAGCGCTTGCATGGTGACAGGCGTGATGAATTGGGCTGCAGCCTCGGTCATCACCACCTGCACTTTGGCGCCCGCTTTGACAAGCGAACGGCAGACCTCGGCCGCCTTGAAACAGGCAATGCCACCAGTCAATCCCAAAACAATGCTTTTTCCGTGCAAATCGTTCATGTTCGGCAATGTAGCAGATCAGGAGACCTTTATAATCTCGTTTTCCATCTCCCGGGTGCTTAGCATCCCGTCCTGGACATGACCAAATTCGTCTTCGTCACCGGTGGTGTGGTGTCTTCCCTAGGTAAGGGAATCGCCTCCGCCTCTCTCGCCGCAATCCTAGAATCGCGCGGCCTCTCAGTCACCCTCATCAAGCTGGACCCGTACATCAACGTCGACCCAGGCACCATGTCACCGTTTCAACACGGCGAGGTGTTTGTCACCGACGATGGCGCAGAAACAGACCTCGACTTAGGCCATTACGAGCGCTTTATCAACACGCGCATGAAAAAGGCCAACAACTTCACCACAGGCCAAATTTACAAAAGCGTGCTTGAAAAAGAGCGCCGCGGCGATTACTTGGGCAAGACCGTTCAGGTCATTCCCCACATCACCAACGAAATTCAAGACTACATCAAACGTGGCGCAGGTTTTGGCACACCCGAAGCGGTCGATGTGGCCATCGTTGAAATTGGCGGAACGGTCGGTGACATCGAGTCTCTCCCCTTCTTGGAGGCTGTCCGTCAACTGAGCCTGCGCTTGGGCCCCAATAACGCAGCCTTTGTGCACTTGACCTATGTGCCTTGGATTGCCGCCGCTGGTGAACTCAAAACCAAGCCTACCCAACATACCGTTCAAAAACTGCGTGAAATTGGTATCCAGCCCGATGCTTTGCTGTGCCGTGCCGATCGCATGATTCCAGAAGACGAAAAAGACAAAATTTCGCTCTTCACCAATGTCCAAAGTTGGGGCGTCATTTCTATGCCCGACGTTGACACCATTTACAAAGTTCCCCGCGTCCTGCACGAGCAAGGCTTGGACGGCCTGATTTGCGACCGCTTGCACATCAACACGCCCCCGGCCAACCTGAAGCGCTGGGATGATTTGGTTTACGAAACTGAGCACCCCCAAGGTGAGGTCACCATTGCCATGGTGGGCAAGTATGTTGAGTTGTCAGACAGCTACAAGTCGGTCAATGAAGCCCTCCGACATGCCGGCATGCGTAATCATGTCCGCGTCAAAATTGAACACATCGATTCCGAAACCATTTCCCCTGAAACTGTGGCGCAACTGGCCAAGTTTGATGGCGTGTTGGTCCCCGGTGGATTTGGCAAACGGGGTGTGGAAGGCAAAATTCAAACCGCACGATTTGCCCGTGAAAGCAGAGTGCCCTACCTTGGCATTTGCTTGGGCATGCAAGTGGCCACCATCGAATATGCACGTCACGTTGCGGGCTTGACCAACGCCAACAGCACCGAGTTCGAACCCGACACGCCCTTCCCTGTCATTGCGCTTATCAACGAATGGAAAGATGCCGACGGCACCATCCAAGTTCGTGATGCCCAATCCGACTTGGGTGGCACCATGCGCTTGGGCGCACAAAGCTCCGATGTGTCGGCTGGAACTTTGGCACGTGATATTTATGGCCCCGTGGTCACGGAACGCCACCGCCACCGCTACGAAGCCAATGTGAACTATCTAGACACATTGCGAAATGCAGGTTTGGTCATTTCTGCGCTAACGCAGCGTGAACAACTGACTGAAATTGTGGAGCTGCCCACCGACGTGCATCCCTGGTTTGTCGGCGTCCAATTTCACCCCGAATTTAAATCGACCCCTTGGGACGGCCACCCCTTGTTCAACGCATTCATCAAGGCGTCGATTGACCATCAAAAAGGTGCCAAGCACCTCAAAGCCGTTGCTTAATTTTTAAAGCAAAGAACTAGGAACACCATGAAACTGTGCGGATTTAATGTTGGCCTGGACCAGCGCTTCTTTTTGATTGCGGGACCCTGCGTCATTGAATCTGAGCAGTTGCAAATGGACACCGCGGGAACCCTCAAAGAGATCACCACCAACTTGGGCATCCCCTTCATTTTTAAAAGCAGTTACGACAAAGCCAACCGCTCATCGGGCAGCACCTTCCGTGGCCCTGGCATGGAAAAAGGTTTGGAAATTTTGGCCAAGGTCAAACGCGAACTGAATGTGCCCATCTTGACGGACGTGCACACAGAATCCGACATCCCAACCGTGGCTGCGGTGGTGGATGTGTTGCAAACACCCGCTTTTTTGTGCCGTCAAACTGACTTCATTCGTGCTGTTGCGCAATCGGGCAAACCGGTCAACATTAAAAAAGGCCAATTCTTAGCGCCGCACGACATGAAAAATGTGATCGACAAAGCGCGTGCGGCAGCCCGTGAAGCGGGCCTGCTCGAAGACAACTTCATGGCCTGCGAGCGCGGCGCCAGCTTTGGTTACAACAACTTGGTGTCTGACATGCGCAGCTTGGCCATCATGCGCGAGACAGGTGCCCCCGTGGTGTACGACGCCACCCACTCCGTCCAACTCCCAGGCGGTCAAGGAACCAGCTCAGGTGGCATGCGTGAAATGGTGCCAGTCTTGTCACGCGCAGCCGTTGCCGTAGGTGTTGCAGGTTTGTTCATGGAAACACATCCCAACCCAGCCCAGGCCATGTCGGATGGCCCTAATGCAGTGCCACTGCAGCACATGCGGGCCTTGTTGGAAACTTTGTTGGAACTGGATGCAGTAACCAAAAAGAATCCGTTTCTCGAGAACAATTTTCAATGATTGAAGACATCATTCAGACTTTAGAAAACCATTTTTAATTTAGACAGAGAGAAAATCAAATGAGTGCGATTGTTGACATTGTGGGCCGCGAAATTTTAGACAGCCGCGGCAACCCCACCGTTGAATGTGATGTGTTGTTGGAGTCTGGCGTCATGGGCCGCGCAGCCGTCCCTTCTGGCGCCTCGACTGGCAGCCGTGAAGCCATTGAATTGCGCGATGGCGATAAAAGCCGTTACTTGGGCAAGGGCGTCCTCAAAGCCGTGGAACACATCAACACCGAAATCTCTGAAGCAGTGTTGGGCTTAGACGCTTCCGAGCAATCTTTCCTCGACAAAACTTTGATCGACTTGGATGGTACCGACAACAAAGGTCGTTTGGGCGCAAACGCCATGTTGGCCGTGTCCATGGCTGTTGCGCGTGCAGCTGCTGAAGAATCTGGCTTGCCTTTGTACCGTTACTTTGGTGGCATGAATGCTTGCCAACTGCCCGTGCCCATGATGAACGTCATCAATGGCGGTGCACACGCCAACAACAATCTCGACTTGCAAGAGTTGATGATCATTCCTGTGGGCGCCCCTAGCTTCCGCGAAGCCGTGCGTTATGGTGCTGAGGTGTTTCATGCCTTGAAGAAAATCATTCACGACAAGGGCATGAGCATTGCCGTGGGTGACGAAGGTGGCTTTGCACCCAACGTGCCCAACCATGAAGCCGCCATTCAAATGATTTTGGAAGCGATCATTGCAGCCGGCTACACCCCTGGCGAACAAATTGCCATTGGCCTCGACTGCGCAGCCAGCGAGTTTTACAAAGATGGCAAGTACGAACTCGAGGGTGAAGGCTTGTCATTGACAGGCGAGCAGTGGATCGATGTGATGGCCACATGGGTCGACAAGTACCCCATCATCAGCATTGAAGACGGCATGGCCGAAGGCGACTGGGATGGTTGGAAAATGCTGACAGACCGTTTGGGCCAAAAAGTTCAAATCGTGGGCGACGACTTGTTTGTCACCAACACCAAGATTTTGAAAGAAGGCATCGACAAAGGGATTGCCAATTCAATCCTCATCAAAATCAACCAAATTGGCACTTTGACCGAAACCTTTGCTGCCATCGAAATGGCCAAGCGAGCTGGCTACACGGCTGTCATCAGCCACCGCTCTGGCGAAACAGAAGATTCCACCATTGCCGACATTGCAGTGGGCTTGAACGCAGGCCAGATCAAAACAGGCTCGATGAGCCGCAGCGATCGGATGGCGAAATACAACCAACTCCTGCGCATTGAAGAGGATTTGGGTGACGTGGCCGAATACCCTGGCCGTTCTGCGTTTTACAATTTGCGCTAATTAACAGACCGTCCATTCAATGCTTATGGAAAACCGCTTTTGGCCAGCCTTCCTGATCGCCTTGCTGCTGATCTTGCAAGGACAGATTTGGCTTGGCAAAGGCGGTGTTCCTACAGTCCTCGAGCTCGAGAACAAAATCAAAGAGCAAAATGAGTTGAATGCGAAAGCCAAGCGCGTCAATGCCCAACTCAATTCCGAAGTCAACGACCTGAAAGAAGGCTTGAACACTGTGGAAGAACGTGCTCGCCACGAACTGGGCATGGTGAAAGCCAACGAAATTTTCGTGCAGATCGAAAAATGACAGACCCGGTCGAGTTGGCCGGCTTCGTTTTGTCGTTGGCAATGGTTTTTTGCAACATCAAAGAAATCCATTGGGGTTGGCCGCTGGCCATTGCCAGCTCCTTGTTGTACGGCATTGTTTTTTGGAACAGCCAGCTGTATGGCGAAGCTTCATTGCAGGTCATGTTCGTTCTTACTTCCCTTTGGGGGTGGACCCAATGGCTCAGTAGCAAGCAAACTTCCAAAGCTCATGACCAAGAATCAACTGGCCCTCTGAAAGTTTCAAGGCTCTTGCCCTCTGAGCGCTATCAAGCTGCCTTGATGGCCATGCTGGCCTGGCCCACTTTGACTTATTTCTTGTACCGTTTCACCGACAGCCAAGTTGCCGTGTGGGACGCTTTGGTGACCACACTGAGTTTGTTGGCACAGTATTTATTGGCCAAAAAGAAACTCGAGAATTGGTGGGTATGGTTGGTCGTCAATTTACTCACCATCGGTTTGATGGTGGTGAAAACGCTGTGGTTGACGGCCGTTTTGTACTTCATCTTTGCTGTGCTCAGCTATGTGGGCTTCAAGGCATGGCAAAAACAACTTCAACTTGAGCACCCAACATGAGCGCTCAACCAGTTCGCATTGCATTGCTCGGTGCAGAAAGCACTGGCAAGACCCAACTGAGCATAGGCATTGCAGCAGCGCTTCAATCGATTGGCTTAGCGGTCACTGTGGTGCCAGAAACGCTTCGAGAATGGTGTGAAACACGGCAAAGAACACCCTTGGCGCATGAGCAGCCAGACATAGCACAACAACACGCTCAACGAATTTTTTCGATTGACCATGGCTGGGTCATTGCAGACACCAGCCCCTTGATGACAGCTGTTTACAGTGACTTTATTTTTAATGACAAGTCACTCTATCAACAGGCCTTGCTTGAACAAGCTTCATTTGACATCACATTGGTGATGGGACTCGATCTTGAATGGATGGCAGATGGTCTTCAAAGAGATGGCGCGCATGTTCGAGAACCCGTTGATTCACTGCTTCGCCAGGCCTTGCAAAGTGCGGGGCTGCCCTTCAAAGTGATCTACGGTCAATCAGAGGCTCGCTTGTCAGCAGCACTGATGGCCATTCAAAATGGCGTCAGAGGGTTGCGTCCTGAATTGGCGCAGAACCTGGCATCGCTTCAGGCCACTCAGGCACAAAGGGACGTGAGCCAATACGGCCTGAACCAAGGGAAAATGGTCTGGCGCTGCGATTTATGCAGCGACGCAGACTGCGAACACAAGTTGTTCAGCCAATTGCTGAAATGACCCAGTTCAGTGAACGGATGGGCCTGCGGGCGGCGTTGCTTCAGGCTGCGTGAACAAACTGGCGGCGTCCACAGGGTCGAAATGGTATTGCTTGCCGCAAAACTCACACCCCACCTCGACAGATTCGCGCTCAGACAAAATGCTCTCAACTTCTGCCACGCCCAAGCCTTTGATCATGCGGCCAACGCGCTCGCGACTGCAACTGCAGTGAAAGCGTGGACCCGTCTCTCCCACTAAGGGCTCAAAACGCAACAAAGGCTCTTCCCAAAACAAACGGTGCAACACCGTTTCAATGTCCAGACCCAGCAACTCTTCCGCCTTTAGGCTTTTGGTCAAAATAGAAATACGGTTGTAGTCTTCGCTTTGACCCAAGGCCGCCTCACGCTCCACCGCGTCATACTTTCCACTCAGATTGCCAACCCCTTCCAGAGGCAATCGCTGGATCAATATACCTGCTGCCACCTCCATGTTGGCAGCCAATACCAAGGTGGTGTCGAGTTGTTCTGACTGAAGCATGTAGTGCTCGAGAACCTCACTGATTTTTTCAAGCTTTTCTTTGCGATCACCAAACAAGGGCACCACGCCTTGATAAGGCTGCTGACCCGGCAATCTGTCCAAGGGGTCTAGGGTAATGGCACAACGGCCTTCGTTGAATTGGTTGACCATCTGGCTCAGGCTGGCATCCGATTCAACTGTGCCCTGCAAACTGGCTGTGGCGCGGACGCCAAAGTCGGGTTGCACTTCGACAACCGCCAATTTGACAGGCCCATCACCAAAAACCTGCAATACCAAAGAACCATTGAATTTGATGTTGGCTTGCATGAGCACAGCCGCAGCAGACATTTGACCTAAAAGCGCCATCACAGGTAGTGGGTAGGCGCCCGTTTCGTTGTTGGCAGCTCGGCGCTTGAGAATTTCTTGCCAAGCATCGGTTAAACGAACAATGGCACCTCTGACCGGCAAGCCAGCAAACAAAAATTTATGAAGTTCAGACAATTTTTTTCAAACCCGATTGGAAACGCTTGGCGTTCAAAACATAGTTTTTGGCAGACGTGCGAATGCCTTCAATTTGTTCAGGCGACAACTCACGCACCACTTTGGCAGGTGATCCCATGATCATCGAACCATCTGGAAATTCCTTGCCTTCTGTGACCAAAGAACCCGCACCCACCAAACAATTTTTACCAATCTTGGCACCGTTGAGCACAATAGCGCCAATGCCAATGAGCGATTCATCACCGATGGTGCACCCATGCAACATGACATGGTGACCCACCGTGACATGTTGACCCACAGTCAAGGGCTTGCCCACATCGGCGTGCAATACGCTGCCGTCTTGAATGTTGGAGCCTTCCCCAATGACAATGTTTTCGGTATCGCCACGAATCACGGTGCCAAACCAGACACTGGCGTTCACACCCAAGTTGACCGCGCCCATCACTTGCGCGCTGTCTGCCACCCATGCGCCTTCGGCCATCACAGGTTGTTTGTCATTCAATGAATAGATTGCCATGTCAGTCCTTATTTGCTGGACACAAAGACGCCATTTTAGGCGCTCTAGAATAGGGCATGTCTCGCGCTGAAACGCCCCCCTCTTCTTTGGACCTTCGAGAAGCCGTCTTAGGCCCACTCCTTGCGCAAAATGCGGTCCAAAAAGCCGAATTGACCTTGGCCCTCAACGCCCATTTACCCGTCAATTGCCAAGCCGTTTTGCCCGATCCTGGGGGCATTCCGGGCCGCCCTGCGCACCCCTTGCTGGTCTCTCATACCAGTCTCAAAGCCAAGCCCTTGAACACGGCCGAAGGTCGCGCTCTGCTGTTGCATGCCGTTGCGCACATTGAGCTCAATGCCATTGATTTGGCGTTGGATGTCGTCTGGCGCTTTCCTGGCATGCCAGAGGCCTTTTACCGAGACTGGGTGCAAATTGCCCAAGAGGAAGCCAAACACTTTTTACTGCTTCAAAAGCACCTCGTGGGCATGGGTTATGACTATGGGTGTTTTCCTGCGCACAATTCATTGTGGGACATGGCAGAACGCACCAAAGGCGACATATTGGCCCGCATTGGCCTGGTCCCTAGAACCATGGAAGCGCGTGGTTTGGATGCCTCGCCTGGGGTTAAGAACAAATTGATCAGTGCCGGCGATTTAACTGCTGGCCGCATTTTGGACATTATTCTTGAGGATGAAATTGGGCATGTGGCTGCAGGCAATCGTTGGTATCGCCATGTTTGCCTTGAACGCGGGCTAGATCCTATTGCCACTTATCGTGAATTGATTCAACAATACGACGCACCCAAACTCAAATCACCCTACAACCTAGAAGCTAGACGCTTGGCGGGTTTTGATGACGAAGAGCTTCGTTATTTGGCAGCCAATGGCCTTTAATCTTGATTCAGATCGACGCCACTTACAAAGGATTTCCGGGGCACTTCAAGCCCATTGATCTCACACGCGTGGGCCATCAGGGATGGGCCCTGCTTGAAGGAAATTTGTCTTTGCCCTTGGCGGTCCTGAAACAGTCAGCACTGGCGCACAACCTCGACTGGATGCAGCGTTTTTGCAAATCTAAAAATTTAGACATTGCACCCCATGGCAAAACAACCATGTCGCCAGAACTCTTTCAAATGCAATTGAAAGCTGGGGCGTGGGGCATCAGTTTTGCAAATGTCTTTCAAGCAGGTTTGGGAATTCGGCACGGCGTCAACCGCATCATCATTGCCAATCAGGTGTTTCAACACGCCGACCTAGAAGCACTGGCCGCCCTCCTGCAAGAACATCCCAAGGTCACGGTCTATTTTTTGGTCGACAGCATGGCTCAGCTGGATGCCATCGACACTTGGCGCATCCGCAGTGCATCTCAACTGCCCTTAACGGTTCTCATTGAATTGGGAATCGAAGGCAAGAGAACCGGCTGTCGCGAGGCTGAACAGGCTTTGGCATTGGCACGCAGAATCAAAGCGACAGCGGGCCTCTCTTTGTGTGGCATTGAATGCTATGAAGGCGCTTTGGCCACCTGCAGCCACGACCACGATCAAATGGCGGTGGCGGCACTCATGACCCGTGTCCAAAATTTTGCCGAGGCCTGCGTGTTAGAAAATTTGTTTGAGTCCGATGAAATCCTGCTCACTGCGGGTGGCTCCGCCATCTTTGATTTGGTGGCAGACAGGCTCATGCCTTTGCTCAATCGACCTGCTCGCGGCATCTTGCGTTCAGGTTGCTACCTCACCCATGATCATGTGCATTACAAAAAAATGCTGACTTGTGTGGCAGAGCGCTTGCAGTTGCGTGAAACATTGAAGCCAGCATTGGAAGTGCTTAGCAGTGTTCAGTCATGTCCCGAACCTGGTTTAGCGCTGCTGTCGATGGGTAAGCGAGATGTTTCGTTTGACCTGGACCTGCCGGTGCCCCTTTGGCGAGCAGGTCTTGGGGAGATCAGCACACGCTCAGTTCCGGCGCATTGGCACATCACGGCATTGAATGATCAACATGCCTATTTGCATTTTGATGCGCTGGCACCTCAAGAAGAAAAGCCATTTGTCGGCCAAATTGTGGGAAGCGGTATATCTCATCCATGCACAACCTTTGACAAATGGCGTTGGATGCCCATCGTTGACGATCAATACAAAGTGATCGACGCCATTTCAATTCATTTTTAAATGACTCGTCATTCTTGCGTCTCTCATCCACGCGGATGATGCTGAGCGTGTAAGTTCTTCAAACGCTCTCTAGCCACATGCGTGTAAATGGTGGTGGTAGAAATATCGGCGTGTCCCAGCAGCACTTGCACCGACCTGAGGTCGGCACCATGGTTGAGCAAATGCGTTGCAAAGGCGTGGCGCAATGTGTGCGGTGACAAGGGGGCAGTAATGCCCGCCAAGATGGCGTATTTTTTGATCAAAGACCAAAACATGATTCGCGACATGGCCGTGCCGGCCTTGGGACCGCTGGCAGTCACAAACAAATCATCTGTTTGTTTGGCACCCAGCAACGTACTGCGTGCGTTTTGCATGTAACTGAGCAAACTGTCGCGGGCCATGTCGCCAAAAGGTACCAGACGCTCTTTGCTGCCCTTGCCCATGATCCGCAGAACGCCTTCGTTCAAGGAAACATGCAGTGTTTTCAACTTGACCAATTCAGAAACGCGGAGACCACTGGCGTACAAAAGTTCGAGCATGGCTTTATCGCGCAGGCCCAATTCGGTGTTGATGTCGGGTGCTGACAGTAGCGCGTCCACTTGATCTTCAGACAATGTTTTGGGCACTCTCAGTGCTTGCTTGGCGGCCAACATTCTGAGGGTGGGGTCGACCTGAACAATGCGCTCTCTCAATGCCCAGCGGTAATAACGCTTGAAAACTGTGAGGCGACGGTTGGCCGAAGTGGCTTTGGAGAGACTGTGGCGCGCAGCAAAATAAGCTTGCAAATGAGACTCTTGCACGGCATCCAAAGCAATGGCCGCATTCTGCTGTAACCACTGCGCCAGGGCAGTGAGGTCTCGTTGGTAAGCGGCCAACGTATTGGCCGACAAACCATCTTCTAACCAAACCGCATCAACAAAGCGGTCGATGGCGGCTTGGTTGTTTTCTGACATCAATCCAATTTGAGGCCTTGAGAGTCCACCACTTTTTTGTAGACATCAAACTCAGCCTTGATTTGTGCAGCAAACTGATCTGGGGTATTGGCAATGATCAGCGAACCTGTGTCCTCAATGCGCTTGCGGACAGCAGGATCTTCCAAGGCTTTCTTCACGCCATTGCTCACTTTGTCGACCACTTCTTTGGGCAAATTCTTGGGTCCCAAAATGCCGTAATAGGCCATGCGATTGACTGGCTCCAAACCCACTTCTTTGAAAGTAGGCACTTGAGGCAATTGCGACATGCGCTGCGGTGCCGCAACCACGATGGGAATCAATTTGCCTGTTTGAATGAAGGGCAATGCGGAAGGCATGTTGTCAAAAATAATAGGGACTTGTCCTGCAACTGTGTCGTTCAGGGCTGGGCCAGCACCCCGATAAGGAATGTGCGTAATGAAAACGCCAGCCAAACTTTTCCACAGCTCAGTTTGAAGATGGCCGATGCCACCTGTGCCTGATGACGCATAGGAATATTTGCCAGGATTTTTCTTCAACTCAGCGACAAAATCTTTGTAATTGCGCGCTGGAAAACTGGGGTGCACCGCAATCACATTGGGCGTCGCTGCAATGTTGATGATGGGGGTGAAGTCGGTGATGGGGTTGTAAGGGTTCTTGGGGTTGATGGCAGGATTGGCTGCTGTGGTTGAGACAGTGGCCATGCCCAAGGAATAACCATCAGGGGTCGCGCGCACAGTTTCTGTCGCGCCCACGACGCCGCCGCCGCCCGCTTTGTTCTCCACAATGACAGACTGACCCAGGGCTTTGCCCAGGGGCTCTGCAATGACGCGGGCCACAATGTCTGTGGTGCCGCCTGGTGCAAAGGGCACCTGCAAGCGAATCACTTTATTGGGATAGGCTTGCGCCAAAACTGTACCACTGGCGCTGATGGCCAATAAAGCAGCCGCGGCCACCCAACTTGTACGACGGTTCATTTCAACTCCTCTAATATCAACTGACCAACATCATAAGCATTATCGCCACAACTTAGAAGCCGGAAACAGCTGAGACTGCCGTTATGCTTATGGGGTGAATTTTGCCCAACTGCTTTTACCCGACTTCGCCCTGATCCTGTGCGGTTATTTTTTGTGCCGCTACACAGGACTGAACCGCCCTGTTTGGCAACAGGTCGAATTCTTGGTCTATTATTTTTTATTCCCAGTTTTGCTGTTTCACTCCATCGTGAAAAGCCCCTTGGATATTCAGGCCACTTCGAGCTTCTTAATGGCAGGCGTTGGCATGGGTTTCACAGCGATATTGCTGTCATACACCTTGCCCTATTGGCCATGGATAGGACGGCGTTTAGACCGCCGAGACCATGCGGCCAGCGCCCAAATTGGCTTTCGATTCAATTCCTTTATTGCCTTGGCTTTGGTCGAGCGATTGGCTGGGTCTGAAGGACTTCTGCTGATTTCTGTGCTGATTGGTTTTTGCGTGCCCATGTTCAACGTCGGCGCCGTCTGGCCCATGGCCCGCCATGGTGAAAACGGATTCGTCAGAGAGCTCATTCGCAACCCCCTCATTTTGGCCACAACCAGTGGTCTGGCTTTCAATTTATTGGGGCTTCGAGTTCCAGGCTTCATGGACCCAACACTCTCACGCATTGGCGCGGCTTCTTTGGCCTTGGGCTTGATGTCTGCCGGGGCTGGCATGGAACTCAAAACATTGCGACAAGGCAAGTTGCTAGGCGGTTTGGTGCTCATGCTCAAGCACTTGGTGCTGCCATGCCTAGCCTGGGGACTGGCGCAACTCTTTGAGTTGAACCCCTTACAAACGACTGTATTGCTGATTTTTTCTGGCTTGCCCACAGCCTCAACTTGCTATGTGTTGGCCGCCCGCATGGGCTACAACGGTCCCTATGTGGCTGGATTGGTCACACTTTCAACTTTGTTGGGCATGGTCAGTTTGCCCTTTGCCCTAGGCGTTTTGCGCAACTTGCAGTTTTAAACGTCTTCAAACGCCTTGCGCCAAAGACCAGACAACTTGCTCTTGCACCACAGGGTCGGAATGACCTTCCCACAGTTTTAGGCCTTGAACCAGGGCCTGCTTTTCGGACACAGAAAGATGGGCCGAGTTCGCTAAAGCATTGCCAGCTGCGAGGGCTACATTTCGCAACCATCGTGTATGTCCGATCCGCCGAATGGCACTGCCTTCTGTCATGCGCAAAAAGGTGGCTTCATCCCAACTCAACAAGTCGACCAAAGAAGGCGATACAAAGCCATCGCGTGCTGCAAAGTCTGGCAAGGGACTTCGCTGTGCGAACTTGTTCCAGGGGCAGATCCATTGACAATCGTCGCAGCCATAGATTCGATTGCCAATGAGTGACCTAAACTCCAAAGGAATGGGCCCTGCATGTTCTATCGTGAGGTAAGAGATACAACGCCGGGCATCCAGCTGATAAGGCGCCACAATGGCTTGGGTAGGACAGACATCCAAGCATGCAGTGCATGAGCCACAGTGATCTGAAACAGCCTCAGTGAACGGCAATGCCAAGTCCACGAAAAGTTCACCCAAAAAGAAAAATGAGCCTGCGTCTCTTTGCAGAACCAAGGTGTTCTTACCGCGCCAGCCTTGACCGCTTCGCACGGCCAATTCCGCCTCCATGACAGGGGCAGAGTCAGTGAACACACGATGGCCAAAGGGCCCAAGCAACTGGGCCATGCGGTCTTGGAGTTTTTGCAAACGGTTGCGCAAAACCTTGTGATAGTCGCGTCCTCGGGCATACACAGACACCACCCCCTTTTGAGGCTGCTTCAGTTCTTGCCAAGCAGTATCTGCCGACAAGTTCTGCACATTGCCAGGCAAATAGTCCATCCGAACCGTGATGACACTGACCGTGCCAGGGACCAATTCTGCGGGCCGGGCGCGCTTTAGGCCGTGGCTTGCCATATAGTTCATGCTGCCGTGAAAACCCGCCGCCAGCCAAGCCTCTAAACCCGGCTCGGCTTCGGACAAATTCACACCTGTCACGCCAATTTGAGAAAATCCCAGTTCCCGAGCCGCGGTTTGCAGCTCGGACCACAAAGCCGAAGGGTCCAACTGGCCCAATGGCATTGCACTTGAAAGAGATTGATGAGCGGTGTTCACCCAGCGATTGTAGAAACTCCTCAGCAGGATGTCACAGCACAATGGCTTTGGCCCGATGAATCTGCCACGCGCGGTTTTGCGCAAGCCTTGGCGCAGCTCGCACCTTTGCAAAACGCTTACATCGAATTGATAGGTGATTTGGGCGCTGGCAAAACCACCTTCGTGCGCTATTTGTTGCAAGCCTTGGGCGTACAAGGCCGCATCAAAAGCCCCACTTACGCTGTCGTTGAACCCCATGAAGGCAGACATCCTCTTGGGCAACAAGCTTTGGCCATTTGGCATTTCGATTTCTACCGCTTTAACGATCCAGAGGAGTTTGAAGAAGCTGGGTTTCGAGATTTGTTTGCCAGCACTGGCTTGAAAATTGCCGAATGGCCGAATCAAGCGCAAGGCATGTTGCCCCTACCCGATCTTCAACTCACACTGACAGTGAACGAACACGAAGCTCGCCAAGTCAACGCCATGGCATGCACACAACAAGGCCAGCAGATCCTCCAAGCTTTGATGATGGCCATGCCAGCGTCAAGGTCTAGCCTTGGTTAAACGCCCTAACGCTAGACTCACACTAACCATGCCCCTACAGCGACGTGATTGGCTCAAAGCTTCTGGCCTAGCCTTGGTCTTAGGTTGGGCAGATATCGCGAAAGGCGCAAGCTTGCTGGCTGTACGTGTTTGGCCCGCCAGAGACTACACGCGCGTCACGCTAGAGTCCGACGTTGCCCTGAAAACAAAATACACTTTTGTGCCCTCGCCTCCGCGTCTGGCCATCGACATTGAAGGCTTGGAACTCAACCCTTCCATCAAGGAATGGGTTGGCAAAATCAAACCCGACGATCCCAACATCACCGGCGTGCGTGTTGCACAAAATAGTCCTGGCGTGGTGCGCATGGTGTTTGATTTGAAACAAGCCGTGCAGCCTCAAGTATTTGCACTGACGCCCGTTGGCGACTACAAACACCGATTGGTCCTCGACCTGTATCCCACGGTACCCGTCGATCCACTTGAGAGCTGGATTGCAGAAAGAACTCAAAGCAACGACCCCCTGAGCGACTGGCTGAACAAGCAGGCCAATTCAGGTTCGGGCAATGCCATGGGCGCTACAAATTCTGGCAGCGCTTCAACGCCCCAAACGCCGGCCATCGGCCAGAACACGTCCCCTGCGCCACCCGCCTCTACCGCAGCCCCTGTGACCGACCGCTTGATTGTTGTGGCCATTGACGCAGGCCATGGCGGCGAAGATCCTGGCGCCATCGGCCCAAACGGTACCAAAGAGAAAGATGTGGTCTTGCAGATTGCCATGAAACTGCGCGATCGCATCAATGTCACCACTGTTAAAGGCAGTCCCATGCGCGCCTTTCTAACGCGCGATGCCGATTACTTTGTGCCACTCCATGTACGCGTGCAAAAAGCGCGAAAGGTCCAAGCCGATTTGTTTGTCAGTGTGCACGCTGATGCCTTCTTCACGCCAAGCGCAAAAGGCGCTAGTGTATTTGCACTGAGCCATGGCGCCGCGTCAAGCAGTGCCGCCCGGTGGATGGCCCAACAAGAGAACAAGGCCGACTTGATTGGGGGCATGAACTTCGGCGTGAAAGATTCACAACTCCAGCAAGCCTTGCTGGACATGAGCACGTCCGCTCAAATCAAGGACAGTTTGAACTTGGGCAGCGCCATTCTCAGAGAGATTGGCAGCGTCGGTAGACTCCATAAACCCAAAGTCGAGCAAGCAGGATTTGCTGTTTTAAAGGCACCTGACATTCCCAGTGTATTGGTTGAAACTGCTTTCATCAGCAACCCCGATGAGGAAGCCAAACTGTCCGATCCGAATTATCAAAACAGCATTGCAGATGCGTTGGTCAAAGGCTTGCAAAAATACTTTGAACGCAATCCACCCCTTGCGCGCAAACGTTCAACCTGATTCAGTCAAGAGGACAAGGCAGGAAAGCCTGTGACCCTGGCGCGAACTTCTTCCCAACGCGCAGGATCGCAACCGCGGCGCATCACCACCAAAGTCGCGCTGGCCAGTGCGTGACACAACACATCTTTCAAGGTTTCGTCTGAGGCTTCGACAGCCCATGACTTTAAAGTGGAAGCATTGGCTGAATTGTCTGCATGGTGCATTGCACAGGCCAATAAACCAGCTAGAAAGCTATCGCCAGCACCCACGGTGTCCACCACTTTGACAGGAGCCGACTCGCGTGCGGACAGCACTTTGATGACGTCCCCCTGGCGAACTAAGAGTCGAGCACCTTCAGCACCCAATGTCAAGGCCATCCACTGGGCAGCACCAAGTTGCATGAGGTGCATGGCTTGGTCCATGGGTGTTGCGCCCGGCAATTGCAAATGCGCCAAGTCTTCGTCACTGGCTTTCAATACATCAGCCCATTGCGCCATGGCCAAAACATGCGCACGGTACTGAACCAAGTCGGGCATGACCGAAGGACGCAAATTCACATCCACCACTATCCATCGACCCGCTGTTTTTTGTGCTTTGAGCCAAGGCAAGTAATGCGCTGAGTCTGCGGGGTCAAGGGCCAAACAGCCTGTACAAGCAATTTGCAATTGAGTTTGGTTCTGGCAGACGGCATTCATGGCATCGGCCGTGACTTGCCGATCAGCCACGCCATCGCGGTAAAAGGCATAGTCGGGATGCCCTTCAGCATTCAAAGCCACCACGGCCAATGACGTGGGCTGTGGGATGGCTTGCGGTTGGGCCAGTTGCACACCCTCAACTTCCAAGGCTTTCGCCAGTTGTCGTCCAAATCGATCGCTGGACAAGGGGTTTTGATACAAGGTAGGTACGTTTTGTCTGGCCAAGGCGCGCGACAAATTGAACACTGCGCCGCCTAGACATGGCTGGAAATTGCCATCAGTTTGTGAGACCAAATCAATCAGGGCTTCGCCTGCCGTGACCACCCGAGGTGCGGTGCTTGGCTGATAACTTTGTTGCGTGTTCAATGTCATGCCCAAATTTTACGTTTGACGCGCACGCCAAATGCCAAAAAGTGCGATCAAACCGGGTACGAAAATCATGGCCCAAATGATTTCACTGAGGTGCGCTTGCACAAAGGCGGTTTCGCCAAACAGGTAACCCGCTGTTGTGAGACCGCAAACCCAAATGATGGCACCCAACACGTTGTAGGCGACAAATCGTGAGGGCGTCATGGCCGCCACACCGGCCACAAAGGGGACAAATGTGCGAATGAAGGGCATGAACCTGGCAAGCACAATGGTGATGCCGCCGTAGGTTTCATAAAAGTTGTGGGCCTTGTCAAAAGCTGCTCGGTTGAAAAACCGTGAGTTTTCCCACTGAAAAACCTTGGGCCCAAAAAATCGACCGATTCGATAATTGACCTGATCGCCAGCAATCGCGGCCACCAGCAGCAAAACCATGACCGTTGGCAGGTCTAACAAGCCCGTACCGCACAAGGTGCCCACGACAAAGAGCAAGGAATCACCCGGTAAGAATGGCATGACAACCAAGCCGGTTTCAACAAAAATGATCAAAAACAGCAAGGCATATACCCACATGCCGTAATTCTCCACAAACACCTTCAAATAGCGGTCGACGTGAAGAACAAAATCCATGAGTTGAAGCAAAGAATCCATCCCCCAATTATCCCTGCCTTTGGGAACACCTACAATTTAAGGATGAATCAGATTCAAACCCGCCGAACCATTCGTGAATTGCCCGATGTGCTGATCAGCCAAATCGCGGCAGGCGAGGTGATTGAGCGGCCGGCCTCAGTGGTTCGTGAATTGGTAGACAACGCGCTGGATGCCGGCGCACGCCACATCACCTTGCGGCTTTTGGGTGGCGGCATTCGCCTGATTTCGGTCGAGGATGATGGTTGCGGCATTCCCTCGGAAGAATTACCCGTGGCTTTGAAGCGTCATGCCACCAGCAAAATTAACAGCCTTGAAGATTTAGAGTCAGTGGCCACCATGGGCTTTCGTGGCGAAGCCTTGGCTGCGATCAATTCTGTTTCGGAGATGAGCGTGCTGTCACGCCCCGAAGGTGCTGCAACAGCCTTCTTACTTGACGGCCAAACCGGTGAAGTGCGGCCTGCGGCACGGGCCGCCGGCACCACCGTCGAAGTGAAAGAGTTATTTTTTTCGACACCTGCTCGACGACATTTTTTAAAGTCAGAAAATACCGAATTGGCGCATTGCATTGAAGCCGTTCGACGACATGCCTTGGTTCGCTCAGAGGTCAGCTTTGCCATTTGGCACGAAGGCAAAATTGTCGAGCAGTGGCGCAGCCACCCTGGTGAAGCTGGTTGGAACCAGCGTTTGGCCGATGTGTTGGGCGAAGATTTTGTGGCGTCATCCGTCAACATTGATTTCAGAGCCGGTCCTGTTCACGTTCGCGGTCGAGCGGGCACCCCAGATGCGGCACGTGCTCGGGCTGACCAACAATTTGCCTATGTCAACGGTCGATTTGTGCGCGATAAAGTCATCACACATGGCGCTCGCAGTGCCTACGAAGATGTCCTGCACGGTCAGCGTCAGCCCGTCTATGTGTTGTATGTGCAAATGGATCCCACACGGGTTGATGTGAATGTGCACCCCACCAAAATTGAAGTTCGCTTTCGCGACAGCCGTGAGGTTCACCAAGCCATGCGACACGCCATTGAACGTGCTTTGGCCGTACCTCGTGCTCAACTTTTGTCAGCCAACGACTTGGCTTCACCTCAAAACCAAGCCAACACAGACCGCTCTTTTTTAGCGCCATCGCCAAGCGCACCGCCAGGATCCAACACCTGGTCCCAGCGCGGCATGGCCTTTGGTGCCGACCGAACAACTGAAGATCCCGCCAAAGCTTTGGCAGAACTCAAAGCACTGTGGGGCAATGGCCAACAAGTTGAAGAGCCTGCGCCAAATTTTTTAAAAACCGTCCCGGTGGCATCCAATGCGCCACTGTCCGCGTCTGAACAAGACTGGCCATTGGGCAGAGCCATTGCCCAACTCCAAGGCGTCTACATCTTGGCAGAAAACAGCCAAGGCCTCATTGTGGTGGACATGCACGCTGCCCACGAAAGGATTGTTTATGAACGACTCAAACAGCAACTCGACACCACACAAATTAGCAGCCAGCCCCTTTTAATTCCGGCTTCGTTTGCAGCCACGCCGCAAGAAATTAGCACCGCTGAAAACTTCACCGAAGTGCTTCAGCAATTGGGGCTGGAAGTGTCTGCCTTGTCCGCCAAAACTTTGGCGGTTCGTGCGGTCCCTATTTCATTGGCACAAGGTGATGCTGTCGAATTGGCCCGCAGTGTATTGGCAGAATTGGCCCAACACGATGCCGCCACGGTGGTTCAACGTGCTCAAAATGAAATTTTGGCCACCATGGCTTGCCATGGCGCTGTGCGAGCCAATCGCAAGCTCACTTTGGATGAAATGAACGCCCTGTTACGCCAAATGGAAGCCACCGAGCGCTCCGATCAGTGCAACCATGGACGGCCCACATGGCGTCAAGTCAGCATGCGTGAATTGGACGTTTTGTTTTTGCGTGGACGTTGATGGCTGAAAAGGCACTAACAAGCCCGCGCAGTCAAGGGATGACCGTGCTGCTTTTGGCCCTCTTACTGGGCTTGCAGCCCATCACGACTGACTTGTATTTACCCGCCCTGCCCATCTTGACCCAAAGCTTTGGGGCCAGCATGGTGCAAGCACAACTGACGCTCACAGCCATGCTGTTGGCCTTTGGTATTTCACAATTGTTTTGGGGGCCCTTGTCGGACAAGTGGGGACGCCGGCCCGTTTTGTTGGGCGGCATCGCGGTGTATGCCCTCTCTGCCATTGCTTGCGCACTCTCGCCAGGCATAGAGACCCTGATAGCGGCCCGCACCTTCCAAGGTGTGGCCATGGGGGCCTGCGTTATGGCAGCGCGCGCAATCATCAGAGATCTGTACGAACCCGTCCAAGGTGCCAAGGTGATGTCGCAAGCTCTTTCTGGTTTGGGTCTGATTGCTTGCACCTGCGTGCCCGTGGGTGGCTTTTTGACTGAAGCGCTCGGATGGCGTTGGGCTCTTAGCAGTTTGTTTTTGTTTGCCCTCATGACAGGCATGCTGATTTACTTTTATTTTGATGAGAGTTTGTTGAAACGCAACCCCCAAGCGTTGCAGCTCAAGTCTTTGTGGTCCGCTGCACAACACATCTTTCGCAACCGTACCTTTCAGGCCTACAGCGCATTGTCAACGGTCTCTTTTGCGGGGCTCTTTACCTTCTTAGCAACCTCTTCCTTTGTATTCACACAAAGCATGGGCTTAAGTCAAACAGTCTATGGTCTGTTGATGATTTCAATGTCTGCGTCCTACATCATGGGCACCTTTATTTGCCGTTGGTTGTTGTTGCGCATCAGTGTCCAAACTTGCGTGTTCATGGCCGGCTTTGTGAGCTTGTCAGCAGGCTTGCTGTTAATTTTTGTGGCCTATGTAGGACCCGGCAAGGCATGGTTTGGCGCTTGGGCTGTCATGGCGCCAGTCAACCTTTATTTATTGGCACATGGCGTCCACCAACCCTGCGGCCAAAGTGGATGCGTTGCACCCTTTCCTGAAATGGCAGGCACTGCATCTGCATTGAATGGGTTCACCATGATGCTGGTAGCATTTGGCATGGGCACTTGGATTGGCACCCACATGACCGACCCCCTCTTGGCCATGGCCCACGGCATGATGTTGTGGTCAACTTGCTTGGCTTTGATCGGTAGTTTTGCTGTGCGCAGAATTCCCTTGGTTCAAAGTACCAAAGCGGTAGATTTGTCACCCTCAGTTTCAGCCGTCCCCAACCCATGAAACCGCGTGCACTCGCTATTGCAGGCCCTACCGCCAGCGGCAAAACTGGTTTGTCTTTGGCCATTGCCTCACACCTCCAAAATCGAGGGGGGGCTGAAATCATCAGCGTTGACTCTGCCTTGGTTTACAAAGACATGGACATTGGCACGGCCAAACCAAGCCCTGCAGAATTGGCAGCCGTCAAGCACCACCTGATTGACATTCGCGATCCATTGTCCGCCTACAGTGCGGCTGAATTTGCGAAAGACGCTTTGGCCTGCGTGAACGACATATCGAGTCGGGGCAAAGTGCCATTGTTGGTGGGTGGCACCATGTTGTACTTCAAAGCCTTGTTCGATGGTTTGAACGACATGCCTTCAGCCGATCCTGCCATCCGAGCGCACATTCAGGCAGAAGCAGAGGCACAGGGATGGCCTGCCATGCATGCAAAGCTTCATGAGGTCGACCCCGTGACTGCGGCACGTTTGGCACCCGCAGACAGTCAGCGCATTTCTCGCGCACTGGAGGTTTTTAGAATTTCTGGCAAACCCCTGTCGAGTTTTCAGCGCAATCTCGAAACACCACTCGCCAAACAGGCCTTGCATGAATCATTTGATCAAACAGATCAAATGACTTCACTCAATTTCCACAATGTGCCCATGCTCAGCCTAGAACCTGGCAATCGGGCTTGGTTACACCAGCGAATTGAGCAACGCTTTGACGACATGCTGCAGCATGGATTTTTGGAAGAAGTCATCCAATTGCGTGCGCGCGGTGACTTAAGCATAGACCTACCGTCCATGCGGTGTGTGGGTTACCGACAAGCTTGGGAGGCACTTGATGGCACGATGCCCATGGCTGAGCTGAGAGATCGCGGTGTCTTTGCAACAAGGCAATTGGCCAAGCGGCAACTCACCTGGCTCAGAAGCATGACTGCCAGAAACGTGTTGCCGGCAGATGATCCAGAAGTCCTTGCACATGCCTTGAAATGGGTAGACGTGCAACTGGGGTGATTCAACACCTCGTTGGAAGTCAAAAATTTGTCCTGACAAACCCTGAATATTTGACTTCTGTAGCCCTTGAGACTAGGGCATCCATCGTGCCTCGCGTAAACTGGGCGCTTAACTACCCCAAGGTGTCCCTATGGCCAAAGGTCAACAAAAGTCAAACAAAGAGTCCAAGAAACCCAAAAAGGACACATCACCGCCTAAAACAATTGCTGTCGACACAGAGCGTCCTGTTCAAAAAACCACAGCCATCATTCCACGCGGCAAGAAGCCTGTTTGAAATAGGAATCTGAAAACAGATGAGTGATTCTGCGCAAAATCTTTGGCCACAAGCGGGATATTTACAACTGAAGAAAGATCACCGAGGGCACCTCATTGTCACCGACGACTTTCTTCGAATATTGCTTCTGCGCCCCGAATTAGCGCCCATTGAAAGTTCATGCCAACAGGAAATTCGCATTCACGAACGCCTGTTGGAAAATCCGCGCCTTGATCTTCAAGCTGACGATCTGGCCGCTGTGATTGACCGAGATGCTGCAGACAACATGGCCGTCTGGCTGCGGTTTCGCAACCGAATTTTGGCCAAGCCCACTCTAGAAGAAAGTTATTGGGCTTTGTTTGAAGGACAAGGGGTTGATGTCCCGCCCATCTTGGTCAATCAAATCACCCAAGTGTTGGTGCAACACATTTTGGGTGACGACTGCTCCCCCTTAGAGGCACGGGCTGCAGAGTTACTTTTTAGAACTCAAAAAATCTCTGTCTTAGAAGACGGCTCGGTCATGGCCGCAGACAATGAAACTGTCGAACGCCACGCTTTAGAAAGCGGCTTCGGCAGCATTGGTGAATTGCTCAAGCAAGGCGGCATTCCGCTTCGCAGTGTCGATTTGGATGTCATTCAAGACAGCAACGAAGACAGCTATTGGGAACGCAGCGAACGCTTCGACATGGTGGCCTGCCTCAACTTGGGTCAACCCCTCATCGATGCGTTTTGTCGGGTGCTTGAACGTTGGATTGTTCATTTCACCAGCGCCAGCGTGCGCATCGCAACGGCCCGTGAAATTGAAGACGCCCATTGGGTATGGCATGTGGGTCTGGATGCGCAAGCCAGTAGCATGCTGAATGATTTGTACAACGGTCAAAGCATTGACGAAGATCGACAAAGACGCATGCTGTGTTTGTTTGTTCTCAACTTTGACAACGCCAGTGACATGCGCCAAGACGTCAGCGGTAAACCGGTGTACCTTGCCATGGCCATGGACCCCCACAATCTTTTAAAAATCAAACCCCAAAACCTGCTCTTGAATTTGCCGCTTGCAAGAAGGTCTTGAACATGAATGCATCCCAGGTCGTTTTAAGTTTGGTCCTGGCAACCATGGTGTTTTCAGTAGCGCTCGAGTTGCGCTTGGATGACTTCAAACGTGTTGCTCAAACGCCCAAGGCTGTTATTTGCGGGCTGATTCCCCAGTTCATCTTGCTGCCCGTGGCCACCTGGGCTGCCACATTGTGGCTAGATCTGCCCCCCAACGTTGAAGCCGCCATGATTTTGGTCGCAGCGTGCCCTGGTGGAAGCCTCAGCAATGTTGTGACCCACATGGGGCGCGGCAATACAGCGCTGTCGGTCAGCATCTCAGCCGTGGCCAGCATCATTGCCCTCTTTGCCACGCCTTTCAATTTCAGTTGGATGATGGCTGCCAATCCAGAAACGGCCTCTTGGCTGAAAGAGCTGTCCATTGACGCTTCGGGCATATGGATCAGTTTATTTTTGCTCCTTGGGGTGCCGCTCAGCTTAGGCTTGTTGACTTCTCATCGCTTTCCTGAATTCACTGAACGCATCAGAAAACCTCTTGGCAATTTTTCTCTGATTGCGCTGCTGCTGTTCATTGTGGCGGGGCTGATCAAAGAACGTCAATTGCTCACCTTGGGCTTACTGCCCACTTTACTGCTGGTCGTTTTACACAACGCCAGTGGCTTATTTTTTGGCTGGTTGACCAGTCATTTGATGGGCGTGAGCGAACGCGATCGCCGTGCAGTGATGATTGAAGGAGGCATGCAAAATTCCGGCTTGGCGCTGGGCATCATTGCGGTTCAATTTAACAGCGACCTGGGCATGGTGACTTTGGCCAGCCTGTGGGGAATTTGGCATATCGTGAGTGGCATGAGTTTGGCCTATGTGTGGAGAAGAAAAGATGCTCGATTGCTTAATTAAAAACGGCACACTGATCGACGGCACTGGCCAAAAACCTTTCACCGCAGACCTTGGTATTCAAGGTGGCCTGATCACTCGCATCGGTCAAATTAACGAACCCGCCAAAGAAACCATCGACGCCACTGGCCTTTGGATCACCCCCGGCTTTGTTGATTTACACACCCACTACGATGGTCAAGTCACATGGGATGAATGCTTCACTCCCAGCATCTACCACGGCGTAACCACCGTGGTGATGGGCAATTGCGGTGTAGGTTTCGCACCGAAGCGTCCAGGCACTGAAGATGATCTGGTCAAACTCATGGAAGGTGTTGAAGACATTCCTGGTGCGGCATTGCACGAAGGCATTGTCTGGAATTGGGAAAGCTTTCCGCAGTACATGGACGCATTGGCGGCCAAGCCACACAGCCTAGATTTTTTGGTTCAAGTACCGCATGACCCTTTGCGCATGTATGTCATGAAAGAGCGTGCCTTGGCACAAGAAGCGGCCACAGACCAAGACATTGAACAAATGCGAACACTGCTTCGAGAAGCGCTTCAAGCGGGGGCTGTGGGTTTTAGCACAGGCCGCAGCGACAACCACCGAACCTCTGAGGGCAAAGAGACACCCGCTGCGGAGGCCAGCCATGCGGAACTGACAGGTTTGGCGCAGGCCTTCCACGGCCTGTCTCACGGGGTCGTCCAAATGGTGAGTGACTACAACTTGTTAAAAGGTCCCACCGAATTTGATGCTGAATTTGATTTGGTTGAGGCCATTGCCAAAGCCAGCGGCAAATCCCTGTCATTGACCTGGCTACAAAGAGACCCAGGCGGCGAACAATATTTGCGCATTCAAGAGCGCGTTGAAAAGGCAGTGGCCAATGGCTTGCCCCTCTTCATGCAAACAGGCGCACGCGGCATTGGCGTGCTGAATGGACTCGATGCCAGCTTCCATCCCTTCATGGGATTTCCCTCTTACAAAGAAGTGGCGCACTTGCCTTTGGCAGAGCGTGCTGCAGCTCTCCGCGATCCCGCCAGAAAAGCACGCATCCTTTCAGAAAAATCTGAGCGGCTCGCCGGGGATGGCAGCTCTATTCCCCCGTTGGTAGACATCTTGCTGGCCAAAATAGACATGATCAGTGGTCGCATGTTTCCCCTCGAAGCCAACTTGAATTACGAACCCTCGGTCATGGAAAGTTTCTTGGTGCGCGCTAAACAAAAAGGTGTCACGCCCTTAGAAGTCATTTACGATCATTTGAGCGCAGGTCATGGTGAAGGTTTGATTTACTTCCCCATCTTCAATTACAACGAAGGCAACTTAGATACCGTTCGCAAAATGTTGGCGCACCCCCGAAGTTTGAGTGGCCTCAGCGATGCCGGCGCGCATGTGGGAACTGTGTGCGATGCCAGCTTCACCACCTTCATGTTGACGCATTGGGTCCAAGGTCGTCACAAAGACACTCTACCGCTCGAAACGGCCATAGAGATGCTGACCCGTCGAAATGCACATTATTTGGGCCTCAAAGACCGAGGCGTACTGGCCATCGGCATGCGTGCAGATGTCAACGCCATCGACCCTCAAAAATTGAGTGTGGGTTTACCTCAATTGGTACGCGATCTGCCCGCAGGTGGCAAACGGTTTTTGCAAAAAGCTGAGGGCTATGTGGCCACTTGGGTTGCAGGTGTGCAAGTGCAACGCCAAGGTGAGATCACTTCGGCTCGACCCGGAAAATTGGTACGCATGGGTTGAACCGCTGGGTTGACCTTAATCTTTGCGCCAAGCAGGCAAAACCCAGTTGTTCCAAATGGACAGCACTCTCAAGACGACAGTGACCAAAGCGCACACCGTCATGCAAAACCAAGGCTCAGATTCAAGTGCTTCAAGCATGATGTAAACGACGCCACCCGCCACCGAACACAGCGCGTATGGTCGATGGTCTCTGAAAGACACGGGAATTTCATTGCAAACAATATCGCGTAGCACACCCCCAAAAATACCTGTAATCAAGCCCATCAAAATGGCCACTGTGGGGGACAAGTCCAGCGCCAAGGACTGGGCCACCCCAGAGGCCGTAAACAAGCCCAAGCCCAAGGTATCAGGCCATTGAATGGTTTTGGCTGTTAATTCAAAATGCCTTTGGCGCATAAAGGTGATGGACAAAATGCACAGTCCCAGTACGGCCCATAAAACAATTTCATTTTCTACCCAAAAAAACGGCCGTTGATCTAGCAAGATGTCGCGCAGGGTGCCACCGCCAAAGGCCGCCAAAAATCCCACCACACAGACCCCCACCACATCCATGCGTTTGCGAGCGGCCACCAAAATCCCGGACAGCGCAAATGCCAAAGTCGCCAGCAATTCAATGCTGGGCAACAAAGTGGATCCCCAAGTTTCAAAACTGTTCATGATCCCCTGACTTTAATACAAGCGGAGGTCTTTTTTGACATGTTTGCGTTTTCCGCTGTCTGAGCAGGGGTGCTCATGGCAAGACATAATGTTGCTTGACCTGTCTGCGCCCACTCAGCCTTCGTTCAACGCAACTTGTTTACAAAATGCAAATTAACTCACTACGCATGGACGGGGTCGACACCCCCATCATCCCCACCATTGCAGCTTTGGTCAGAAACAACCCAGGCACCATTTCCTTAGGACAAGGTGTGGTCAATTACGGCCCGCCAGGCGAAGCCATTGCAGCCCTGCCCAGCATGATGGGCGACGGGAGTTTGCACAAATATTTGGGCGTCAGCGGCCACCCCGGTTTGGTCGAAGCCATTCAAACCAAACTGGCGCAAGAGAATCAAATTCTTTTAGGTTCAGACGCTTTGTTGATGGTCACAGCTGGCAGCAACATGGCATTTTTAAATTCAGTCCTTGCTGTGGCTGACCCTGGAGATGAATTTATTTTGCCCATGCCGTTTTATTTCAATCAAGAAATGGCCATTCGCATGTGTGGCTGTGTGCCAGTACCTGTCCCCTCCAACGAAGACTGGAGTCTGAATGTGGAAGCCATGGCCGCGGCCATCACGCCACGGACGCGCGCCATCATCACGGTGTCACCCAACAACCCCACAGGGGCTGTTTATTCGGAAGCTTCTCTTCGCGCCATCAACACCTTGTGCGCCCAACATGGCCTCTATCACTTCAGTGATGAAGCATACGAATACTTCACCTATGAAGGCGTCAAACACTTCTCCCCCGCCAGCATTCCTGGCGCCATGAAGCACACCCTGTCGTTTTATTCCATGTCTAAAAACTATGGCATGGCCAGCTGGCGTGTTGGGTATGTGGTCTTCCCTGCCAGCTTGTTCGATGCCATGAACAAGGTGCAAGATACCAACCTCATCTGCGCACCGATGCCCTCACAGTTGTTGGCATTGGAAGCCTTGAAAAAAGGCAAGGCATGGGTTGCTCCCAAAGTAGAAGCCATGAGCCAAGTACGGCAAACGGTTTACCAAACCCTTGAAACATTGGGCGACTTGGTGCAGTTCCCCAAAACGCAAGGCGCGTTTTATGTGTTGATGAAATTGCCTGGATTAGCGCAAGGTACTGAGGCCATCGCCTTCAATCGCGCCATGACAGAGAAGTTCAAAGTGGCGAGCATTCCAGGTTTTGCCTTCGGGCTCACACAAACTCATGAGGCCAATTACCAGCGCTTGTCTTACGGTGCATTGGAAGCGGCCAGTGTGGCCGAAGGTGTGCAGCGGTATGTGGCGGCAGTCAAAGATTGGTACAGCACGCGCTGATTGACTGTTACTGAAGCCCACCTTTGAGTGCATCAGGCACTGGCAAGGGCATGACCTCGATGCCCTCGTCGAGCAAGTCTTTTGTTTCCTCGACAGAGGCTTGACCTCGGATGTTGCGTTCTTCAGACTCGCCGTAATGCATTTTTCGTGCTTCTTCGGCAAAGTTTTGACCAACGTCTTCGGTATTCGCCATGACATGCTTGACCATCTTCATCCAAGCTTCTTGCACCATCTCCGCTGCTTCTGGGTGAACCTGCGCAAGGCTTGATGCAACCGTTTCAGCATTAGGTGCTGCGGGTGCACTGGCTGAAGTCACTGAACTGCCAGCCGCACTCGCAGGTTCTTCCGATGGCGTTGATTTGTTGGGTCGAGGCTCTGCAGCGCCCAAGTTCAATCTTGGTGCAGAGGGCAACTTGCGAACCTCGGTGTTGGCACACATTGGGCACGCCACCAACCCTCTTTCGCGCTGAGATTGGTAATCTTCTTCAGAGCCAAACCAGCCCTCAAAGGTATGCATGCTTGCGCATTGAAGGTTCAAGACTTTCATGGTGCACGCTGCCATTCCAAGGCGTGATTGCCTTGCAAAACATTTTGCAACCAGAACATGCCTGTCAATGTTTTGGCGTCAGTCACTTTGCCATACAAGCAATCTTGCTGCAGCGATTCTGGTGTTTGCAAAAACACTTCCAAGAATTCGCCATCATCCAAACTGCGCTCACCTAAAGTTAAATCTTTGGCAAACCAAACTTCAATGAACTCGGTGGAATAGGAAATAACAGGATGTAAAACACCTGCCTTGGCCCATTGCTGAGCGCGGTAACCTGTTTCTTCAAACAACTCACGCTGCGCACATTCAAGCGTCGATTCATGGGGATCAAGTTTGCCCGCAGGAAACTCAATCATGACTTGTTGAACTGGGTAGCGGTACTGTCGCTCCATGACCAAGCGCAGCGGTTGGTCAGGCTCTTCCAACATGGCAATGATCATGACGGCACCGGGATGGGTCACATATTCACGGGTTGCCTGTGAGCCATCCGGCAAAGCAACGGTATCGCGAAACGCATGGAGAAAATGACCGCTAAAGAGCGCTTGGCTCTTTAGCTTTGTTTCAATCAGATGCGCATCCACCTGATTGCTCATGTTCAATTGGCCAACATTTGGGTCACTGAGCGAGCGCACAATGACATCAATGCACCGGGCACAATGCCCAAAACCAGGACCAACAAACCATTCAGTGACAACACTACGCGCACATCGGCCGCGGCAGAAACTGTGGTGGCTGTAACTGCCTCATCAAAGTACATGACTTTGACAACGCGCAAGTAATAAAACGCACCCACCAATGACATGGCAACGGCAAACACAGCCAATGCAATGTCAGCGGTTTGCCCCGAAGCTACCAAGGCCTGCAGAACTGACAACTTGGCATAGAAACCAACCATGGGCGGGATACCTGCCAATGAGAACATGCAGATGGCCATGACGCCAGCGTATAGAGGGCTGCGGTTGTTGAGACCCGCCAAATCGGTAATTTCTTCGCTCTCAAAGCCTTGACGCGCCAACAACAGAATGATGCCGAAGGTGGCCAAAGTGGTGAGCACATAACCCACCACGTAGAACATGGCAGAGCTATAGGCGTTGGCGCCCATGGCGGCGTTGCCATTGACCACGCCCGACATCAAGCCAATGAGCACAAAGCCCATTTGTGCAATGGTGGAGTAAGCCAGCATGCGCTTGAGGTTGGTTTGCGCAATGGCCGCCAAGTTACCTACCAGCAAGGAGGCAATGGCCAACAACGCCAACATTTGTTGCCAATCAATGGCCAAAGGCAACAAGCCTTCAACCAACATGCGAATAACGATGGCAAAGGCCGCAAACTTAGGCGCACCTGCAATCATGAGGGTGGCGGCAGTGGGCGCACCTTGATAGACGTCAGGGACCCACATGTGGAAAGGCACCACGCCCAATTTAAAGGCCAAACCAGAGACCACGAAGACCAAACCAAAGACCAAAACTTGGTGTTTGACTTGACCACTGGCAATGACTTTGAACACGGTTGCCAAGTCCAAAGAACCTGTTGCGCCGTACAACATGGACATGCCGTACAACAAGAAGCCAGAAGCCATGGCGCCCAGCACAAAATATTTCATGGCAGCTTCAGTGGCTTGCATATTGTCACGGCGCAGTGCCACCAGTGCATAGCTGGCCAATGTGAGCAATTCAAGACCCAAGTACAAAATCAAAAAGTTTTGTCCAGAAATCATGACGCTCATGCCGAGCAGCGCAAACACAGACAAGCTGAAAATTTCACCGCCACGCAACATGTCGCGATCGGCCGCATAAGGGCGCGCATAGACCAAGGTCACCATGACAGCGATGGTGGCAAAACACTTGAGCCAATGTCCCATGGGGTCTGACACCACCAAGCGGCCAAAGCCATACAAGGTATGACCTGCATCTGCATAGAAAGCGTGCAACAAGGCAACGCCACCCAGAGACACCAAGGTCAAAACATAAGTCACAGTGCGCTTAGGGCTTGTGACCAGCAGGTCGACCAGCGCAATCACGCAGGCCATGACCAGCAACACGATTTCTGGATACACCGTCATCCAGCTGGTTGAGTCAATCATGTCAATTCTCTCTATTCTTTAAGTGTCAGCTGCGCAATGGGGTTCAAGGCAATTTGGTTGTAGCAACATGCTGCAATAAATTGGCCACAGAGACTTCCATCACATCGGTGAATGGCTTGGGATACAAGCCCATGTAAAGCACGGCAATGGCCAACAAAGCCATGACCGTAAATTCACGTGCATTGATGTCTGTGAGTTCTTTCACATCGTTGTTGGTGACTGGGCCAAGGTACACACGCTTGAACATCCACAATGTGTATGCAGCACCAAAGATGAGGGCAGAGGCAGCCAAGAGGCCCACCACAAAGTCGAACTTCACAGCGCCCAAAATAACCATCCACTCGCCGACAAAACCAGCAGTGCCTGGTAAGCCGCAATTGGCCATGGAGAAGAACAACGCAAAGGCTGCAAACTTGGGCATGGTGTTGACCACGCCGCCATAGCTGGAAATTTCTCGAGAGTGCACACGGTCGTACAACACGCCGATGGACAAGAACATGGCAGCGGACACAAAACCGTGGGCAATCATTTGTACCAAGCCACCAGATACACCCAGCGGGTTGAAGATGAAGAAGCCTAAAGTGACAAAGCCCATGTGTGCTACGGATGAATAAGCCACGAGTTTTTTCATGTCCTGTTGCACCATGGCCACCAGTCCCACATAGACCACGGCCACCAAAGACAGAACAATCATGAAGGTAGCCCACTCTCGCGCAGCATCAGGTGCAATCGGCATAGAGAAACGCAAGAAGCCGTAAGCACCCAATTTCAACATGATGGCCGCCAACACAGCAGAGCCGCCTGTTGGCGCCTCAACGTGAACATCGGGCAACCATGTGTGAACAGGCCACATGGGAACTTTGACAGCAAAGGCCGCAAAGAATGCAAAGAACAAAAAGTTTTGTGCCGTGGCTGACAAAGGCAATTTGTGCCATGCCGCAATGTCAAAACTTCCACCTGATTGGATGTACAAATAAATCAGCGCAATCAATGTCAGCAGTGAACCCAACAGCGTGTACAAGAAGAACTTGAAAGCCGCATAAATCTTGTTAGGGCCACCCCAAATACCAATGATGAGGTACATGGGAATGAGCGTCGCTTCAAAGAAGACGTAGAACAGCAAACCATCTAAGGCGGCAAAAACACCAATCATCAATCCAGAAAGGATTAAGAAGGCGGCCATGTACTGATTGACTTTGCGAGTAATGACTTCCCAACCAGCAATGACCACAATGACGTTGATGAAGGCAGTCAGAATGACAAACCACACTGAAATGCCGTCGACACCCAGGTGATAGTTCACATTGAAGCGTTCAATCCAAGAAGCTTTTTCGACAAACTGCATGGCAGCCGTGTCTAGCTTGAAGCCGCTGTACAAAGGCAGCGTGACCAAGAAGCTCACAATCGCGCCCACCAACGCCACCCAACGAACGGTGCCAGCTTGCTCGTCGCGTCCCAAAGCCAATAAAACAATGCCGAACGCGATTGGCGTCCAAATGGCAAGGCTCAACAATCCCATTTTGTTACTTCCTTATTTGTTGAGCCAGACGAAATACGTCATGAGCAAAAAGATACCCAAGATCATCACCAAG
>JACCDL010832887.1_pt1 | contig 34851 bp, 46 predicted proteins | sample 7441931 | NCBI WGS metagenome assembly JACCDL01 (sample SAMN15323437, study PRJNA562643) | freshwater metagenome | isolation source: river surface water | place: USA:Blue River Watershed | collected 2017-08-16 | reverse complement strand
GTTTCAACGGCAGTTAAAGCATCTGAGTAGCGACCAATCCAAACTGGTGCAGGTGCAGAGTCATAGGTGCAAGTTACTGAGTATAGGTATTCCATTATGCGTTCTCCAATGTGTATTCGTTTAATTCACTACTAGCGTACCATTCAGCGTATTCGTTGTAAAGCGACACGCCCTTATCGCACTCACAAAATTCTGAGTCAAACTCTCCATGATTATTTCCCCAAAAGAGGACTCCCTCATCGTAGCACTCACGGCAATCAAACTTATTCATGGTGTTTCCTTTCGTTGTATTAATACAACCCTATCATCTTTGACTGACAAATTCAAATTATGGGAGCAAAATAGTGAGTGATTAATATCACACGTAAACCTGTGGATAAAGCTGTGGATAAGTTGTCGGGCAGATTTTTTGAAAAAGATCAAGCAGTTTTAAATCATGCTTAGGATTTTATTTTTATTTTAGTGTTGCGAGAAATTCTTCACTATCAACACAAGCATCATAGAATCTTTGCTCATCAAATCTTGAACTATTAGCTGAAAAGAATTCGCTGAATTCAAAAACTAAATCATCAAAATCATGAGCATCAATTCTATTAGAAAACTTGTTTAGAATCTTTGCAGTTTCTACATAGTCTTTGCGTGTCATTGTCATGATGCGTCCGCCAATTCTAGGAACATCTCTGTGCCCCCGTCGTTAATGTGTGCAAGTAGAGCAACCAATTCCTCATGAGTTGTTTCCTCTGTAATTGCCATTAGTTCATCAATCGCATCACGATTCATTTGAATGAATGCCTCACCCATTGAAGCAATGAGCCCAGCATGGCGAGAGTCTTGAGAGATACGAGAGACAAAGTTAATTCCCTTGTGTGTGAATGGGTAGAGTGTGAATTGAAGTGTAGTGCTCATTAGATAGTAGCCTTTCCTCGTAGTGTTCCAGAAATTGCAAGGGTATCGCAAGCGACTTTGACAGATACGCCAACAGGTAAAGTGTTAGGGTATTCGTTGATAAATTGAGCGACTGCACCCTTTGAAGGGAGAGTGATTTTCTTGACTGAACCATTGAAGGTTTCTAGTTTTACAGTGTATGTCATTTAGTGACTACCTTTCGTTTGTTTGTTTAGTTAAGTATAACAGGGGGTACTGACAAATTACAAATTGGCTTGGGAGTACAAGTACCCAAAGACTAGGAAGCAAATCATGAGGACTAGCATTACTTGGTCACCTCCCAATCTGACCACATAGGGAGACGCTCCATGCCAAAGTCTAGCCAGTAGCGGTCAATGTTCTGCTCGCAATCTTGGCAGAAAGTGTATTGAAAATCGCCTACTTCTGAGATAGCAGAAAAGTAAGGGTTGTGCTCCACGCACTTGGTTATTTCTAGTGTAGTCATTTTGACCACCTTTCTTTATCTTGATACCTAGTATCCTATCATGGGGGACTGACAAATTGGGGGAGATTATGGGCGTGTCGTAGAATTATTTTTTGTGATCTACACCACATTTTTGCCCGACACTTTTCTCAGGAAGCTCTCAGGAAACAAGTGGTCTAAATCACATGCGACACGCCGTGTTTGGACTTGCATTTGTCAGCGGGATAGTGTAGTATTCTACTTATACAAACTAAAGAAAGGTGTTCATCAAATGGATACACTAAACAGAGTAAGAGCAGAACAGCAAGAGCGCAACGCTATTGCACACGAGAAGGCTATGGCTAAATCACCATGGATTAGAGAGAGCGTTCAAGCCTATCGCAACGCTACACCAGAGCAACTAGAGCAGGTAGAAGCCTACCGCAAGCGTGTTTATGGCTGGTAGTGTGACCAACACCACACGCTAAAAGCTTGACTTTTGACCCTATCCCTACTAGTATTATCACTATAAACAAACTAAAGAAAGAAGATTAAATAAATGACTATCACATACTCAATTTGGCAAGGCTCTCGTCTACTATCTATTGACAACATCGCTAACGAAATTAAGGCGATTGACCACATCATCGCATCACTCAACGAGAGTGACCTAGGTAAGAAGGTTAAGTTTTCTGCTAACATTCAAAAGATTGAGGTAGGTAAGTAAATGACATCAGCAATGTACGCACACACATGCGAGACATGTGGAGACACGGGTATCATTCTATTTGATGGCAACACAACACGAATAGACCCCTGTAGGTGTAAATAGTTAGATGGTGGGCATGCCTATGGTGTGCTCACTATTTTTTTGTGTTTTTTCTCCTTATGTGTGTATCATACACAACTAAGAAATATTCAGATTTTGGGGGAACTGAAAATAGGATATTCTGTGCTATAATAAAATCATGGAAGAGACAACACCTGTAGCAATCCCAAGAGAGTATTTCTGCTGTGCTGAATGCACATGCGAAGATCCTCATCTATCAAAGCCTCAGAAGTAATAATACTCTGATCAAGGTTTAAACCCTACATAGGGTGATTGCTTTGCATATTCAAAAATTAAAAAATTTTTCAGATTTGGTGTATAATAAAAATATGTCCATATTAGATAATCTAGAAAGCTTCTTAGAAAACGAAGAGAACCTGACTTCAAAAATTTTTTCAGAAACGGTATGCATAAATTGCTCCGAAAAAGAATCTACCCATATGCCTAATAAAGACAACATGGGTAGAGACAGGTTTTGGGAAGAAGCAGAAGAGGTTTAATCCTCTATCTTAGATAATTCCCACATACGTATATCTGTAACGCCTTTACGTATTGCTTCTGATTCTTTTTCATCAGCAGCCTCAACAACTAGAGAGACTTTACTAAAATCAACATCGCCAAGTGAAGTATATACGTTCACCTTTGCATGATGTAGATAAGTAGCTTCAACCTCATCTTTAATTGTTGAGTATGTGTATTTTGGCATTACTCTTCAACGTGATCTAGTTCCCAAACCTGAAGGTTTAGGATAGCTTTTCCAAGTTCATGTGCTAGCTCTTGTGTAGGTGCATCAACAACAATAATTACACTGTTGTCATATGACCCAGTTGCAAAAGATGTCTCTAGACGAGTTCCTTCAACTGTTTCCTCAAGTGGCTTGTAGTAGTATTTAGGCAATTAGGTTTTTCTCCTTCATCTTAACCAGCAAGTTTCCCATCATGAAAACCAACGACTGCTGGCTTTGTTCAATTTGACGTTCAATCTCTGCTGGATCCATTCCATTATTTTCACAAATAGCACGATTGTCTGCATTGAGACTTTCAACCATAAATGAAACGATTTCTTGGTCTGTCATAGTATATCACCATTTCTCTATCGGACACTTGGCGTTTGCCAAGGTAGTTTTTAATTTCATAAAACATCCACACTTTCTGCAAGTTTGAGTTCTCTTGCGAAAGTATACACATGTACTGCATATTGCCAAACGGTATGCTGCAATCTCCTCTGGACTTCTTGGAGATCCATCAAATAGATTCCAAGGCTTTACATCATCAGACATTGCTAATCTCCAATTTGGACGGTATATCAATGATATCACAAGAGACAGTAGTCCACAACTGATGAGACATAGTAGGACGTATAGTAGCAGACATACCAGGGATGTCCATTACGTATTTGTAGCCTTTGCCATGCTTAGATTCTTTTCTTGACCAATGCTCAAAGCTATAATCCAATTTGGATGCTTCAAACACAAATAGGTAATACGTCTTAACCTCATTTTTGGACGGGATATTAGACCAATCCTGGTCTGCTTTGGCCAAACACACATAATAATCAGCATGTGTAGTAGCAACAGACTCTACCATCTTCTCCAAAGTCTCGTGTTTGCCAAGCCTAGACCCAGATATAACCAATGTAGCCTTCTCTGGATCATATCTTCCTGATTTGACGGATATACTCTCACCTGAATCTAAAGTCATGTCTATACTGACGCTATGGCTTCTATCAGGCTTCCAGTCATTTGGCATACCGTTTTCGTTGAGCACATCAGATACGAGCTCTTCTAGATATTCACTTGTACAGGGAAGACGGTATACGGAATGATGGATTGCTAGTTTTCCTAACAAACCACCAATTAGAATATTTTTGAGTTGATCTCGCATCGTAAAATCCATTGTATCAGACATGCTTGGATTGTGTCAATCCTATGTTGTCTAGGGGATGGTTTGTATAACCTCTATTTTCGGCGACGATTTAAGTGCCCCGCCGAACTTAAAAGATAGTTTAGTTTAGAATAATGATATAATGCTAATATGACACAGCATTCACTAGTTACTTTATCTAACACTTCTGCCACCCGCCTAACTCCAAACGGAACTCACTCAGGTATGGATATTACATTGCAGAATGTAAACGAAACAGCATATGTGTTTGTTGGTGGCGAAGGAGTTACGACAACTAATTATGGCTATCGTGTTTCTCCAAATAATGGAATTGCTTTTGAGCTTGCAGAAAGAGATTCACTTTATGCAATATCAGATGTTAACGGATCTCAGGTTGCTGTAATCAAGGTTGGTCTTGAAAGATAATGGCACGTTTTACTAGCCCAGATGCTAATGGTGCTCCAGGGCCACAAGGTCCTACAGGTGCAACAGGTCCAGGGGTTCCACCAGGAGGAGATGCTGGAGATATCCTTGCAAAGATTGACGGTACAGATTTTAATACTGAGTGGATTGATAACTATACAAGTACTATAAAACATCAAGTAAAAGCTGGAGTCACTTTAACTAAAGGACAAGCAGTTTATGTAACTGGGTCCGCTGGAAATGATGGAACCAATATGATAGTTGGTAAAGCATCAAATGCTACTGAAGCAACTTCTAGTAAAACAATGGGCCTTATTGACTCAACACTTTCAACTAATGATTTTGGATATGTAATTACAGAAGGACTTCTTGGTGGATTAAATACAAATGGTGCAAATGCAGGAGATCCAGTATGGCTAGGTGTAGATGGAAATCTTATTTACGGATTAGCCAATAAACCATCTGCTCCAGCACACCTAGTATTTATTGGAATCGTAACTCGTAAAAATCAAAACAATGGAGAGATTTTTGTTAAACCTCAAAATGGTTTTGAACTAAACGAACTTCATACAGTAGCACTTGAATCAAATGGATCTGTAGCAGACAATGAGGTTCTTGCTTTTGATACCGCTTCAGGATTATGGAAAAACCAGACAGCATCTGAAGCAGGGCTTGCACAGTCTGGAGCATTTAATTATGCACAAACAATTGGTACAAAAGTATCAGATGTGAATGCAGGCGGAGTAACAATTATTAGTACATCAATAACAACAAACGGTTATCCAGTACATGTTATTGTAACAGGAGATGCAGACCCTATTACATCTGGTGGTTGGCTAAGACTTCAACTTTATCGTGGATCAACTGCAATTGGAAATGTTATTCAGTGTGAGTCTAGTGCTGCAGGAGAAAATACTCCATATGCCCTGCAGATTATAGATACCCCATCAGCAGGTACATATACATATTCGCTTAAAACAACTACTGTTGCAGGAAGTGCATTTAATTTTGGTGAAGTTGATGGACCAGTTATGTGCATTATGGAACTTGGTAAATAATCTTAAATAATGATATAATAATCTCATTATGTCACCACAAGACTGGGCAGGACTAACTCTCACACTATTGTCAATTATAGGCATTTTGCTAGCTGCTTTGCGCTGGTATATTAATTCTCAAACAGAGCCAGTCAAACAAGAAATAACATTAATAAAAGAAGCTATAGAAGATGTTCTTAAAGAAACAAAAACAAATGGTGGCTCTTCTATGCGTGATGAAATTAAGTATATTAAACTTGAGCAAGAAAGATCTGCTAAAACCAGACAGGCATATAATGACAAATTAGATCATATGTATGATATTCTTATAAACTACATATCTAAGAATACCAAGTAATCTAATTTTCCCATTTTCCTTTATATATAATATATTAACTATCTTTTAAAAACCTTTATTCAATATATTCTTTTCTTTATATATTTTAAGTATACACCATCAATAATTTAACTAATGGGTATAATTCGGACATTTGGTATATTACTAATTATAACTTTTTGATAACAGTTCCAAATACCCTGGCCTTATAGAATTTTTATGTCTGAAATGTCCAATTTGTATACACTTAAATAAATAATGTTATACTTTAATCCTGCTAGTACTCAGATTCTAACCCACCCCACTGCGTCTGAGTACTAGCTTTATTTTATGGTATAATCAATCATATGTGCACCCCAACAATAGAAAAATTAGGAGCAACTCCAGCTCACATCCAGTGGACCGTTGTTCGTGGGGATTCATCAAGCCTAGCGGTTCAATTCCTTGAAGACGACGAAGTAACTGGTTGGGATATTGGCACTTGGGACTTTGCAGCTACAGCCTATGATATATCTGGTGATTTTCTTGACGAGCTGACAGTCACTGTTTCTGCACATACCGTAACAATTTTTGCATCAGCAGATCTTACAAAAAACTGGGGAACAAAATATACATCAATAGTTTCTGAACTTCCATTTGACCTACAGGCAACAATACCTGCTGGAGAAGATGACATAGAACCAACTGTTTGGACTCCAGTGCTTGGAACAATTTGTGTTCTGGGTGATATAACTCCTGGAGGTTTATAATGCCAGTCATTAAAGTTGAGGTATCTCAAACAAACCTGCCACCAGTTATTAAAATTGGAAAAAAGGTTTTTAAGGTAAAGAAATAAAGTACGTCCATGGCAACAAGCATGGATTTTCCAGGTAAGTCTAAAAAATATTCTGACAACGTAAACAACTCATATCAACTTGAGCAACCAGTATCATTCATAGCAGTTCCAGGTCCGCAAGGAGAACAAGGACCAAAGGGCGATAAAGGCGATACTGGACCAGAAGGTAAGCAGGGACCCCAAGGTGATGCTGGAAGGCCTGGAAAAGACGGTAAGGACGGAAAACCAGGAGAAAGTAGTTTGTCTCCATCAGGACAAAGAACTGGTTGGGCTCTATATACAAACAAACAACAAAAAGATATTACTCTAGGTGCCACCAAAGGAAATGATGGTTGGGTTAAGTTTAGTTTTGACTGTAAAGGTAAAAACAACGAAAATTATCTTCCAGAAAATAACGTTTCTTTATATAATTCAGAGTCTCAGCGAATAAACCTAAAATCTTTAAAGGTAGGATCAATAGTAACAGTTCGTTATGATATTATTTTGACAACTTTTACCAATAATACAGAGGTTTGGTTTAGAACCTATATCCCAGAGTCAGATTCTGGACCAACCAGCTTTGGTGCAAACCTTAAATATCAGTTTTCTTATGACTTATCCCTAGAGCATACATTTGCCATAGAAAGTGATATAATGAAAAATTATGGGGCATTTCCTCAAATCCTAACAGATAATGATGCCTCAATGATCGTAAAGTCTATGTATATATTTGTTAGGTAAAATATCAAAAACTGTATAATCTTATGGTACAATTACTGCTATGAGCCCACAAAATACTGGTACCACAGATTCGTCAAAGAAATCAAAGCCAAATGCACCAGTTATTGGCACAGGTACAGATCAGGGCACTGGACGCACATATGACAATGGACAGGTTTCTGTATCTTTTACAGCACCAGCGTTTGATGGCAAATCACCTATTACAAGCTACACCGTAACCTCATCTGGTGGACAAACAGCAACTGGGTCATCTTCTCCAATTGTTGTGACAGGATTATCAACAGATGGAACTCCTGCAAACTATACTTTTACAGTTACCGCAACAAATGCAATAGGTACGTCTGATGCATCTGCTGCAACTGCTGCAGTTGTTCCAACATCAAAGCCACAAGCACCAACAATTGGATCTGCATCTGGAGGAACATCAGGTGTTGTTTCTGTATCATTTACGGCTGGCAACACTGGTAACTCAGCTTTAACTACACCAAACTATACAGTAACTTCATCTTCTGGAGTAACAGCTACTGGATCATCTTCACCAATTACAATTACAGAAACAGCAGCAGGAACATATACCTATACAGTTAAAGCAACAAATGCAAATGGATCATCTGATGCATCATCCGCATCTAACTCTGTTGTTTCTACATTTGGTCCGTTCTTCCCACCATTCTTTCCGTTCTTCCCATTCTTCCCGCCATTTTTCCCTCCATTCTTTCCTCCGTTCTTCCCTCCATTTTTCCCACCGTTCTTCCCATTCTTCCCTCCATTCTTTCCACCGTTCTTCCCTTACTTCCCATTCTTCCCATTCTTCCCACCTTTCTTCCCTTACTTCCCTTACTTCCCATTCTTCCCACCTTTCTTCCCATATTTCCCTTACTTCCCATTCTTCCCTCCATACTTCCCATATTTCCCTTACTTCCCATTCTTCCCTCCATACTTCCCAAGTTTTGGACCAGCTGCACCATACTTCCCATACTTCACACTACCTGGTGTCTGGTAAGAATCAGATAATACAAAATTAGCCAACATAGTTTGGCTTTTTTTGTTTTATAGGGGTAACACTCATATTATTTAAAAACAATGTTTTTGTATACTGTTTAGTTGAAATTTAAATCAAGATGGTGTATAATAAATAAAAAGGAGATTTTAATGGAAATTTATGATGAAAACGAAAACCCTTGGTTTACAAAAGATAGATCTGAGACAGCGTTAAATAGGGTTGCTGCAAAGAATATAGACAACGGTATTGTAGTAGAAAATCCAGGACTTGGTTTAAACGTTTATAGAAATGTTTTTTCATTAGAAGATTCTAAAAGATATATTAATATTCTTGAGTCAAACCTGAGTGGTAATAAAAAATATAGATGGTCAGAAGCACAAGTAACAAATTCTTCTACACCTATAAAAAAAGCAAGAGACTGTGTTGACTTTAGATTTAAGCAAGAAAATTTAGGACCAAGAGATGAGCATAACGCTGAGCTTATTGATCTACATCAAGAAATATATGAGAAGCTAAAGTATTGTGTTGATGACTACGCCAAATATTGGGGAATCAATGTTGTATATTATGAGGCATTCAATTTTGTAAAGTATGAAGGAGAAGGAAAACACTTCAACATTCATGCAGACCATGGACCAGCATATAACGCAACAGTTTCTGCAGTGATCTACATTAACGATGATTATGAAGGCGGAGAAATTCAGTTCCCAAGGCTAGATGGATATACACTTACTCCAAAGGTAGGAGATATTGCAGTATTCCCATCAAACTATATTTATGAACATGCGTCATTACCAATGAGGTCTGGAACAAAGTATTGTGTTGTTATCATGACTGATATTAATGAGCTAGGTCACAAGTAATGACAATCAAAGAAAATATTGCAAAGTTTACAGCATACAGACCATGGATAACTAAAGATAGCCCTTCTGTTCCATCTCCAACACAGTCTGTTATTCCTAAATGGTATAAAGATGCAGATAGATTTGCTAAGAATGCAGTTGGAGAATATTACAAAGCGCCAAAAGAAGTTTGCCCATTTCCTAAAGAGGGAACAACTGATGATTATGGAAAAATTCCTACATGGAAAGCATGCCCAGCAATCATGGATGCATTTTCAACAGGCTATGTTCTTAAAACTCCATGCGATCTTACTTTTTTTAAAACACCAGGTGGCTCAATAGATGTAAGAATAGATGATGCACGCCATAAAGATTTTTGTAGCAAAAGACTTGCTATGCCACAATTTGAGCATCCAAAAGGTTTTTACAAGGATCATTTTGCCTGGTATCCAGATTGGGGCTTAGAGTTACCAGAAGGCTATAGCGCATTGTTTATGACGCCTATGAATCGTTTTGATTTACCATTTATGAATACCACTGGAATTGTTGATAACGATAGTGTTCATCTTCTTGGAACCTTTCCGTTTTTTATTGCAGAAGGTTGGGAAGGAACTATACCAGCAGGAACTCCATACGTTCAGATTCTTCCATTTAAAAGAGAAGATTGGTCACATGATATTAGTTTTATAGGGTCAACAGAGATATATGATAGAATGATGAAGAATGCTAACTTTTATAGACAACCTGATGGTGGGGTTTATAAGAATAAAGTTTGGTCTAGAAGAGAATATAAATAGGGGGAAATATGAAAACTTGGACAGAAAAAGTAAACCTTGGAAACGGAATTGTATGTTACAAGGGTGTAATCAATAAGGATATTGATGTTATTAATAGAATTGAGGCAGTAGTAAAGCCTTTGGGAGAAAAAGACCAGTTTACATGGCAGCCAGCATATGTTGGTTATCAGCAACTAATCCCTGACTACAGAGACTGCGTAGACTTTAAGTATAAGAAGTCAGATATTGAGTTAAACACTAGTCCAGACTCAATTAAGCTACAAGAGTTATGGCAAGATCTTTATGATGTTAAGTCTGCAGCAGTTGATGACTATAGAAAAGACTACAACATCATGGACCTAAAATATTGGGAAGCTTTTAACTTTATTAAGTATGGTCCAGGACAACACTTCCAAGAGCACCATGACCATGGTTTCTCTTATAACTGTACAGTATCATTGGTTGCTTATCCAAATGATGATTATGAGGGCGGAGAGCTATACTTTAGACTTCAAAACTTATCAATTAAGCCAGATGCAGGAGACTTGTACATATTCCCATCTAACTACATGTATCCACACCGTGCAATGCCAGTAACATCTGGAACAAAGTACTCTATCGTTACAATGCTAGATTATAACAAGAAGTTCCATACACCAGAAATGTATACTGAGGATAATCGGTAATGCTTAATATTTCTGTTGAAAGATTTCCAGATTCAAAAATTGTTATTTCTCCAATGTCAATCAAAAGAGATTGGATGGACGTAACACCAGAAAAGCATGCATATAGATGCTTTCCTGTTACTCAAGCAAATATGATTGGGTGGAATCTTTCATGCAAGGAAGACATTAAGTTTATTTGGAACGGCATAAATGACACAAACTCAGATAATGTTACAATTTTAGAGGGTAACGATTTCACGTATACTGGAAGAGGTCAGTCCACTGTGAGTATTAATACAGGATTAACCTTCAGGTCTGAACAAAATGTTAGTATGTTTACTATCAATCCAGTAAACTACTTTAATGATGATTTTGAAACTATGTCTTCATTAATAAGCACATCTTGGCTAGACACTGGTTTTCCTTTAGCAATTAAAGCACGATCTGCCAATAAAGAAATTACTATAAAAGCAGGAACCCCTCTTGCAACATTAGTTCCAGTTTCTTTAACTGCTATGGATAATACATCAATTCAAATATTTGACTACTCTGACCCAGAACGAAAAAGAGAAAAAGCACATCAGTCTTACGGAGAAGCAGCTCAAGTAATTAATAAGTCTGGAGAATGGACTGACTGGTATAGAGATGCTGTCAATGAAAAGGGAGAAACCGTTGGATCACATGAGACTAAGGTTTTGCGTCTTTCAGTTACAGATAATACACAAAATAAGGGAAATGGTATAATCTAATTATGGAAAACATAAATGCCTCTGTTGTAGTTAGAAAGCCTTCATTAACCCCATCTGGCTGGTTTGGCAGTGGAAAAGAAATGATTGTTGAGCTAGAAAATTTCATGACTCAAGAAGAAATGGAGTTTTTAGAAAAAGCTGCAAAGTCTATAACAATTTGGGATGTAACAGAAAGTCACGTAAATGAAAACGGTACTGTAGTATACGATTCAGATTATTGGAAAGATAGAGTTGCAACACAGCCAAGCTTAGATAAGAATGATCCAACTATTGCACCAATCATCGCTGGACTATTTCAAAGATTGCAACCAATCGTAGAAGATTTTTATAAGGTAAAGGTTATACCAACTGGAACTACTATTGTAAAGTGGCTTCCAGGACAATTCCAAAAGCCTCACGCTGACAAAGAATTACATGAAGGACCAGATGCTGGACTTCCAAATGATTTTCCAAACTATGACCTATCTAGCTTATTTTACTTAAACGATGACTATGAAGGAGGAGAGTTATACTTTCCAAATCAAGGTGTTCAGTTTAAGCCTAAAAAGGGTGCAGCATATTTCTTCCCTGGAGACATGAACTATATTCATGGTGTAACAGAAATTAAAAGTGGACTTAGATTTACCTGCCCATTTTTCTGGGAAATAACAGAGCATACTGGAGATAGAAAGCCTTAATATGAGTACAGAGATTGAGGCCATAGAGATCTATCCGCATATTCTTGTTTATAAGAACATGTTTAAAGATATCTCAAAGTCTTACAAGGTATTAACTGATTCTTTAGTGGAGTCAGAAGATAGGCTTTTTAGTAATTGGACAAAATGGTCTATTTTTGGTGACTATCTAAGTCCAATATTTCCTGGAATGATTTTGGATGATAAGTATGCTGGTTTGAAAAATATTGAAACAAGCACACAAACTCAAGAAGACCAGAAAAACTTTGTCATAGAAATGATGGAAAATTTTCATTTAGTTACTGAAGACTATATAAAAAGATATAACGTTGATGTAGATTTAGATGCAGTGTCTATAGACGAAAGTGGTAACACTATACCAACCTGGAGATGGACAGGTGGAACAATAGGAAAGTATCACATAAGTAATGAAACAGAGCAACATGGAATGAGATATCACTCAGACTATATGAGAGAACAAGGAAGTGCTCCAGGATATAAGTTCATAATCACATGTACAATTTACTTTAATGATGACTATGAAGGCGGAGAGGTTGATTTTGCTATGGGTGATAAACTTGTTAAGTATAAGCCAGCTGCAGGTGATCTCTTAGTTTTTCCATCAGGACATCCAGACTACCTTACAGAAGATGGAAAGCCATACCTACACGGTGTCATGCCATCTTATAATAATCATAAATTTTTATCAAGAATGTATTGGCAAAAATATCAAAAAGGTACAGATGAATGGTATGCAAAAGAAAAGGAATTTGGTAAAGAAGCTTGGTACGCCATGCAACCAGAGTTAGAAGAGCAGTTTAGAAAAGATAATCCACAAAGACATGTTATAGAAGGAGCGGTAAGAGTAAGATGAACCTAAACAATAAGCATAGACTTACAAAAGATATTGTTGTTTATGAAAACTTTATCAGCGATGAAGACTGCAAAAAAATGATTCAGGCACTAGATGCTCAAGCAGATAATGGAGCAATTACATGGATGCCTATATCTTTTTATGAGTCATATTCTTCTGTACTACCACAAGATAATGATCAAGAAGTAATTGATGCTGGATTATCTCCAACTATTTTTTCAGATATTGAGAACAAGATGCCAGAGGCAATTGCGTCAGTGCATGATGTTGATCCTAAGATAATTTCAAAAATTGGATACCACACTCAAAAGTGGGAACCAGGAGCATATGCACGACTACACTCTGATAATACAGATGAGAAGGGTAATTCTGGAGCATTTACAAGAAGTAGATATGCTGGTTTCTTGTACTTAAATGATGACTTTGAGGGTGGTCTTTTAAGGTTCCCAGCCCAGAACATAGAGATTCAACCAAAGACTGGTATGCTTGCCGTTTTTGACGGGGGATTTAACAATATGCATGAGGTATCACTTATAACTAAGGGCGTAAGATATACAATAGGATCATTCTGGGATGACAGAGAAGAAGATGCATACCCACAAGAACTAAGAGATGCTTGGGCAGAAGAAATGAGAGAAACAAGAGCAAAGCAAGAGGTTGAAAGAGCAGAGTGGCAAGAGCTGCTTAAGCAGGGGTGGAAGCTAGATAAAGATGGAAACAAATACAAGCCAGAGGAGGTAATCTAGTATGTCCGCATATCTTTCAAAAGAACTACAGCAGTTTGGTATAGAGTTTAATGAAATAACAAAGGATGTTATTTTAGTAGAAAACTTTGTTTCTGAAGAAGAACTATCAGCATATATGAACATTATCAACACAACTCCAGAAGAAGATTGGCACATAGAGTATACAAAAAATCTTAAAAGATTCTGTATGGAAAAATTTGGAAGAGATGATGTTGATAACCTTGTTGCAGAGGGAAAGTTTGAAATAACACAGGGCTGGGCAGATAAGAATTTAGTTATTGGTGGAACAGAGATTTATCGCAAGGTTTATCGTAGATTAGCAGACATTGTTCATCAATCAGATCCAACACTAGAGCTTAGTGGATTAGCAACATTGCAAAGAATGCAAACAGGTGTTGAGCTGAAGGCTCATACAGATCAAGATACAGACCCATCAATTAGATATGCGACCATCCTTTATCTAAATGATGACTATGTTGACGGAGAACTGTTCTTTGAAAAGTTTGATTTTAAAATAAAGCCAAAAAAAGGATCTTTAATAATATTCCCAGGAACTAGTGCTTTTCATCATGGAGTAGTTCCAGTAGGAGCTGGTCCAATAAGATATGTTTTAGTTGGATTTATTAAAGAAAAAAACTTTTATGAGAAAAATAAGTACTAAGGAGATAAGATGAACAGAGAGATTCTAGATCCAAAAGTTTATTACTACACTGATGCAATTGATAATTTTGACAAGTTTCAGCAAACGCTCCTGGAGCTAGATGAACTAGAATCTTCTAACAACTTCAACGTTAATGTTTGGGATGATTGGACATCTTCTAATGATAAAACCTTTATTTATGGACAAACTAAAACATTTGATTTATCAGCAATTGAACAAGTAAAAGATGAGGTTGGAGAAAAAAGCAAATATATTTATGATGCTGTAATGACAACATTTACTAATATATGCAAAGACTATGCATCATCTTTGGGAGATTTTGATGAGCCAAGATTATTCCCAACATTTAATATTAAAAAGTACAATTCTGGCATGGGTATGGGTGCACATTTTGATCAGCTAGATGGAGATCAAACACTAAGATATTCGCTTGTAATGTACCTAAATGATGATTGTGAAGGCGGAGAGATTTCTTTTCAGTTAAAAGACTATGATGGCGGATGGACTAGTGCTGATGGATGGGTGCGTGGTGCACCAGCCGTTGATCTAGACTATGATGTAGCAGTTGCTGACAAGGCAATAGATTTTGGGGTTAAGCCAAAGGCAAACAGCGTAATTATATTTCCAGCATCAGCACCATACTTTCATACTGCACATCTTGTAAAGTCTGGACATAAGTATATGGTTCCTGGACATTGGATTCATAACAACATGAGTCTTAATCGCAATGAAAGCATGTAAATGAAGACTGCTATTGTAACTGGAGCAAGCAAGGGTGTTGGTCATGCAACAGTTAAGCTATTGTCTGAAAATGGATATCATGTTATAGCAGCATCAAGAAATTTATCTAAGATGTCAGATTTAATTGCAGATAATGTTGAAATATATCAACTAGATGTTACTAGCTCTGAGCAGATAGAAAGGTTTGCTGAAAAATATAAGGATATAACCTTAGATCTTTTAGTAAATAATGCTGGAGGTGGTGCAAGTCCAACAATGATAATAAATGAAACTCCAGCAAACTTTAGAACAGCTTATGATATTAACGTAACAGGACCAATGTATATTTCTCAGCTTTTTGTTCCAGCAATGAAAAAATCTGAATCTCCAACTATTGTATTTATTAGTTCTTTAGGTGGCAAAGTTCCATACCGCTCTGGGGGCAACTATATAAATGCAAAAAGAGGTCAGATGGCTCTTGTAGATACTATGAGATTAGAGTTTCCAGCTTATAATATTAAGATAACAGAAATTTGCCCAGGAACTATTGATACTCAAGAACAAAAGCGGGATAGTGCAATAACTGCAGAAGATATGGCAGAGTGTATTCGCTGGGTATCTGAATTACCAAGTCATGTAAACATTAATCATATTGAACTTAATCATATTCATAGCAGTAAGTTTGGCTAAAATGAAGTACGACTTTATAATTAATAAAATTGCTGATGATGTTTATGAGATTGAGAATTTTTTAGATCAATATGAACTAGATTTAATTTTAGATATAATAAAAAATGCAAAACCAGAAGATTGGCTTGGAACAGATGAGGGCACAAACTTTTATGATTTTTGGCATGATAAAAGTTTTTATTTATATGACCATAAAGAGCTTTGTAAAAAGACTGTATTTGATAAAGTAGATTACATATTTAGCTCATACCTTTTCTGTGAAAAAGATTTAAAGATTTCTAGGTTTAGGCGTGGAGATCAGATAAAGGCTCATCGTGACAACGATACAACACCTCAAGGGTATTATTTAGGGTACGGTCTAGTAATTTACTATAATGATGACTATCTTGGTGGTGAACTTGACTATCCAGAACTAGGCATTACAATTAAGCCAAAGCCAGGTTCAGCATTGCTACATGGAGGAGAAGTACTGCATGGATCATTGCCAGTTTCTAATGATGCTGAAAGATATTTTTCAACAATATTTATGAGGGGTAATGATGAACGCCCAACAATACTTAATAAAGATCTTCCCTTTTAGAGGGGAAACTTCTTCATCCAAGCCTTTGTCTTTGGTGTTAGTCCATGCCAAGCAGACCAGTTCTTTCCACCATTACTCATATGATATGCAACCTGTGCATTGATTACAGGATTTAGTAGCTCACTATTAAAGTTAATCCCAAACTTTTCTTTACGACCTTCCTTTAGCATTCCAAGCATATTAATCTGGAATATACCGTAAGAGTTATCTCCAGTCTTTACATTACCGTTAAATGCCAATGGGCGACCATTAGACTCTTTCTTAGCTACAGCCCAAGCCTTAACTAAGCCCTGACCACGAAATCCAACGGCATATAGTAATTGCTTAAGCTGACGATCTGTAAGGCTGACAGCATCTTGATATCTATGAAGAACATCAAGGTTCTTTTTGACCTTTACTAAACTTTGAGGCTTAGAAACCAAAAAAACCGCCTTGGCGGTTGAAGGTTCAGATACTGAGGGTTTACTCAGGTTATTTTCCGTATTTAAAGCGTTAGCTGAATTGCTTAGTGGTGCAAGCAATCCTAGTGCTGCAAGGATTCCAATCCAAATCTTTTTATCTCTTCTCATAATAATAACCTCCTAGAGACTAAAGATGCTACCTGTTGGTAGCACTATCTAAGTATAACATGAAATTGGTCCAAAAAGCAACTTTTGATGATATTTTTTTTAATTATTTTATTTGTTGTTTTCATCGTGGTATAATATAAAAATGGCTACATATAGAGGACAAGCATCCACATACGATATTGGTGAAAGACCACCATTCGTAAATTGGACATTTGTAAAGGGAGATACGGCAGCATTCAAGGTTTATTTAACTGATGATGCAAAGGTACCATTGAATATTCCTGATTGGAATATATCTATGCAGATAAAGCGTCCAACGACTAGCCCAGTAGTGCCTGGTCAAATAACAGATACAGCAACACTTCTCTACACCTTGACACCAATTCAAGATGCAGATGATGAAGTTGGAGAGTTTACTGTTTCTTTAGCAGCAGATGAAACTGCAAATCTTCAAACTAATGATATTTTTGATATAGAAGTTTCTTTGCCAGGAGATGCAATAGTTTGGACGGTAGCTCAAGGCAAACTTATTGTCCTTGAAGATGTGACTGCATAATGGCTACTGTTAAGATTTATGAAGACAGACCAGTATTTACAAAACGAATTGAACAAGATTTTTCAATTAAAACATCAATCAGTGCTCCAAGCAAAAATGTAGTTATAAACTCTACTCTTCCTTTTAGGATTAGGCTTACAGCAATTCGTATTGAAGCAGGTGGATCAGGAGCTGTTCCTCCAATTCCGCTTCAAATCATTGGCTACAGTAATTATATACTTTAATATAAATGTGATATAATTGCCATATGTCCAGACTACCACTTAGTACAGTAAAAACCAAGTTTCAAACTGGTGATCGTCCAACTCAGACTGACTATGAGGATCTGATTGATTCTACCTCTGCTCAAGCAACAGATTTGGGATCATCTGGAAACAATGAAAACACTATCTCAGATATTCAGAGTGCAACAGTAATTGATAACTTTGATGCAACTATCTGGAGAATGGTTAAGTATATAATCTCTATCAAGAAGACTTCTAATGGAGATAACAAATTTTATGCAACAGAAATGACAATACTTGTTGATGAAGACGGTGTTTCCGTCAGCGAGTATGGAACAGTAGACAACGATGGGAATATTGGCACCATTAGCGTCTCTAGGGTGGCGGATACAGTAAATCTTTCTGTAACGCCAGCAGTGGGTATTACGCCTATAACCGTACGATTTGCTCGTATTGGTTTAAAGGCTTAACCAACAAGGAGATAAAATGGCAACAGTAAATAAAAACTTTAAAGTAAAGAATGGGCTGATTGTTGAGGGCACAGAAGCCAAGGTCAACAACTATGACATTCTTACAAAGAAGCAAGATGACCAAGACTACATCATTAGTCTTATTGGTGGCACAGCAACACCAAACAATACACCAGATACCGTAGTAAAGCGTGATGGTTCAGGAAACTTTGCTGCACAAACAGTAACAGTAGAGGTGCTTGACGTATCAGGAATTGGAACTATCTCTGATGATGGTGAACTTCTAATCGCAGCCTCTGCAGGTGAAGACATTAGGTTAACTGCAGATGACATTAGAATGGAATCAGTTGATGACATTAGAATGACTGCTTCTGGAGATATCCTTCTTGATGCAAGTCAGCCTGGTATGGGTGTATACGTAGGTTCAATTGATCCAGGTAACACAGTTGTTACTGAATCTATCATGGATGCTCACATTGGTGACAACACAGTTGATGGAACTGCAGGAAACACAGTATACGATAGAATTTTCAATGCAAAGTCTGAAGCACAACAGTTTGCTACAGATTCAATCAATGCTCTTGATACAGATGCTATTGAAGAGGGTGCAACAAACCTCTACTTCACAAACCAGCGAGCAATTGATGCTGTGGGTGGAACAATTAGTGATCAAATTGATCTTCTTGACACAGACGACATTGAAGAAGGCTCAATCAACCTATACTTCCAGGATTCTCGTGCTCGTGGTGCAGTAGGTAGCGGAAATGGATTAAATTACGACTCCAATACTGGTGTATTTTCAGCACATCTAGGAAATGGTCTTGAATTTTCTGTTGGTGGAGAAATTCAGATTGATAACGCTGTTGTTGTAACAGAAACAGACTTATCAACTGCAATTGATGATCACTCAGATCTTACAACTGGAGTTCATGGTGTAACAGGAAACGTTGTTGGTACATCTGACTCTCAGACACTTACAAATAAGACATTTGAAGGAACAGTAGCGCTTGGCTCTGCAAATACAAATGATGCATATATTCAAACTGAAACTGATGGATCAGGACATCTAACTGTTCATGCAGGTGCAGACCTCACACTTTCAACATCTACTGGAGATATTGTTCTTAATGCAGATGGTGGAGTTTATGTAGGATCTGTTTCTGCTGGTAACACAGTAGCAACTAACTCATATGTTGATAATGCAGTTGCTGGACTTGACTGGAAGAATTCAGTACACCTTCTTTATGATGCAGCAATACCAGTACTATCTGGCAGCGGAGCATCACAGCTAATCATTGATGGGCATGATCCATTGGGTGATGCTGATAGCGGATACAGAGTTCTTATTACTCAGTCATCAGATGCTGGTATTTATGTTTACAACAGCACATCTGGAAACTGGACACTTACTCGTGCAGACGATGCTGATACATACCAAGAGCTAGTTGGTGCAGCAGTATTCGTAATGGAAGGTACTCAGTATGGAAATACTTCTTGGGTACAGTCATCACACTACCTAACTGACTTCACAGGACAGTCTTGGACACAGTTCTCTGGCTCAGGTGCAGTTGTTGCAGGAACAGGTATTACAGTAGATGGTCTTGAAGTTTCAATTGATCGCACAACTGTAGATACTTGGTATGATGCAGCAGGAACAGCAGCTTCTGAAGCAGGTGCGGTACAAGATAATTTGGATAGCCACACTAGCAGCAACTCAGCACACGGAGTAATTGGAGATATTGTAGGAACATCTGACTCTCAGACACTTACAAACAAGACTCTTGGTTCTGGAACAGTTCTTAGTGCAAGCATTGATGCTGTTAACACATATACAGTTCAAAATCTTCAGGAGCCAGTAGGTAATCAAGACGCTGCAACAAAGTTTTATGTTGATTCAGCAGAGACAGATGCAGTTGCAACAGCAAATCTCTATACAGACGGTAGAGAGACAGCAATCACAACTGCTTACCAACTATATGCAGATGATGCAGAAGCAGCAGCGATTGCATATGCAGATGGGCTTACAACATCTGACATCGCAGAAGGTACAAATCTCTACTTCACAAATCAGAGAGCAATTGACGCTGTAGGCGGAACAATCGGAGATGCAATTGATCTTCTTGATACAGATGACATTGAGGAAGGTTCAACAAACCTTTATTACACATCTGATCGTGCAAAGACAGCAGCAGCAGATCTTTTGACTAATGCAACTCTTGCAAACATCACAATTACAGGTACAGGTTCAGGACTTACTATTACCGCAGAAAACGGTGTAGCAGATTCTACAACTGATGATCTTGATGAAGGATCAACAAACAAGTACTTTACAGATGCTCGTGCAGTTGATGCTCTTGAGGCAGTAGTTCCTAACTTCACTGAGGTTGATATCAACTCTCTTGCAACACAGGTAGCTGCCACAGTATCTGTAGCAACAGCAAGTTCAAACAACGTAGCATACTCTTTCGCTAAGGCAGACTATCGCTCAGCAGAGTTCTTAGTAAAGACTGCTTACGGCAACCACACAGAAATATCAAAGGTCCTTTTGACACTTGATACTAACGATAACATTGCAATAACAGAGTACGGAACAATCGGAACAAATGGTGCAGCAATGACTGTCTCAGCAGACATTGACGGATCAAATGTACGACTTCTGGTAACTACTGCTAACAACTCCTCAACAGTTACTGTTGTAGGAACACTACTAGCTTAATCTAACAAAGGAGAAACCAAGTGTCAACGGTTAATAAAGATTTTAAGGTAAAAAACGGGTTAATCGTTGGCCTTGGTGCATCCTTTGGAGGTGTTGTAAGTGTTGCAACTCCAACACTTGCAAACCACGCTGTAACTAAGGAATATGTTGATAACCTCACTGGTTCACCATCTATTCCAGTAACAGACACACCTCCAACATCTCCTGCAAATGGAAATTTATGGTTTGACAGTGTAACTGAAAGAGTTCATGTCTATTATGATGGTGAATGGTTAGCAATTGCAACACTAGCTGACGCTGAAGTTTTGCAGGATCACATCCACGATACTGCAATTGACGGTACTGGTTTAATTGTCAGTACTTTTATTTCTGGTGGATCTTACGATGAGCCTGGTGTTCTAGTAAGTGCTGGAAACTATAACACAAACTCATGGGAAGCTACATGGGATGGCGGAACACCAATAGATAATTTTAACTAATTATCTGTTATAATACTATTATATACCACCAAGGGAGATATTAAATGGCAACAAGAATGCAACAGCGTAGAGGTACCGCAGCTCAGTGGATTTCTACAAACTCAGGCAACGGACCAGTACTTAACGCTGGTGAAATTGGTTTTGAGATAGACAATAATCGTTTTAAGATTGGTGATGGAGTAAATCACTGGGTAGATCTTCCTTACTTCTCAGATAATCAAGCAATAACAGATCTTATTGATGGAGCACCAGACCTTCTAAACACTCTTGGAGAGCTTGCCAATGCTCTTGGTGATGATCCAGCATTTATTACAACAGTAGCAACAAATCTTTCAGATCACGAATCAGATACAACAAATGTTCACGGCATTGCTGATACAGCAGACCTAGCTACACAAGACTATGTTACTGATGCTATAGCTAACTCAACAGGAGAGTACCCAACTCTTGCAGGCGATGGACTTGCTTGGGATGCTGTTAATGAGGCATTTGATGTTGATACAACAATTGCAAGACTTGAGTCTCCAACATTTACAGGTACCGTTTCAGGTATCACTAAGTCTATGGTAGGACTAGGCAACGTAGATAATACATCAGATGCCGATAAGGTAATTTCAACTGCAACACAAGATGCCTTAGATCTAAAGGCACCACTTGCAAATCCAACATTTACTGGTACTGTATCAGGTATTACAAAATCAATGGTTGGACTTTCAAATGTTGACAACACATCAGATGCTAATAAGCAGATTTCAACAGCAACTCAACAGGCTTTGGATCTAAAGGCCCCAATTGATTCTCCTACTTTTTCAGGAACAGTATCAGGTATCACAAAGGCAATGGTTGGCCTTGCTAACGTAACAAATACAGCAGACGCTGACAAGCCAATATCAACTGCTACACAGGCAGCACTTGACCTAAAGGCTGATATTGCATCACCTACATTTACAGGAACAGCAGTAGCAAATGATTTAACTGTTGAGTCTAACCTAGTTGTAGATGGAAACTTAACGGTTTCTGGAACAACAACAACAGTAAGCACTGCAAACTTTACTACATCAGATGCTCTTATTTATCTTGGAGAAGGCAACAATGCTAACCTTGTAGATCTTGGTATTGTTTCATCATTTGATGACGGAACATATCAGCATGCAGGTATTGTTCGTGACTCATCTGCTGGAAAGTGGAAGCTGTTTAAGGGTGTAACAGACGAACCAACAACCACAGTTAATTTTGCTCAAGGATCTCTTGATGATCTTGCAGTTGGTGCACTTGAAGCATCAGAGCTAACAGTTGGTTCTGTTACAAACACAGAAATTGGATATCTTGAGGGTCTTACAGGATCAATTCAAGATCAACTTTCTTCAAAGCTTGGAGCTACAGCTGCAGGATTTATATATGCACCAATTGCTTCACCTACCTTCACAGGAACAGTTTCTGGTGTTACAAAGGCAATGGTAGGACTTGGCAATGTTGATAATACATCAGATATGAACAAGCCAACATCAACTGCTGTTTCGGCTGAACTTGCTCTAAAGCTTGATATTACAGATGCAGAGTCAACCTATGCACCACTTGAGTCACCAACATTTACAGGTACTGTTGCTGGTATAACAAAGTCAATGGTAGGCCTTAGCGATGTAGATAATACAAGTGATGCTGATAAGGCAATCTCTACAGCGACACAAGCAGCACTTGATCTTAAGGCACCAAGTGAATCACCAACATTTACTGGTACAGTAACTCTTCCAGCTAATACTATTTCACAGTCTATGATGGACGATAGCTCAGTAGGAACTGCTGAACTTCAAAATCTAGCGGTAACAGCTGAAAAGATTGATGCTGGTGCAGTTACAAATGAGAAGCTAAATGGTTCAATTGAATGGACAAAGCTACAGGTATCTTCAACAGTTTCTGCTACAGAGATTGGATACATTGATGGAGTTACATCTAGCGTTCAAGATCAGTTAGATGATAAGGCTCCTCTTGATTCTCCTACATTTACAGGAACTGTATCTGGTGTTACAAAGAGCATGGTTGGTCTTGGAAACGTAGATAACACAGCAGATGCTGACAAGCCAGTATCTACAGCAACACAGACTGCTTTGGATGCAAAGCTTGCTTCTGCTACAGCTGCATCAACATATGCGCCAATCGCTAATCCAACATTTACTGGAACAGTTTCAGGTGTTACAAAAGCACATGTTGGTCTTGGCAACGTAGATAATACATCAGATGCTGATAAGCCAGTGTCAACAGCAACACAAGACGCACTTGATCTTAAGGCAGATCTTGCTGGTCCAACACTTACAGGAACAACCACAACGGCAGACCTTGTTGTAAATGGTGATTTTACTGTAAACGGTACTAACTTCTCAGCTTCTGCAACATCTATCACAATTGAAGATAACATGCTTCAGCTTGCTCACCAAAATTCAGGTAACACAGTTGATCTTGGTCTTGTAGTTGCTTACAATGATGGTTCAGCAAAGCACTCAGGTCTTGTAAGAGATGTATCTGATTCAAAGTGGAAGCTCTTCAAGGGAGTAACTACAGAGCCATCAACAACAGTTGACTTTACACAAGGATCTCTTGATGATTTAGCTGTCGCAGCTCTCACAGCAACAACAGTAACTCCATCATCTGGTGTAGTCTTCTCTGACGGTACACAGACAAAGGAAGGTGTTCCTTCACGTAAAACAATTTCACAGAAGACAGATTCTTACACACTTTCAGCATTAACTGAAAGAGACTCAATGATTGAGATCAATAAGTCAACTGCTGTTACACTTACAGTTCCAGCAGACTCAACAGTAGACTATCCAGTTGGAACATCAATTAATATACTACAGACTGGAGCGGGTCAAGTAACTATTGCACCAGTATCAGGAACAGTTACAATTAATGCAACACCAGGATTGAAGCTAAGAGCACAGTGGTCATCTGCAACTCTTCTTAAGAGAGCAGCAAATACATGGGTTCTTCTTGGAGATCTTTCAGTATAGCACTTATAAAAAAATAGAGTACTAACTCTATACTATAGATTAACACGCTCCTAGTGAGCGTGTTTTTCTTTTTAAACTATGCTATACTTAGGTACTACTTCAGAAATCATGAAGTACTCCGTTAATTTTTACTTTGAAAGGTATATAAAATGTCAGAAAGTGTATTTTCATTTCGTTTGTCAGATGAGTTTGTAAATAAATATCAGTTAATTCCAGCACCATTTGGATTCTCAGATGCAGGATCTAATTCGCTAGGAGAGATAACATTTATTCGTACGTACTCTCGTGTCAAGGAAGATGGTACAAAGGAACGCTGGCATGAAGTCTGTCGCCGTGTAATTGAGGGTATGTATTCAGTACAGAAGAATCATGCTAAGGATAACCGTTTACCATGGAATGATAATAAGGCACAGAAGTCTGCACAAGAAGCCTTTCAGAGAATGTTTGAATTAAAGTGGACTCCACCAGGTCGTGGTCTTTGGGCATTTGGTACACCTATGACTATGGAAAAGCGTAACTCTGCTTCCCTTCAAAACTGTGCAATGGTTTCAACAAGAGATATTGACCGTAATGATCCAGGGGCATTGTTTGCATGGGTAATGGATGCATTAATGCTGGGTATTGGAGTTGGGTTTGACACTCTTGGACAAGATAAGCAAATGCCTATTTATGCACCAACAGAGCCAGCAGTAACATACGATATCCCTGATACTCGTGAAGGATGGGTTGAGTCAGTTCGTCTTTTGGTTAATTCATTCTTACGTCAGAATCAGCCAATTCAGTTGTTCAACTATGACCTTATCCGTCCACTAGGTGCCCCTATTAAGGGCTTTGGAGGCGTTGCAAGCGGTCCAGCACCACTTATTGATCTCCATACACGTATCAGTAATGTAATTGGTTCTAGAGCAGGAGACATGCTTGATTCTCGTGCTATTGTAGATATAATTAATCTTATTGGTACCTGTGTAGTTTCTGGAAATGTACGTCGTTCAGCTACACTTGCACTTGGTACACCAGAAGATGATGGTTTTATTAATTTAAAGAATCCAGAAGTATTTCCAGAGCGTAACTCTTATGATCCAGAAAAGCCAGGTTGGGCATGGATGTCTAATAACTCTATTGCAGCAGCAGTTGGAACAAAATATGAAGACTATGTAGATTTAATTGCGGATAACGGAGAACCAGGTTTTATCTGGCTTGATGTTGCTCGTAATTATGGTCGCCTTGCGGATGCCCCTGATTATAAGGACACTCGCATTATGGGGTTCAACCCTTGTGCGGAGCAGCCATTAGAGTCATACGAACTTTGTACACTTGTAGAAGTGCACCTAAATCGTCATGAATCCAAGGAGGACTTCCTCAAGACGTTGAAGTTTGCATACCTTTACGGAAAGACTGTAACCCTTATGCCTACACATTGGCAGCAGACAAACGGTATTATGCAAAGAAACCGTCGTATTGGTACATCATTGACAGGTATTGCATCATTTGCAGACACATATGGTCTCCCAACAACTCGTGAATGGATGGACGAAGGTTATAATAAGATTCGTCACTATGATCACAAATACTCAGAATGGCTTTGTGTTCGTGAATCAGTTCGTGTAACCACAGTTAAGCCATCAGGATCCGTATCACTCCTTTCTGGTGCAACACCTGGTGTTCACTGGGGACCTGGTGGAGAGTTCTATCTTCGTGCTATTCGCTTTGGTAATCAAGATCCAATGCTACATCTTTTCAAAGCTGCAGGGTATAAGATTGAGGCTGACCTAGTATCAGCAAACACCTCAGTAGTATACTTCCCAGTTGCATCAGGTCACAAGCGTGCTGAGAAGCAAGTAAGCCTATTTGAGAAGATTGGTTTGGCTGCAACCGCTCAGAAGTACTGGTCAGATAATGGTGTTTCTGTAACACTTTCATTTGATAAGGAAACAGAAAAGCAGTTCGTAGCTCCAGCACTCAATATGTATGAGGGTCAGCTTAAGGCAGTCTCATTCCTTCCAATGGGCAATAAGACATATCCTCAGCAGCCGTACACTGAGATTTCTAGAGAAGAATACAACGCATACGTAGGAACAATTGGCAAGATTGATTGGTCTGCTATTTATGATGGTGTAGAAAATCTTGAGGCTCAAGGAGAAGCATACTGCTCAACTGATGCATGTGAACTTAAAACCTATTAATGGTAACTACTGGTTCACTTTAACATCATTATGGTATACTTATGGTTATGAGTAATGCAAAAAATCCATTAATTAATCCAAACACTGGCTTGCCAATTGTTGGAAATGTTCGTAAGAAGGTCATTGAGAAAAACTACGATTGGGGACTTTATGTCTATAAAAAGGCTAATGGTCGCTGGTTTACAGATGGCAACGGTAACGTATTAAACATTGAGTCAATGCGTAATGATATTTCTAAGATGGCTGAGCTTAAGAATGCAGCAAAGTACTATGGTGATGCAGGAGATGGAGAAGCAATCTTCGTTCCTGGACTTACACGTATTTCAGAGGAAGAGCACTCAGAGCAGCTTGATCGTATGGTTAATGGTTTGATTCCTTCAAAGAATGACCTAGGTGCTTGGAAGGCTGCAAAGGATACACTCAACACATATGGAAGAGAAGCATACGAAAATGGATAATGAAGAGTATCAGTATATTTCTGCAAGTTTGAATACACAAGAGCAACCAGTAAATTCTTTTAAAGAACAAGATCCTTTTAATAAGTCTTGGGACAATCTAAAGGACTACTCTGGACTAGATCAAAACTTTCGTCGTAGAACTGCTAGAAATATTGGCAAAGCTCTAGATGTAACTAGCCAGGCTTACATGGATTCTGCTAACACAACACCTTCAGGTGTAGATGCTGGGTCTAAAGCTATCAATCCTGGAACGGTATACAGAAATGGCTACGGTCTATTTGATGTAATTACTCCTCCATACAACCTATACGAACTTGCAAATTTTTATGATACATCATTTGCTAACCATGCTGCTATTGATGCAAAGGTTGCAAACATTGTTGGTCTTGGATATTCATTTGAAGTAACAGACCGCACTATGCTTTCATTTGAGGGTAAAGAACAAAGTGCTACAGATAAGGCACGCAAGCGCATTGAAAGAATGAAGCTTGAAATGCGTGACTGGTTAGAGAACCTTAACGATGATGATTCTTTTACAAAGACAATGGAAAAGGTTTACACAGATGTTGAGTCAACTGGAAACGGATACCTAGAAATAGGTCGTACAGTTAATGGTGAAATTGGATACATTGGACACATCCCTTCAACAACAGTTCGTATTCGTCGTCTACGTGATGGATACATGCAGATCATTGGACAAAAGGTAGTTTACTTTAGAAACTTTGGTGCTAAGAATCCTAATCCAGTAACATCAGATCCACGACCAAATGAGATTATTCATATTAAGGAATATTCTCCACTAAATACATACTACGGAATCCCTGACATTATTGCAGCACTTCCTTCACTTATTGGAGACCAGCTTGCATCACAGTACAATATTGATTACTTTGAGAACAAGGCTGTTCCACGATATGTTGTAACCTTGAAGGGTGCAAAGCTTTCTGGAGAAGCAGAAGATAAAATGTTCCGCTTCTTGCAGACAGGTCTTAAGGCACAGTCTCATAGAACTTTATACATTCCTCTTCCTGGAGATACTGACCAAAACAAGGTTGAGTTTAAGATGGAGCCAATTGAGAATGGTATTCAAGATGGTTCATTCAAGGAATACCGCAAGCAAAATCGTGATGATATTCTTGTTGCTCATCAGGTGCCAATTTCAAAACTTGGCGGTACTGACTCAGCAGCAATCGCAGCATCAATTGCACAAGATAGAACATTCAAGGAACAAGTTTCACGTCCTGCACAAGGGCACCTAAATAAGGTCATTAGCAAAATCATCAAGGAAAAGACAGATATTCTTGAACTCAGATTCAACGAACTTACACTGACAGATGAAATTACTCAGTCACAAATTCTTGAGCGTTATGTTAAGACTCAGGTCATGATGCCAAATGAGGCACGTGAAGCAATTGGTCTTCCACAACATCCAGACGGAGATGCTCCATTTGTTATGTCAGCAAGACAGGCAACTGATGCAGCAGCAAATCTTGCTGGTAACAGAGCAAGAGATACTGAACGAACTAATAGTCAATCTGATGGACCTGCAACCACAACTGGACGCAATCCACAGGGTGAAGGTAGAGCGTCTCAATAATTGAGAAATGTTTTAAAAGGTTTGGTATAATAGAATCGTCATGAATATAAATAAAGCACATTGGTCAACAGACGGCGAAAATGTACGTCTGTCAATGCCTCTTACTAAGGTAGATCAAGAGCGTCGTATTGTTTCAGGTTTTGCATCTTTGGATAACCTAGACAAGCAGGATGATATTGTAACAACAGAAGCTTCAATGGCAGCATTTGCAAAATTCCGTGGAAACATTCGTGAAATGCATCAACCATCAGCTATTGGCAAGATGGTTTCATTTAAAGAAGAAAAGTATTTTGATCCAGAGACAAAGAAATTTTACAAGGGCGTTTTTGTCTCCGCCTATATTTCAAAGGGTGCACAAGATGCCTGGGAGAAAGTTCTAGATGGAACATACACAGGCTTTTCTATTGGTGGACGAATGAATAAGTGGGACGATGCTTATGATGAGAAGTCAGATAAGCAAATTAGAATTATCAAGGAATATGATTTAGTTGAGTTGAGTCTTGTAGATTCCCCAGCTAATCAATTTGCAAATATCGTATCAGTTGAAAAGGTTGACGGTGTAGATACACTAACTGGTTCATCAGCAGATACAATTGTTGAAAATGTATTTTGGGATGCAGAGTCTGGAATAGTTACTCTGTCTGAAAATGAAACAGAGCTCAGCCCAGTATCTGGCGAAGAGATGAAAAACATTGGATTTGTTGAAAAGAATGATTCAGAAAAAACCACAATGATAAAGTTCTTAGTTGATAGTGCAAAAGGCATTAGAACAATTAAGATAGCAAAGGAGGATAATCCTATGACAGAAGAAACAACAGCAGTTGTTGATGCTCCAGAAGCACCAGCAGCAGAGGTAGTTAATGAAGTTGAGGTTGCTCCAGAGGCTCCTGCAGAGGCAGTTGCAAAGTCACTAGAAGTTACAGAAGAAGTTGTAGCAGAAAAGTCAGATGCAGTTGTTGAAGAGGTTAGTGCTCCTTCTATTGAAGAAGTAACAGAGAAGGCTGACGAAGCAATCGTTGAGGTTGCATCAGCAACAGCAGAAGTTGCCAAGGCAGTTTCTGAAATTCAGAACTCTGTAACTAATGCCTTGAGCGATCTTGCAGCAACAGTAAAGGCTATGCAAGCTAATGTTGATGCAATTACAAAGTCTCTTGAATCCGTAACAGAGGAAGTTAAGGAAGTTAAGGGAAGCTTTAATGAATTTGGAAAGACCGTTGATGCCGTAGTTGCAGATACCGCTTTCCGCAAGTCTGGCGATCTCGGCGAGATTGTACAGGAATCACCAAAAGTGATTCAGAAATCCCTATGGGGCGGACGTTTCCTCACAAATTCCGACCTATTTAACTAAAACAAAATCACTAGGAGGTGAACAATATGTCAGAAACAACAAACACAGATCTTCAAAAGTCTTTTAATCATCCCACAGGTGATGGCGTTGCCGTATCAGGTGGAATTGGTGGTGCAGTAGCACAAGGACCTGATGGAAATCTAAGCCCAGCAGCTTCACTTGGTAATATTGCAACAGCAAATTACGGAGTAACTACTGGTCCAAACGCAGTGAATCCAACTGGTACACCAGGTGGTATTCTAGCGCCAGAGCAGGCACGTCGCTTTATTGATTATGTATGGGATGCAACTGTACTAGCTAAAGATGGACGTAGAGTTACAATGCGTGCTAACACAATGGAACTTGAGAAGGTCAACGTTGGAGAGCGTGTCATCCGTGCAGCAGCACAGGCACAACCTACATTTGAAAATGCAGGTGCAACATTCTCTAAGGTAGAACTTACAACCAAGAAGATTCGTCTTGACTGGGAAGTTTCAACAGAAGCACTAGAAGACAATATTGAAGGCGCAGCACTTGAGGATCATCTAGTTCGCTTGATGACCAACGCATTCGCAAACGATATTGAAGACCTTGCTATTAATGGCGATGGTTCAACAGGCGATTTCCTTTCAATCATGGAAGGTTTCGTTCACAAGGTTACAGACGGTTCAGATGCACACGAAGCACTAGTTACAGTTGCTGACAATGCATGGACACCAGATGTTATGCAGGATATCATTCTTGCAATGCCACGCAAGTACCGTGCAATCAAGAACAACCTAAAGTTCTACGCAGGTACAGATGCATTCCAGGGAATCGTTAAGAATAACGGTACACTTGCTGATGCAGTTGCTGAAGCATTTGCAGGACAGATCGCAGGATCAACACAGGCAAATCGTCAGGCTTACCTAGATGGTGGAGCTCAGACATTTGGTGGAGCACGTACAACACGTGTTCTTGGTGTTGACGTACAGGAAGTTCCATACTACCCAGCAGGCTATGTAGATCTTACATTCCCTTCAAACCGTGTATGGGGATTCCAGCGTGATATCACTGTAAACCGCACATACCAGCCAAAGAAGGACACAATTGAGTACACAGTATTCGTCCGCTTCGGTCTTCAGTGGGAAGAGCTTGATGCAGTTGCTTACGCAGATGCTGCAGTAGAGTCATAATCTCTGATTACAACGACGAGGGGAGACAGCGTAAAAACTGTCTCCCTTAGTCATATTCTGATATAATAGCAGTGGAGGATATCATGTCATTAGTTGAAGAGTTAAAAAGCAAAACTGTTTTTGAGTTAAAGTCATATGCGAAGAAAAATAATATTGATATTTTTGGGGTAAGCACAAAAAAGGATATACTAGAAGTTATATTAAGCTTTGTTCCAAGAGATGCAGATAAATTAGTAGTAAAAGATACAACACCAAAGGAAAAAGTAGCAGTCCACTCTTCTAGAAACATTTTCTGGAATGGGGTAGGGGAGCTATCAAAGGGGTATAACATAGTCACTAAGGAGGATGCTGACAAATGGGTAAAACACAAAGCTGTTCGCACAGCTTCTCCAGAAGAAGTGAAGAGAGCATACGGTAAGTAACCTATGGAAGCTTTAAGATTACCACCATATCCTATTCTTGTTACATATACGGTTGCAGAGCCAAACACGGACCATATAGTAGAAATTAAGGACAAGGATAGAAACGATGTCCTTGCAGAGTATGAGGTTGAGTCTTCTTCAGATGCAAAGATTTCAATAGAACTTTCTGGAGATTTTACTAAGTACGACGATAGCTACTACCTGGTTGTTTATCAGGGTTCTGTAGATCAAGACTCAATAGTTGTTGAGGATAACCTAGAAGTAAAAAGACCTTACGTAAATCCTAACAAGCTAGGAACAACGGCATCTGAGGTTGCAGAATATGCTCAGCATGAAAGAATTGCAAGAGCTATCATTGATTCAATTACAGGTGGATTTTACTACAAGGTTGAGTGGCTTGATAAGACTGGACAAGGAACGGACTACCTTCCTATTTGGGACAGAACTTATAAAATTTTAAAGGCGTACGAAAACTCAGAGCTAGTATATGATGCAAGTTTAGAATCTCCTGTTCTTGGTGAATGGGTATACGAATTAACAAAAGACAAAACTGCTATTATGAAAAATACAGAAACAGCAGGGTTAATTGGAAATAGATCTGAGCAAAAGGGTATGAACCTTCATGTTGCTCCATCAGATTCATTTAATGTTTATGATACAGACTACAGCGAAAATGCATATACATTCGCAACTGGTGCAGCCTTCCCAGAAGGATGGGATTATCTATTCTTGCTTGAAACAGGGTACAAGGTTGTTCCTCACGATATTTATGAGGCAACATTGATGCTTATTGAAGATGTTAAGTGTGGCAAGGTAGATTATTACAAGAGATATGTAACATCATATAATACAGAACAGTTTAGAGTTCAGTTTGATAAGACAGTTCTAGACGGTACTGGAAATATGATTGTTGATAAGATTCTTGATAAGTATAAGCAAGGTATAACAAGAATAGGTATTCTTTAATGCAATGCGAACCAACAGACTTTATATACCCAATGCTTGCAGATGTCTACTATCCAATAGTAGATCAGGGAGCATACGGTAACGTAAAGAAGCAGTGGATTCTTGACAGATCTATTGCCTGTAATTTTGCACCTACTGGTCAAACAGCAACTGAAGATGTTAAGCCAAATGTTAATATAACAAAAGAAAATATCTTATTAGGAAGAACAAGAACAGATCTTAGAATATCTTCATCAAACAATAGAAACTCAGTGACTAACGTAGTCGTAACAAACATAAGAACACCACAGCAAGAAGACATCTACCTAGAAACTTCTGGCCCAAGAAATGGACGCTCAACTATTTATGAAATAGCATCAACTGAAGCTATAGTTGGTCCATTTGGCAATGTTGAGTATTACAAGGTAGTGTTAAGAAGATCAGAGAATCAGGCAAGTGATCTATAATGAAAGTTATAATGAATGACGCTGCTTTTAAAAAAGATATGAAGAATATCATCAATTACTCAATTGGATTCTTAGAAGGTGTACAAGCAGGAAAAGTAAGATTTTTAAATAATCTTGGAGTAATGACAAAAGAAATATTAGAAGAATATATAGACTCAAATGCCAGGGTAAATCCAGAAGCACTACACCATATATATGAATGGTCTAAAGTGGGAAGTCCTGATGCACGTCTATACGATATAAGCTATACAGTAAGCAACCTTGGCCTTTCGTTTGTGTCAACATTCAAGCAATCAACATCAATTAAAGATGGCTCATCAGTACCTTTTTATAACAAGGCAAAAATAATGGAAGAAGGCACTCCAGTAACCATAAGACCAAAGAAGTCAAACGTCTTGGTTTTTGAAGATGGTGGAGAAACAGTCTTTACTAAAGGCGAGGTTGTCGTACAGTCACCTGGAGGAAGAGCAACAACTGGCTCTTTCCAGAAAGTAGTAGATACATTTTTTACTAGATATTTTACTCAGGCATTCTTAAAGTCAAGCGGTATTTATCAATACTTTAATAATGCAGATGTATACAGAAAGAACCTATCAGCTGGAAAGTCATCTGGTAAAACCAAGGGCTACCAAGTAGGTTACAGATGGATAGCGAATGCGGGGATTAAATAATGGCTAATGACTCAACATTAAACACACCAGTTCTTTGGATCAACAAATATCTTGAAGAAAAGATAGGTTTGTTTACCAATATTGAAGTTCCTTTTTTCCCATCAACGCCATCAGCACTAGATGATTTAACAGGGTCTTTCCCAGCAGGTGGAGTTATGGCTACCTGGGACAGGCTTATTAGGATGAACCGTAAGAGCTTGCCACATATAAAGTCTGAACAATTACTGTATTATTTTTATGCTACAGCCGAAAATATGACAGAAAATATGGTTCAGATTCAGGAGTCTGTCTTTAGACTTTTAGATCGCCTAGATGAGTCTGCAGAAGAGGTAAATAATTGGTGCAGCAATCGTCAAATTAGACTTAGCCCAACAGAGGTAGTTGATAGCATGTTCTATTTCCACAGCTTCAAGGTATACCAACTTGAAGAGACCAGAGATATTATTGACTTTGGAACAGCCCGTACATATGGCGGTAATAAGTTTATTATTGACTTTGAGTACCATCAGATGCCAGACCTCACAGAGAATACCTGGACCCCAGAGGCGAAGCTAGCCACAAAAATAGTCCTATAAAACACTGTTATAATTGACTTGAGGAAACACAACGCCGTACAACTAAATATCTATTTTTACAGAAAGAGGTGAATAAATGGCATATAGTCGTGGAACGTCTACCAACATTATCGTTGGCGCAGCAGCATTATTTATTGCAGATGGTACATTGGCACCTACAGGAGCTAACGCTCTTCCAGCATTTGTTAACGCTGAATCATATAGAGAAACACTTTCTACTGATTCAACATTTACAAACGTAGGTTACACTATGAACGGTCTTGAATTGCAGTTCCAGCCTGACTTCGGTGAAGTACAGGTTGACCAAATTCTTGACGTTGCTAAGCTTTACAAGCAAGGAATGCAGGTTAATCTTGCAACAGCTTTTGCTGAGGCCACACTAGAGAACCTTATGTTGGCTCTAGCATATGGTGATTCAAAGCTTACTACAGCACTTAATGGAGACAAGACATTAGATTTGTCAGCAGGAGATATTGGTGAATGCCCAGTTGAGCGAGGAATCGTTGCAATTGGACCAGGAACTGGTGACTGCGAAGACTCTGCATACGTAGAGCGTGTTTATGCAGCATACCGTGCACTCTAAATTGAGAATGTAACAGTATCTGCTAAGCGTGACGAAG
>JACCDL010502385.1_pt1 | contig 34911 bp, 34 predicted proteins | sample 7441931 | NCBI WGS metagenome assembly JACCDL01 (sample SAMN15323437, study PRJNA562643) | freshwater metagenome | isolation source: river surface water | place: USA:Blue River Watershed | collected 2017-08-16 | reverse complement strand
TGACAAAAAGGGGGCTATTTAGCCCCTTAGAGCTTAATTTAAGTCTTAGGAAGGGTTACGCCAACCTGCCCTTGGTATTTGCCACCACGATCTTTGTAAGAGGTCTCGCAAATCTCGTCGCTTTCGAAGAATAAAACCTGTGCGCAACCCTCGCCAGCGTAGATCTTTGCTGGCAATGGAGTTGTATTGGAGAACTCCAAAGTCACATAACCTTCCCACTCTGGTTCAAAAGGTGTGACGTTAACAATAATGCCGCAACGCGCATAGGTACTCTTACCTAAACAGACAGTCAAGACACTTCTTGGAATCTTGAAGTATTCAACGGTGCGAGCTAAAGCAAAAGAATTCGGCGGAATGATGCAAACATCACCCTTGAAATCAACGAAAGATTTGTCGTCGAAATTTTTAGGATCAACGATAGTGCTATTGATATTGGTAAAAATCTTGAACTAATTCGCACAGCGAATGTCATAGCCATAGCTTGAAGTGCCATAACTCACAATTTTGTTACCAGCTTCATCCTTACGGATTTGACCAGGCTCAAATGGTGAAATCATGTCGTGCTCTTCGCACATACGGCGGATCCAGCGGTCAGATTTAATAGTCATAGCTCGTATTTTGACATATTCAACTGAGTCACACTGTATTTTTAATCACTAGAAATTTAGCTGGTAATCGAGCTTACTTCTGTAAATGAAGCAATTCTTCATGTGTATTGATGTTTGCAAAAGCCGCTAAATCATCAAAAATCACTGGCGCAGTCTTCAATACTTCAAACCACTTATCAATCTTGCGTCCACCACCACCTAAAAAAGTTGTCAGGGATGTAACAACCGTTGACTTCATCAAACAGAAAACTGGATGCGACATAACTTGACCATTCTCCATAGTCGCTGCATATGCCACATCTAAATCTTGAATAATCAAAGCTTGAGATAACTTCTCAACCAAATCCATAGGGAATCTGGGAGAGTCACATGGGACAGTCATTAAATATGGATGCTCACAGCCTTCAAGACCTGCCTGAAAACCTGCTAAAGGGCCAGCAAAATCACCAATCACATCAGGAATAACAACAACTCCCATTGATTCGTAGGCAGCCAGATTACGATTGGCATTCACTCTAACCATATCAACCTGCGGCTCTAAGCGCATGATGGTATGCATAGCCATAGGTGCGCCCTTGAATGGTTGCAAACCTTTATCAGCCCCACCCATTCTTTGGCCTCGACCACCAGATAAAACTAAACCAGAAATTAAATCACGCGGAATGGACATCAGCAGCCTTTGAAATTAAGCGGTCAACGCCGCTATAAACTAAATAATGTTCGCCACTGCAACGGCCCAACAATGTGAGTTTGACTTGATTGGCCATATCCAGGCCCATCGCCGTTACGCCAGAGCGGGAAAGCAAAAATGGAATGCCCATTTGAGCACCCTTGATAACCATTTCTGAAGTCAACCTGCCAGTTGTGTAGAAAATTAGATCTTCTCCGGCTTGCTGGTTTAACCACATCAATCCAGCAATAGAATCGACGGCATTATGGCGTCCAACATCTTCAATAAAATGGAGCAACTCAGCATGCTCGCCACAATTTTTAAATACAGCACAAGCATGAACAGAGCCCGCTTGCTTGTAAATCGAGTCGCGAGTTCTGATGTGATTCACAATTTGGTAAATAGCAGATTGTTCAATTTTTGCGGTATCCGACAATCTGATTTGATCAATATCATCCAATAAACTTCCAAATACAGTTCCTTGGCCACAACCAGTGGTCACAACCCGGCGACTGGTTTTTTCTTCAATATTGACAGTATTACCAAATGTTTTAACAGCTGCAGACTCGGTTTCCCAATCAACCTGAATACTCTCGATCATATCGATCGATGGCACTAGTCTTTGATTGCGCAAATAACCCAAAACAAGCGCTTCAGGTGCTCCCCCCATAGTCATGAGTGTTACGAGCTCTTTTTTATCTAAGTAGATAGTGAGCGGTCGCTCACCAGGAATGTATCCAGTTTTCTCTCTACCCTTTTCATCCACAACCTGAACCTCATGGATTAAAGGGGCAACAGCATTCGTTAATTTAACCACGTCAACACTTCAAGAAAATTGGGTAAAAAAAATCAGTAACTAAGAACTTATCTTAGTTACTGATGGGGTGTGGTTTTATTTTGCCGCTGGTGCAGGAGCTACAAATGGACCAGGGTTAGCACAAGCTGCAGGAGCAGCAGCTCCAGCTTTCTTGAACTTATTAGCAACTTCATTCTGAGATAAGCACAATTTATATGCACCCACTTTGTCACCATGAGCAGTTCTAGCTTTTGCTAAATCAGCAGCTGCAGCAGCTTCAGGTGATGGTGCTGGCAACTTAGCAAGAGCTACACCAGACACAAGAGTCATAAGTAATACAGTTAGTTTTTTCATGATTTATAGTTCCCCTGACTTACTTTTGTATTTTTCCAGACTTCACATCGTTATACCAAAGCTCGTGATGTTCTTTACCCCAAGCTTCGTCAACATAACCAGTTTTCATACCTTGAAGCGCACCCTGCATACCAATTGAGCCGATATAAATATGACCCATTGCCATTACTGTCATCAAGATAGCAGCTACACCGTGAATGATGTTAGCTAATTGCATCGTGCCACGCCAGTACTCTAGGTTTGGAACAATCATATCCAAGACCCAACCAGAGCCAGACACAACTAGACCAAGGATTGTGACACCACCCCAGAACCAGAACTTTTCGCCGGCATTGAAACGATGTGATGCAATGTGTTTGCCTGATAAAAGGCCGCCAAAAGATGCGAGCCACACCAAGTCATCTTTTGTTGGCAAGTTATCTTTAACAAAAATAACAAAGAACAATACTGTGCTTGCTGTGAATAATGGGCCTGTGAAGTTATGAATATTTTTCATAACTAACAAGAGCGCACCATAAGCAGTGCCACCCATAATTGGTAACAAGAAATGCTTACCAAAAAGAATTAACAAACCAGTAATTGCCAAAGCAACAAAACTAAAAGCCATTAACCAGTGTGAGAATCTCTCCACACTACTGAAGCGCTTCATTAATCGGCCTGTCAATGGCTCTTTGAGCTTAATAGTGCCTTTAATAACAAACATGGCCAATATTGCGCCAGCCGCAAGAACTAGTAACCATCCACCGTAAACAGTGATCACACCGTTACGAATCAAACGCCACTGCTGACCTGATTTTTGGATTAAAACACCAGCTTCTTTATTAGGGATGCTGACGTAATGTGCTTTGTCAGAGTTTGCACTTTTCCAGATTGGCTGATTGTTGGCCGGTTGACTTTCTGCTTTTTCACGCTGGGCCTGAGCATCTTTATTAACCTCTAAGATATTGACAGACTCAACCTGTGGCTGAGCAGCAGGTGCAGCGTTTTGAGCTAACACCACTGTTGCAGCTAAAGAAAGTACCACGCTTGCGAGTAATTTTTTTATTGTCATTTTTTACACTATCTCCTCGACTATGTCGATCGATTACTTAGCCTTTACGTAATCGTCTTGACCCAAACTACGCGCCTTCATTTGCTTTTCCCAGCTAGCCTGATCGCCAGATGTCCAACCTTTAACAACATAGTTATTGTCGGCAGCAACATAAGCCTTTTCATCGCCCTTTTTAGCAGCAACAACACCTTGAGGCTTTTCAGAACAAGCTGTAAGAGTTAATGCAGATGCCATCAAGGCGACTATTGAGATTTTTTTAATCATGATTTGTTTCCTGAAGCTTGTGGTTTGCCGTATGCAGTACCCCATCCAAATACGTTAGCGCCTGCAGCCTTACCATTTGACTGACGCTTAACAACGCGGTTGCGGAAAATATCTGCAACAACATCGCCATCACCACCAATCAATGCTTTGGTTGAACACATCTCAGCACATGCTGGAAGCTTGCCTTCTGCTAAACGGTTGCGACCGTACTTTTCAAACTCAGCTTGCGTTCCATTCTTCTCTGGGCCGCCCGCACAGAATGTGCACTTGTCCATCTTGCCACGTAAGCCAAATGTACCAGCGCTTGGAAATTGCGGTGCGCCGAATGGGCATGCGTATGAACAGTAACCACAACCGATACAGATGTCTTTATCGTGAAGCACAACACCTTCTTCAGTTCTGTAGAAGCAATCCACAGGACAAACAGCCATACATGGTGCATCTGAACAATGCATACATGCAACTGAGATTGATTTTTCAGCCCCAATTTGACCGTCGTTAATTGTCACAACACGGCGACGATTAACACCCCAAGGTACTTCGTGTTCGTTCTTACATGCAGTTACACAGCCGTTACACTCAATGCAGCGCTCTGAATCGCAGATAAATTTCATTCTTGCCATCATCTTCTCCTAAATTCGGCCGCTATTAAGCGAATCTCTCAATTTGACAAATGGTTGTCTTTGTTTCTTGCATCATGGTTACGCTGTCGTAGCCGTAAGTTGTTGCTGTATTAACAGCTTCACCACGAACAATCGGCGCTGCACCTTTTGGATATGCATCAAGGATGTCTTTACCTTGCCACCATCCAGAGAAGTGGAACGGAATAAATGCTGTGTCTGGACCAACACGCTCAGTCACCAAAGCTTTCACCTTGATCTTGGCGCCTGTTGGTGATTTAACCCATACATATTCACCGTTGCGGATGCCGCGTTTATTCGCAGCTGCTGGGTTAATTTCAACAAAGTTTTCTTGTTGTAATTCAGCAAGCCATGGATTAGAACGAGTCTCCTCACCACCACCTTCGTACTCCACTAAACGACCTGAAGTAAGAATGATTGGGAACTTCTCGTACAACTTGTCTTCAACGTTCTTCTGTTGAATTGACTTGTAGAGAGTCGGCAAGCGCCAGAAGGCTTTCTTGTCATCATGTGTTGGGTACTTAGCAACCATGTCAGGACGTGTGCTGTAAAGAGCTTCACGGTGCTGAGGTACTGGATCAGGGAAGTTCCAAACTACAGCACGCGCCTTAGCGTTACCGAATGGATGGCAACCATGATTCTTCATGATCACACGGATTAAACCGCCTGAAATATCAGTCTTCCAGTTTTTACCTTCAGCAGCTTTTTGCTCAGCTTCAGTCAACTCACCCCACCAACCAAGTTTCTTAACAAGAACGTGGTCGAACTCTGGGTAGCCAGTTGTGATATCTGCACCCTTAGAGTGAGAACCGTTCTCTGCCAATAAGTTCTTGCCGTCTTTTTCAACACCGAAGTTGGCACGGAAGTTACCGCCACCATCCATCACATGTTTGCTGGTGTCATATAAGTTCGGGCTACCTGGGTGCTTCATTTCTGGAGTGCCGTAGCAAGGCCATGGCAAACCAAAGTAGTCACCAGTTGTATCGTATCCAGTCACTGGATCTTTACCACCCTTAGACTTCAATGTCTTCACATCAAACACGTGCATCATGCGCATGTGAGCTTTTAGACGCTCCGGTGAATGACCTGAGTAACCGATTGTCCAAACTGATTTGTTAATTTCGCGCAAGATAGATTCAACTTCAGGCTCTTTCCACTCTTTACCCGCGAACTTGCTCTTGAGCATTTTGTAGTTCTTAGATAACTCGTTACCGAAGCCAAGCTTGTCAGCCATTGCTTGCATGATCACGTGGTCAGGCACTGATTCCCATAACGGATCAATGACTTTTTCACGCCACTGAATTGAACGGTTAGAAGCTGTTGCTGAACCGCTTGTTTCAAATTGTGTTGCTGCTGGCAATAAGTAAACAGCGCGGTCTTTATTAACTTGAGCGCCTTCAACTTGCATTGCTGCCATCGCTGCAGTAGCACTTGGATATGGATCAACTACCACTAAAAGATCCAATTTATCCATGGCCTTCTTCATGTCTGTGCCACGAGTCTGTGAGTTAGGAGCATGACCCCAATAGAACACACCCTTCACGTTACTATCTTGGTCAATCAACTCATTCTTTTCAAGAACAGCATCAACCCAACGTGAAACTGTTGTACCAGACTTCTCCATCATGTTAGGAGCGTATTGAGCTTTAATCCACTCGTAGTCAACACCCCAAACACCAGCAAAGTGTTTCCATGAACCAGCAGCTAGACCGTAATAGCCTGGCAATGAATCTGGGTTAGGACCTACGTCTGTTGCGCCTTGAACGTTATCGTGACCGCGGAAAATGTTTGTACCGCCACCAGTTTTACCAACGTTACCAAGTGCTAATTGCAAAATACATGAGGCACGAACCATGGCATTACCGATGGTGTGCTGTGTTTGACCCATACACCAAACGATTGTGCCTGGACGGCTCTCGTGCAATGTTTTAGCCACTTTGTACATTTCAGCTTCAGGAACACCGCAAGCTTCTTCAACTTTAGCTGGTGTCCATTTCTCAAGAACGTCTTTCTTAACATCTTCCATACCGTATACACGGTCATTGATGTACTTCTTGTCTTCCCAACCGTTTTTGAAGATGTGATAAAGCACACCAAACAAGAAAGGAATGTCTGTACCTGAACGGATACGCACATACTGATCAGCCTTTGCAGCAGTACGTGTGTAACGTGGATCAACCACGATCATCTTGCAACCAGCTTCCTTAGCATGCAACATGTGCAACATAGATACTGGGTGTGCCTCAGCTGCGTTTGAACCAATGTACAAAGCCGCTTTGGAGTTTTGCATATCGTTGTAGCTGTTTGTCATCGCACCGTAGCCCCAAGTGTTCGCAACACCTGCAACTGTTGTTGAGTGACAAATACGGGCCTGATGGTCTGTGTTATTTGTACCAAAGAATGAAACAAACTTACGCAATAAATAAGCTTGCTCATTGTTGTACTTAGATGAACCAATGAAGAATAAAGAGTCTGGACCAGACTTCTTCTTCAAAGCTTTCATCTTAGTAGTAATTTCTTCTAGAGCTTGATCCCAACTGATTCTCTCGTATTTTCCGTTTACGAGCTTCATTGGATACTTCAAGCGGAACTCACCGTGACCGTGCTCACGAATCGCAGCACCCTTAGCGCAGTGAGCGCCTAAGTTAATCGGTGAATCAAAAACTGGCTCTTGACGTGTCCAAACACCATTCTCAACAACTGCATCAATGGCACAACCCACTGAACAGTGCGTACAAACAGTACGCTTAACCTCAATCTTACCTTTGCCATCAGTCTTAGCACCACCAGATGCTTTGGCTTTTTGCACAAGTGTTAGCTGAGATGCGGCCAAGCCTACACCAACGCCTACACCAGAGCGCTTAAGGAATGTTCTGCGATCCATCATTGGGATAGCAGATTGAAGACTGCGCGCCAAACTACCCATCATTTGGGCTGAATGGTTTTTTGCTGCAGTAACTTGTTGTGATGATTTACGAATCAGACTCATGGTTAGACCCTCTAAGAATCAAGAGAAATAAAAAACGCTTGTTGAATTAAACAAGCGTTGTTTTGTAATATTTACGGATGTGGTCGGAGACTTTGTAACCCTTAGAGTCTTCAACCAAAGAAGCTGCTTGCTCAGCAATAGCAGTGCCGATAGGCGTTTGAGATACAGCTGCAACAGCTCCCGCCGCTAGACCAGTTGTTACAAAAAACTTCCTGCGAGACTCTTTGTGATTAGATTTTTCACTCATGTCATTCTCCTATTAATTATTGTCATGTGCCACTGATTTACATTAGCAACACTTGCATTTATGAAATAACTATAAACCCTTTAAACTTAATTTGCACCAAGATGTATACAAAAAAGAGTGAGGGCTTTCCCTTACTATTTCGATCATTAATTAAATCTATCAAGAAGCCTTTTATGAAATTCATAAAGGCTTTCAATCAAAGTTATTCAACCATGTCCATGGCATAGCCCTCTACCTCGAAAAATGCTCGAGAAAGGGCTGCAACAGACTTGTAAAGTTCCGCAGATGGATGAACTTCTATTGCGCTGCACAAATCTGGCAGCCAAGAGCGCATGTGCTCATTAAAAAACTTTTTCTGCTGGGTAAGGTTGGCAATACTCAAGTCATCACCTGCGATGAGATATCTCATGACCTCACATAGTGTGGCGATGTGATCTTCACTCTCAGTGATCTCCTCCACTGACTCAAGACCCAATTCACCAAGAGCATCTCTTAGTCTCACTAAAGGTTTTTCGTTCAAGAACCCGGTTTGATAAAAGGAGCCGTATAAAAATATCTCTGGCTTACCAATACCGATAAACAATTCTTGGTATTCATTGGCCCATTGTTCAGCATTAGATTCAGAGGCAACACGAACCAATTCATCCCAAGCTTGAGTCATTGCGGCTTCAGCAGGAGCGCTTGCTCCTGAGCCATACGCAGCTGAGGCTGCAATACGATGCAAAAGATCATCATCAGGCGCTCTAAAAAAGAGGCTAGCTAACAGGCCATATAAATCTGCACGAGCGACATCTTCTTCTAAGCCATCAGCAGTTACTGAGGTTTTTAAATCATCATCAATCTGTTTGTTCATATCACTCATCAAACCACGTCATTATCATTTGGTTTATTCATCATATCGACCACACGACAGTCGCTACACATTTTCAATCGCTCAGTTGCGGCGCCCGAGAAGGCGGCATGCAAAGATAATTTACCAACCATTAACTCAACCATCTTCAAGGTGCCGAATGGCTTACCGCAGCTAATACAGTGAAATGGTTTTGTTTCATTCAGTACAACAGTTTTCTTTCGCACTTCTGTTGTTTGCAAACGCGGCAACAAACTAATCGCATTCTCTGGGCAAGTCTTAACGCACAAGCCACACTGAACACAGTTACGCTCAATGAATGAAAGTTGTGGCGTGTCAACGTTGTCACGCAAGGCACTCTCTGGACAGGCGCCCACACAAGACATACACAAAGTGCAGGCATCTTGATTGATTGCCAAACCACCAATAGGTGATCCAGCACTTAATTTCAAAGGCTCTGCTTCAGTTACCTTTTGTTTAGCATGAGCCATTAAATGCTCAAGAGCTGCCTCTAAGGTTTCACGCTTTTCATCAGAGAAGGCAAAAGTTGCTGGCGGACATAAAGCATCACTTGGACGCAATGAAGCCAGTTGCTTATCTAAAGTATTTGCAATGTCAGCCTGCAATAAAACAACAGAATCTTTTGCGTAACCAAGACCTTCAAGAATTGAACAAGCATGTCTAACTTGTTGGGCTAAGGCAGCCTGATACTCAGGTGCCTCTTCACCACTCAAAAGAATGGCCACTTGAGAGAAACCGTGGGCAATAATACCGAGCCAAAACTCAAGGCCAGTTGATGCGCTGTGGTGCAATCCCATCGGAATAACATGTGCTGGAACACCCTTGAACTGATCTCTCTTTGTTGAAGCTAATCGACCCAATTGCTCGATCAACTCCTGACCTTTTGTATCACTATGAAGCAACAAGCTTGGCGCATTTTTAGCGCCTGCTGTTCGATAGGCTTTCGCCATCACTCTTACCTGCTGCCCAAGGTAGGAAACACTTGGATAGTTATAGCGCATCGCACCAGATGGACAAACAGTAGCGCAAGCACCACAACCCATACAAAGATTTGGGTTCACAACAACAGTACCCTTACCATCTCTGAATTGAGATTGAATAGCAGAGGTTGAGCAAACGTCAACGCATGATGAGCAACCTACTTGACCATTTCGACCGTGGGCACAAATTTTTTCGTTGTATGAAAAAAACTTAGGCTTTTCAAACTCGCCAACCATTCGTGTCAATTCAGTAACCGCGATGGCTTGATCCAGTGGATCTGATTTCGGCGCAAAGTAGCCCTGAGGGGGCTGACTCATCTTGAAAAATGGTTCTTTTGAAAGATCTAAAATTAAATCCCATGTCTCTGAGCGCTCTTTTGCAGTGCGCTCAAAGTTAATAGCGCCTATTGCCGAACATGATTTGACACAAGCACGGTGGCTCTTACATTTATCAAGATCAACCTGGTAACTCAAATCAATTGCGCCTTCTGGGCATGCATCAACGCAGGCGCCACAACGGGTGCACAACTCTAAATCGATTGGATTCTCTTGAGTCCATTCAATCTCAAATGCGCCAAGATAACCCTTTAGACTCTTAACTTTGCCACTGTAGACAGGAAAATCTCTGGATTCAGGAAGGGTGCCGCCACCTGTACTAAGAACGCCAACACTTAAATCTTTTGATAAACGCTTCGCCCAATCAATTGCAACATCACCAGGACCAACAATTAATAAGCGGCCACCACTTTGGTAATTAACAACATTCACCGGATCAGGATCAGGCAAAGAGGCTTTTGCCAACAAAGCTGAAATCTTAGGCATTGCTTGCTTAGCATCCGCAGACCAACCACCGGTTTCACGAATATTCACAAACTTGATGGGGGCAACCAATGCCTTTTCCTGCTCACTGGCCACTTCGTCAAATAAGCGCTTTTCCTGTGTACAGGCAATAACGATGTCATCAACACCCTGGCATGCTTGAATGAATGTCCCAATTTCTTGGCGACATAAGGCATTGCTCAACTGGAGATTTTTAGTTTCAACATCCAAACCCTTAGCTATTTGAACAATATCCAAGGGCATGGTTTGATTACAGCTACAAACAAGCGTTTTCTTTGTCATCCTCAACCTTCAACCTTTAAGCAAAATGCTTGTCGGCTTTTATTTTTCAATAACTTGGCTTAAGTAACTTAAAGGTCTCAAGCAGTTTTGTTATTGGTATTTATCTTTTCTTGCGAATTTTCTATTTCTAGTGATTTTGCAGAATTGTCAGCTTTTATACCATTAGAGTTTTCATCAGGTGGTAAAGATGCATTCTCCCCAGCCATAGATGCCATTTTTTCAGACTCTCTTAGAGACTCTTCTTCATCTAATTTGCTCAGGCGCTCCTCATAGTCTTTTCTCTCAAGGAGCTCAGCTTGATGGTCTTGTTCCTTTTCCTCTGGAGTTTTGAATAAGCCAAGCATTTGTGACTGATTCATTTTTTTCAACATATCCAAAGGGATCGGGTCAGACTTGTTGTAATCATCGATGTAAATATCCAAGCCATCCATGATGTTGTAGTGAGGGTCTGAGAATAATTGGCGCATCGCTGCTTGCTGAACTGCAGGGTCAACTCCTGGCTGAACAAATACTGAATAGTCTGAGTCTTTGGTCAACTTCAGGACATCATCCAAAGTTGGCAAGCTGGGCACATTGGTTGTTGCATCGACTGCATCTTGAGATTCCGGCGGTGCAACACCGTCTTGCGGTGCTGCAACTGGATTAATCTTGGATGAAACCAAGGGCTGAGTCTTTGGCTTTGATTGATCTAACTCAGGCTCAGCAACCTCAAGACCCGACTTACGCTTAGACCATCGATTTAAAAAACCTGACATTAACGGATCCCATCATCTTTTGGTCGATGAGCGCCTTTAAATGAAACCGGACGTGCTCGTTTTTTCGGTTCTGGTTTGTAATTTTCTTGCACAAAATCAGATAACCAAGCAGCTGTTTCAGGGTCAAGAGGGACATTTTCAACCGTTTCACCGCCGTCCAACAATCTTCCAGCCTCGTAATAACTGACACTTAAAAAGTGAGGAACAGCAATAGACTCCGTACCATCTGGATGGTCTTCAAGACGCCACATAACAAACCAAGCCGGCTTAGTAGCAGTCGAGTTGAGGTAATACCCCTCTGCCTCATCAGGATGCAACTGCAACTCAAAACCCTTGTAAAGCCATCTTTCAGCTTTGTCATCTTTTCTCATACAGACAGCTGATCTGCCGGCGATCTCAAAATCAGCTTGCTGATGAGCAAATTGGCCAATATCGAAAACAACCTCATCCAAGGTCCAACGATAGGACTGCCAAGGGTTATCAATAAACTCCTTGCGCATCACAATAGCCAACTTTAGTTTCATATCTATGGAGGTCTAGGTATTTTTAATAACGATAGTTGGGAACTTGCTACTCATGTCTTTAGCCATTTGAGCAACTTGTATAGCTATCTTACGTGCAATGCCTTTGTAAATCGCGCTAATAGCGCCATCAGGATCTTCAACCACAGTAGGTCTTCCAGAGTCAGCCTGCAAACGAATCGATAAGTTCAAAGGCAAACTTCCTAAAAACTCAGCGCCATATTCAGCACACATTTTCTTGCCACCATCTTGACCAAAAATATGCTCTTCATGATTGCAGTTAGGGCAAACATAAGTACTCATGTTTTCAACAATGCCAATAATAGGTATACCGACTTTTTCGAACATTTTTAGACCCTTACGCGCGTCTAGCAATGCAATGTCTTGAGGGGTAGTCACAATCACAGCGCCAGTCACTGGCACTTTTTGTGAAAGAGTTAATTGAATATCACCAGTACCTGGAGGCATATCAACAATTAAGTAATCCAAATCACGCCAATTGGTTTGGCGCAATAACTGCTCCAAGGCTGAGGTAACCATCGGGCCACGCCAAACCATTGGGCTATCAGGCTCAATTAAGAAACCAATGGAGATGGCCTGACTGCCGTGCCCTTCCATAGGCTCGATCGTGTTGTCAGTGATGGCCTCCGGTCTACCTGTAATCCCAAGCATCATTGGTTGGCTTGGGCCATAAATATCGGCATCCAACATACCAACCGTAGCGCCTTCAGCAGCTAAGGCTAGAGCCAAATTAACTGCTGTGGTTGATTTACCCACACCACCCTTACCGCTGGAGATAGCAATAATGTTTTTGACGTTCGGTAAAAGGCTCACACCTCTTTGAACGGAGTGAGCCACAATATTCATCGTGACATTAGGGCTGACATTTTTAACCCCGGGTAGATCACGTAAGCCTGCAATAACCGACTTTCGGATAAGGTCAATTTGACTCTTAGCCGGATAACCCAAAATCACATCCAAGGTGACATCGCCGTTCTCAACCTTAATATTTTTGACAGATTTTGTAGTTATTAAATCTTTGCCAGTATTAGGATCTATAACGCTTTGAAGCGCTTTTTGTACATTTTCTACTGTTACAGACACATCTATCTCCTAGTACTTTTTATATAAATTAGCTAGTTACTATATCCGCAGACTAAAATCTACGCCTATGCGTCGAATTTTAGTTACCTCTGCCCTTCCTTATGCCAATGGCCAAATCCATATCGGTCACTTGGTTGAATACATCCAAACCGACATCTGGGTTCGCTTTCAGAGAATGCGTGGCCATGAAGTTCATTATGTAGGAGCTGATGATACCCATGGTACGCCGATCATGCTCCGAGCTGAAAAAGAAGGCATCACCCCTAAGGAGTTGATTGCTAACGTTTGGAAAGAGCATAAACGAGATTTTGATGACTTTTTGGTGTCATTTGATAACTACTATTCAACTGATAGTGAAGAAAATAAAGTTTTATCCCAAGAGATTTATATCAAGCTTCGGGATGCGGGCCTAATTGAAAAGCGTGCCATCGAGCAAGCCTATGACCCTGTCAAAGAAATGTTCTTACCGGACCGCTTTATCAAAGGCGAGTGTCCGAAATGCGGCGCTAAGGATCAATATGGTGATTCTTGCGAAAAGTGCGGTGCCACTTATGCCCCTACAGATTTAAAGAATCCATTCTCAGTAGTGAGTGGTGCTACACCTATCCGTAAAGTGTCAGATCACTATTTCTTCAAATTATCTGACCCTCGTTGCGAGGCATTCTTGCGCGACTGGACACAGGTCAAGACGCCATTACAAGCAGAAGCTCGTAATAAGATGAAAGAGTGGGTGGGTGAGCCAGGCGAAAGTAAGTTAGGTGACTGGGATATTTCCCGTGATGCCCCCTACTTTGGTTTTGAGATTCCAGATGCTCCAGGCAAGTACTTTTACGTTTGGCTAGATGCACCAATTGGTTACTACGCTAGCTTTTTGAATTTATGCAAACAAAAAGGTCTTAACTTTGATGAGTGGACAAAGGCTGACTCAAAGACAGAGCAGTACCACTTCATCGGTAAAGATATTTTGTATTTCCACACTTTATTTTGGCCAGCCACCCTTGAGTTCTCTGGCTACCGAACACCGACTAACGTGTTTGCCCATGGCTTCTTAACCGTTGATGGCGAGAAGATGAGTAAGTCACGTGGCACATTCATAACTGCCCATAGCGTGATTGAGTGCGGTTTAAATCCAGAATGGCTTCGTTATTACTTTGCTGCGAAATTAAACGCGAGCATGGAAGATCTTGATTTGAATCTACAAGACTTCACAGCACGCGTTAACAGTGATTTATTAGGCAAATATATCAATATCGCCAGCCGCAGCGCAGGCTTCTTAGTGAAGCGTTTTGGCGGCATTGTTGATGATGCAGCGATGAATCACCCTTTACTTTCTCAGCTAGCAGAAGCAAGCGATGAGATTGCAGAGCTCTATGAATCTCGTGAGTTCGCTAAAGCATTGCGTCGCGTCATGGAATTAGCAGATGCCGTGAATGGTTTCGTTGACACCAACAAACCTTGGGAAATCGCTAAAGACCCAGCTCGCGAACAAGAACTCCAAACAATCTGCAGTATTACTTTGGAAGCTTTTAGAAGACTAACGCTCTACTTAAAGCCAGTTGTTCCTCAAGTAGCTGCAGGCGTTGAAAAGTTCTTTGGCATTCCAGCAATGACTTGGGGCGACATTAATAAGCCGCTTAATAGTCAACAACCTGTTCAAGCTTATCAACACCTCATGACAAGAATTGATCCTGCATTGATCGATCAATTGATTGCCGCCAACCAGCAATGATTAACTTAGCGCGTTTTCGACCAAAAATCTTAGACGCCGCTAAAGGCTACTCTTCTCAAGATTTTTTTAAAGACCTGAGTAGTGGCATTACCGTTGGGGTGATTGCTCTTCCCCTTGCTATTGCATTTGCAATTGCCTCTGGACTTAAACCAGAAGCAGGTCTTATTTCTGCCGTGATTGGTGGTTTTTTAATTTCAGCATTCGGTGGTAGCAAAGTTCAAATTGGCGGTCCAGCTGGTGCATTTGTAGTGATTGTGTATGCGATTGTTGAGCGCTACGGTGTTGCTAATTTAATCGTCTCCACATTCTTTGCGGGCATACTTTTATTCACCATGGGGCTTTTTAGAGTGGGTAACCTCATCCGCTTTATTCCTGTAGCCATCATCATTGGTTTTACAAGTGGCATTGCGGTTCTTATTGGCTTTTCTCAAGTTCGAGATGCCTTAGGTTTAGAAATAGAAAAACTTCCAGGCGATTTCTTTTCACAAATTAAAGCGTTTGCACTTCATCTGGATACGGCCAACCCTCACGCCATCATTTTGTTTGTAGTTTCCTTGTGCACCATCGTTCTATGGCCGAAACTCATAAGCCCACTTGTAAAAAAATGGGCATGGCTTGGCAATATCCCTGGAATTATTGTGGCTCTGATTGGTGTATCAATTGCAGCGGATTTTTTTGATTTGTCTGTTGTGACAATTGGTAGCAGATTTGGTGAAATCCCGAACGGCATCCCTGCACCCACCATCCCCAAACTTGACTGGGAAACAGCTAAACATCTGTTTGCTCCAACATTAACAATTGCTATCTTAGGTGCCATAGAGTCTTTACTCTGCGCCAGAGTTGCTGATAACTTATCTGACGATAAACATGATCCCAATCAAGAATTGATGGGTCAAGGCATTGCCAATATGGTTGTTCCTTTTTTTGGCGGACTGCCAGTAACAGGAACGATTGCTAGAACTGCAACCAATGCAAAAGCTGGTGCAAAAAGTCCTATCTCAGGAATCACCCACGCACTAGTGATTTTATTAATTATGTTGATTGCAGCTCCATTAGCTGCTCATATCCCTATGGCGGTATTAGCAGCCATCTTGATTTACATCGCTTGGAATATGTTTGACTTGCACGAATTCAAACGTCTCAAACAGTTCAACGTCACTTATCGCTCCATCTTGTTGGGCACATTCTTCCTCACAGTAGTTTTTGATCTCACTGTTGCTGTAGAGGTGGGACTTGTGTTGGCCTGCATTTTCTTTATTTACAGAATTTCTTCTTTAACTCAAATAGAGCAACTCGAACTTCCACAGGATTTTGTTCAACAGGATGAATTAGCTTTATTCCAAGATAACAAAACCAATCATCTTGTCAAAGCTTATGGCATTTATGGGTCATTATTTTTTGGAGCCATTGATAAGGTTGAAGATCTCTTCAATCCGCTTGATGTCACAAAGCCAGCACCAAAAGTGATGATTTTAGAAATGCACCAGCTCATCAATATTGATACAAGCGGTATTGATGCATTAAAAATATTGGCCAAAAACCTCCAAAAACGAGACGGAACATTGATTGTTTGCGCAGCCAATGCCCAACCAGCATCTCTTATGTTTAGAAGTGGTTTTCTCGCTGAAATTGGCGAAGAAAATGCCCTAATCGACCTAGAAACCGCTTACAACAGGGCTAGAGCCATCTTGGCAGACTCCTGTAAGGTAATTGTAGGAAGCTGACCCCGTTAAATCGCTACAATTGACAGACTATGGCTCAATACAAATCAAATATCTCACTTTTCCTGGAAGAGTTAAAAACTCAACAGCCTGATTTAGAACAGGCTCAGCAGGAAGGTCGCGCCCTTTTATGGGACAAAGCACCAGTTAGTCCAGACGACCAAAAACGCAATCAAATCGCACGCGTGAAGCAGAAAGCTTACGTTTATCAATGAGTGATTTGCTAAGCGCTGTTCCGGAAGTTACTGATGGCATGTCAGAGTCATTCGCCAGGTTATATGGCGAACCTCTGTTTCAATTGCCGTCTGATTTATATATTCCGCCAGATGCCTTAGAAATTTTCTTGGAGGCTTTTGAAGGCCCTCTAGACTTATTGCTCTACCTGATCCGCAAGCAAAACTTTAACGTTTTAGATATTCCAATGGCAGAGGTCACCAAGCAATATCTTGGTTACATTGAACAAATTCGTCGCACGAATTTGGAACTTGCTGCTGAATACCTATTAATGGCTGCCATGCTGATTGAAATCAAATCACGCATGCTGTTGCCAATGAAGAAGGCCGACAGCGATGAGGAAGTTGAAGATCCTCGCGCAGAGTTGGTTCGCCGTCTATTAGAGTACGAGCGTATGAAGTTGGCAGCTCAAGAACTCGACAAAATGCCAGTGCTAGGCCGTGACTTTTATAAAGCTAGCGGTCACGTTGATACAACAGTTGCTATTTCTTGGCCAGACATCAATCCCAACGATATTCAAGCGGCCTGGAAAGATGTCTTGTATCGAGCCAAGCTCAATCAACACCACACGATCAGCCGCGAGCAGTTATCAGTTCGTGACTTCATGACTCGTATTTTGCGTCGCCTTCAAGGTGAGCGCTTTATCGAATTTACAGATTTGTTTGAAGAAGCTATTGCAACAGGTCAAGGCGCCCCAATGGTGGTCGTTAACTTTATTGCGATGTTAGAGCTATCTAGAGAATCTCTTATTGAAATTACTCAGGCTGAGCCATACGCGCCGATCTATGTGCGACTCGCATACTCACCGAACTAATTTTCACCCTCCACTTTTAATCTAATAAAAATACTTCAATGAAGATCATCAGCAATATTCAAGACTTGCGTGATCAATTACGCGGCCAAAACCGAGCAGCCTTCGTCCCTACGATGGGTAATCTGCATGAAGGTCATTTATCGCTGATGCGCTTAGCCAGACAACACGGAGATCCCGTTGTAGCTAGTATTTTTGTGAATCGTCTTCAATTTGGACCCAATGAAGATTTTGATAAATATCCTAGAACTTTTGAAGCTGACGTTGAGAAGCTTGAAAAAGAAGGTGTTTATGTTCTGTTCGCCCCAACAGAAAAAGATCTTTATCCAGAGCCTCAAGAATATCGCGTAGAACCACCTCATAATTTAGGAAAAATTCTTGAAGGTGAATTCCGTCCAGGATTCTTTCAAGGGGTTTGTACAGTTGTACTCAAGCTTTTATCTTGTGTTCAGCCTAAAGTGGCTGTGTTTGGTAAAAAGGATTACCAGCAATTAATGGTTATTCGCCAAATGTGTCATCAATTGGCATTACCAGTAGACATCATTCCTGCAGAAACAATTCGTGCCGATGATGGTCTTGCCCTATCTTCAAGAAACGGATACCTGTCCACTGATGAACGCACTGAAGCTGTCCAGCTCATTCAAATACTGAAGCAAGTACAAGAAAAAATTCATCAAGGTCAGATGAGTGCAGAATCTATTTCGCAAATTGAAAAAGCAGCATGCGCTCAATTAGCAGCTCGCGGCTGGAATCCTGATTACATCTCCATACGTAAACGTAAAGATCTATTAAGCGCGACTGATGGTGAGCTTCAAGCTAACGAGCAGTTAGTCGTTTTAGCTGCTGCCAAATTAGGCAAAACTCGCTTAATTGATAACCTCGAGATTTAAATAGTTATGGGCTTTCAAGGCTTTTCAACAGCATTGATTGCGGCCTGTTGTATAGCTAGCCCATTAGCTAACTCACAGCCAAATCAACAAAGCTTCCCACAACGCATCATTACAGTTGCGCCCCACCTGAGCGAAATGGTGGATGCCGCAGGTGGCGCAGAAAGATTGATTGGCGTGAGTGCCTACAGCAACTTTCCAGACTCAGTCAAAAAACTTCCCATCACCAGCGACTCCAGATCGGTTGATCTAGAGAGAATGAAACAATTAAAGCCGGATTTAATTATTTATTGGCGCGGTGGCATGCCTGAAACTCAGATTGAGTCGATTAAAAAAACCTTCAGCTCAACGGGCAGCAAGGGGCAAGCAGCCACTCAAATTATTTCAGTAGAGCCCAAAAGGCTGATTGATATCGCCAAAGATATTGAAGCCATCGGAAAAGTCTTAGGCACTCAAGCTATTGCTAATAAAAATGCAAAAGAATTCAGCGATCAAATAGCGGCACTAAAAAGCAAATACCAATCTTCCAATAAAAGAAAGGTCCGGGTTTTCTATCAAGTGTGGTCACAACCTTTGATGACACTTAACCAAGATCACTTGATTGCTGACATTATTCAGATCTGTGGTGGCGAGCAATTATTTGCAAAAGAAAAGTTGCTAGTGCCCACCGTGAGTCGTGAAGCGGTTGTAGAAGCTAACCCGGAAATTATTTTCACAGCGACCGATAGCCCGAGTATGAAAGTTGATTGGTCGATGTGGACTTCGATTCCACAATTGGCAGCTAGTAAAAATAAAGCTTTCATAGCCTTAGATGGTGACATCATCAGCAGACCATCACCCAGAATTATTCAAGGTGCCAATAAGATTTGTTCAGAAATCGACAAAATCCGATAAGACCGCTTACTTCAATAAAAGTTAGGCAGCCACGTAAATAATTTGGCCAGTGGATGTTCTTGCTTCCACGATGGGATGACCTAGTGACTTTTCTAAATTAGCCGGATTAACAATCTCAGCAACTGTGCCTGAAATGTAGGAAGCATCATCGAGCAACAATAAAGCATGCGTGAAGCCGCGACCAATCAATCCAATCTCATGCAAGCTAGCGATGATGGTTTGATGGCAAGATTCGCTTCGTTCAACCAAGGTATTTAAGAGAGTGATTTGATGCCCAACATCTAAGTGTGATGTTGGTTCATCCAAAATTAAGGCTCGAGTATTTTGCGCAAAGCAAGCAGCCAAAGCCACTCTTTGACGCTCACCCCCTGATAAGTTTTGCCATTGGGATAAAGCTAAATGCTGAACATCACATAGAGCTAAGGCATTGATGGCTAACTCCAACTGTTCTACATCAGATTCCTCTTGATGCCAAGGCCATCTGGCAGCTAGAACAGCATCAATGGCTCTTAATCCAACGCCACCGATAGGTGACTGCTCAGCATACGCGCGAACTTTTGCAAGACCCTCTGGGTCAAAATTAAACAATGACTGCCCTTGCCAAAAAACTTCACCTGGAGCGGTGTTTTTTTGAACACCGGCAATGATTCTTAATAAAGTTGATTTGCCTGCGCCATTTCGACCAATCAAACACCAGCGCTCACCTTCTCTAACAGTCCAGTTAAGATCTTTAATTAAAGTTCTTCCTGGAACTTGAATATCTAAGTTCTTAGTTTCTAAAATAATAGATGAGGATGATTGATTCATTAGGAACTCCAATGTCTCAATCTAGACAAAAGCCACAAGAAACTAGGCACACCAATCAAAGCAGTAATGACGCCTACTGGCAATTGAGCTGGTGCAATGATGGTTCTTGCAAACATATCAGATAGAACCAAGAAAGAGCCCCCCAAGAATGCAGAGGCTGGCAATAAGAATTTTTGATCTGGGCCGTACTGTTTAATGATCAAAGCTCTTAAAACATGCGGCACCAATAAACCAACAAAGCCAATGGAGCCCGCAATAGATACTGCAGCCGCAGCAGAAAGCGCCGATAAGAAAACCATCATCCACTGTATATAAGTAACATCAATGCCCAAAGTGATTGCCTTATCAGTGCCCAATTGCAGTAAATGAATTTTTGGGGCTAACTTCCACACAATCAACAATACTGAAAGCCACACACCTAAGACGGCACCAACAGCTTCCAGGCTTATCACTGAATCTAAATCCCCCATTAGCCAATGAATCATTCCTGGCATGGCCACATTAGAGGCAAAAGCAATCATCAAGGTGCTTATTGCTCCACAACCAGTGGCAATCATGACTCCAGCCAACAATAGTCTTGATGGATGGGTCGCATATCCGCCGACTAAACCCCAAAGCAGCAACATCACTACAACCGCTCCCAACCAGGCCCCACCAGCAACCCAAAACGTTCCAGCACCCCCAAGCATTAAAACTGCCAACGCACCCACTGAAGCACCGCCTGAGACTCCTAGAACCGATGGCTCAGCCAGAGGGTTACGAGTGAGTACTTGTAAAAGACTACCTGACATCGCTAAGAGGCCTCCAACAGCAAACGCTGCCAGAACTCTTGGTAGTCTTAATTGGTAAATGATGGTGGCATCGGCATTAGAAACGCTGCCAATCAATAAAGCTAAAGCCATCGATGCTAGCGAAAAGATCACTAGCAAGATGAATAGGATGGCTTTAGATAGTTTCATTATTTGAAAGTGTATCTAGTTGTTAAGAATATTGCGCGTGGATCTGACGGATAGTAATAGTAGCTATAACCACTTCCCCCAGTTGGCAAGGTTACAAAGCCATATCCACCATAGTTTGCATATCGCTTATCAAAGATATTTTTTAAATTAATGGCAGATTCCCATGATCCATACTTATAGGCGGCATTTAAATCGACCGTTGTAAATGATGGCATTTTGTTCAAGGTGTTATTTTCATCGCCATCATATCTTTGAGACCCTACGTAGTTCACATAACTTGTATATGTGATGTTCGATTTTGGTTTATAGGAGACACCCAAAGAAGAAGTTACCTTAGGAACGAGAGCCACATCTCTCCCATCAAATGCTCCAGACTTGTATTTAGCTGTTTGGAGATTCAACTTTGGCATGAGTGCCCAAGCTGGAGAAAGCTTGAGGTGTGCATTTGCTATTGCACCAAATCTACGAATATCTCCTGAATTAATATTTTCACCAGATCCATTGTCATATCTAATCTCGTTTGAACTATCCATCTGATAAACAGATAAGCCCAATTTCTGCTGATTGACTGATAACCATTCACCACCAAGCTCAACTGTATTATTTTTCTGCGGCGCCAATATCCCGGAAAACACTCGATGTCCTGCCCACGGAAAACTAGAGTCATAAGTCATGCCCCAGTACTCATCAATATTGGCAAAACGATAGGAATTATTTACCTTTGCAAAAACTTTTTGTTGATTTGATGAACCGTATCGATAATTTAAAGCCACATCAGACGCATTGGCAGATTGAGTTTTTTCAGCATTACTTGAGCCTGTGTCACTCTTGTAGTCATAAGCGACCGCATCCTGCGTTTGTTTTCTGTAGCCGCCCAGTAAATCCAATTGAGCTGTCAAAGGAAATCTATGAGTTAAATAATAAGATTTATTTGTAAGATTGGCTTTTTGAATATTCCCCGTGTTTGTAACAAAAGATCCCATTGACTGAGAGTAATCGAACCCTAGAACTGATTCGCCGAGATTACCCCAAGATTTTTTATATCTAGGCGTGAAATCAAAACTCCACTTATCGTAAACAGTACTCTTATCAGCTAGGTTTGGCGTAAATTGAGTTGAGCCTGAATCCTTGTAAGAAAACTCTCCCTCAAAAAAATCTTGCTGCCCGAGTGATTTAACTGCTCCAAAGGTAATCGCCGTTCCGTTAATGACATTTTTATCATTCACATTATTGAACTTAACCGCTCTTGGATTTCCTTGTCCAACTTGTCCTAAAACACCACCAGGAGTTCCATAAGATTGAGAACCAAACAATCCCTCCAGAAATACCTTGTCTACATTACTTAGGTAATGAGTTAAACCTGTTTTAAATACGCCTTGCCTAGATTGAGAGTTATCTCTCCATCCATCATTATTTGAAGCAGAGAAATTAAGGTCCAGTTTTGTATTATTTGCTTTCGCAGCATAACTGCCGGACGTAATAACTGTACCGAAACTACCCACTGTAGCTGCCACGGTAGGGGGCAGCACTGTATCTGAGCGCGTGATGATATTAACTACACCACCAACTGCCTTATCACCATATTGAACACTGCCACCACCATTAAGAATTTCAATTCTTTCAATCGAGCCCATAGGAATTGATTCCCAGCGAGCTGCTCCGCTATCAATTGGATTCAATCTTTGACCATCAACCAATATTAAAGTGTTGTCTTTGGCGCTAGCACCAAACCCGCGCATATCCACAGTTGCACCAACACCCAATTGACCGCCATTTAAATTTCGTACATTTAAATTACCTATTTGAGCCAAAGCCTCAGGAACGCTAGTGGCGCCACTCTCTTTAATCTCTTGTTTTGTAATCACGCCAATGAGAGCTGGGATCTCATTGTTATCTTCAGCGAATCTAGTGGCCGAAATAATGACTGGATTAAGCTCAGAATTATTAGTTTGGGCATGAATCGGAGTAATAGTTGCAAAAATTCCTGCGCAAGCAAGCGCAATCTTAGTTGGGTTTGTAAACATAGGATAAATTTCCAAAAAATCATGGTCTCTGGCCTGTTCCCCCGCAGGCACGGAACCCTCATAATTAAGCAACGTCCCCGTAACTCAATTAACTATTCCAGGCCGGTATCCGGGCTTACGAACCTAACTCAATGACCTTCCCAGCTTGCGCCAGTGGTATATCGATTGAGCCCACACTTTCGTGTGTTCGCTTACCGTTGCGGGGGCAGCACAGGTTATCCTTTAATTATTCAATTAAGAAAGACCCCTGTTTCCCGTTTAACTTTGGTAGATTCCCTACCAAGAGCACCTAAGAACGAAACTAGTATATACAATATAGCTATGTCAGAACTTACAAACAACTCACATACTCGTTTGCAAGATAGTCTTGTGCGCTTAGAGGGTAAAACTAAGGCGCTTTTGGCTGCCGTTGAGCAAACACATAAAGAGCGCTTAGCGCTGGAAGATAAGATTGAAGATGCTCAAAATCGCATCCAAAATATCTTGAATAAATTGCCTAGCCCTGGCGATACAGGTCAACTTGATCTTCTAGCCTCCGCTCCAGAAGGTGACAAATGAGCCAACATCGCATCGAAATTACTCTAGCTGGTCAAAAGTTTGCATTTGCAACAACACCAGAACATGAAACAAGCCTACGTGCTGCGGCAGCTATTGTTGATGAACAATTAGAGGCAGCACTATCAGCAGGCAACCGCAGCATTGAGCGTGCCGCCATTATGACCGCCATTAAATTGGCTGGCGACCTCCAAGCTGCCAAAATGAATCTCAGTCAAACAGAGAATCCAGGGGCTAGCGTTGATCAAATCACTCTATTGCAAAATAAAGTGGATGAGATCGAAGCTTCTGTAGACACTGCACTGAAACTGCTTTCCCTACCTGGCACGCCAAGGCCAATAGTTCCTTGAACCGATGCGCAAGCATCTGGCGTGGGCCATATAGTGTGGGCGCGAGCGCCTCGTTGCTCATAGAGCATTACTTTGGGTAATGTTCTCCCTGAAAAACTTGGTGCACCCGAAGCATTATTGCCATGCCGCCTTGAACCTACTGGGTTCAGGATGACGGCCTAGCGACCAAGGTGGGGAATTCTATTAATAGAAGGAGACTGGCATGCGTATCAATCAAATTTTAAAAATACAATTACTCCTCACTTTAGGTCTTTTGGGTAACTTAGCTCAGGCAGTAGATATCCAAAATGGCAAAACACTGCATCAAGCGAAATGCTATCAATGCCATGCCGAAAAATCAGGTCTCGGTAATGGTGATGTGATTTACACCCGCTTAGATCGAAAAGCAAAAGACTTAGCAAAAGTTAAAAGCATGGTCGCTATGTGTAACACAGAGCTTCGTCTAGACTTATTCCCCGAGGATGAGGCTGACCTTGTTGCTTACATCAATCAACAATTCTACAAATACAAATAAAGAGAACATCGCATGACCCTGATACAAATCATCGCATTAGTTCTCTTAGGTGCTTGCACAGGGTTTGCTGCAGGTTTATTAGGTATTGGTGGCGGCATGATTTTGGTGCCATTTTTAACATTTTTATTTTCAATTTATGGCTTCCCCGCAGAAGTGATTGTGCACGTGGCCATTGCCACATCGATGGCTACCATTCTTTTTACTTCACTATCTTCAGTGAGAGCCCATCACAAACGAGGAGCCGTGCGCTGGGACATCGTCTTGACCTTGGCACCCGGCATATTGATCGGCGGCTTATTGGGCGGCGGCAAGTTATTTGCCTTACTTAAAACATCTTGGCTCTCATTTATTTTTGCAGGATTTGTGGGCTTCTCTGCCTATCAAATGCTGATGAATAAAAAACCACAACCTAGCCGCACACTACCTGGCAAAAGCGGCATGTTAGGTGTTGGAACATTTATCGGATTTTTATCAAGTCTAGTTGGCGCAGGTGGTGGCTTTGTTTCTGTACCCTTTATGACATGGTGCAATGTGGCTATGCACAACGCAGTTGCCACATCAGCAGCTCTAGGTTTCCCAATAGCACTTGCTAGCGCAATTGGTTATGTCATTAGCGGCTATGGCAACCCTAATCTACCAGAGGGATCATTGGGTTATGTATATTTACCCGCCCTCCTTTGCATTGCACTAGCCAGCGTAATGACTGCGCCCTTAGGCGCCAAGGTAGCTCATCAACTCAACGTAGCTCAACTTAAAAAAGTTTTTGCCATTGTTTTAATTTGCCTGTCTGGCTACATGCTCAACAAAGGTCTCACAAGCCTAGGGCTTTATTAATTTCCTCGTTTAAGCTTTTTGCTTGCAAGACACATTATGACTAAACACTTTTATCGAGTGCTCAGCGCTCTACTACTGGCATCTCTCGTAGCGCATACCAACATTACTTATGCAGCTGATATCTCCAAAACAAATAAAGTAGCGCCAAAGAAAAAGACATGTGTTGTTTTGTCTGGAGGTGGGGCGCGCGGCTATAGCCATATTGGCGTTTTAAAAGTTTTAGAAGAAAACCGAATTCCAATTGACTGCATAGTTGGCACGAGTATGGGTGCTGTCATAGGTGGCGTATACGCATCAGGAATGCCCGCCAAAGAATTGGAAAAAAGACTCTTAGAGTTAGATCTTGCTGATATAGCTCTTGATCGAATCGATCGTAAATCCCTTCCACCTTCTCACAGACAAGATGACTTTCTTTATCCATTAGGAAGCGTTGGTATTGGTGATGGTCGCATCAAACTTCCATCTGGCGCAGTTCAAGCCAATAAGTTTTTAGATATTTTGCAAAATTGGACTCAACACATTCCCCCCAACGTTGACTTCGATCAACTGCCGATCGCTTATCGCTCTGTAGCAACCGATATGCAAACTGGCTCCATGGTGATTTTTAAAAAAGGCCCTCTTCATCATGCGATTCGTGCAAGTATGGCAGCACCAGGCGCTTTTAGCCCGATTGAAATAGATGGAAAACTTCTGAGTGATGGTGGCTTAACAAGAAACTTACCTATTGATATTGCCCAAGAATTAGGTGCCACACAGATTATTGCCGTGAACATCGGCACCCCCTTAATGCCAAGAGAAAAGATTGACTCTTTGCTAACGGTCTATCAACAGATGATCAATATCTTGACGGAGCAAAACGTCGATGCGCAGAAAAAGCTTTTAAACAAACAAGATATTTTGATTGAACCCAAGCTGGGCGATATTACTTTCCTAGATTTCACAAGAGCTGATGAGGCCATCAAAATTGGTGAGCAAGCAGCAAAGGATCTACTCCCCCAGCTAAAAAGATTACAGGTATCTGAACAGGCTTACGCAGCATATTTACAAGCCAGACCATCGCCTAGTTTGGGTGATGTGAAAGTAGCCTTTGTTGAAGTCCAAACCAAAGGCATCATTCCACCAGAGAAAATTAAAAACTGGTTAGATATTCCTGTAGGCCAAGCTTACTCATCTGAAAAGATTAATGAAAGAGTCGAAGCGGTTTACAACAATCGAGAATTTGATGTCATTGGCCATGAATTAGTTGAAAGAAATGGTGAATACGGCATCGTTGTCAAAGCCAATGAGAAATCTTGGGGGCCTGACTTCCTCAAGTTTGGCTTGAATATGTCTAGCGACTTGAACGGCAATAGTGGTTATTTGTTACAAATCGGTCATCGTCGTCCATGGATTGATGCTAGCGGAACAGAGTGGCGCTCTGATTTAGAAATTGGCTCAGCAGTTCGAATCAAGTCAGAACTTCGCAAACCCATTAATTCTATTGATGGCCCCTACCTATCACCCTATATTGATTACCAAAGGCACTACAACCAGGTCTACGATGATGAGACCTTAATTGCCAAATATCGCGTCAGGTCCATCAGAACTGGATTGGATGTTGGCGCACCTTTTGGCAATTTAGGAGAAGGTCGAATTGGTTTAACGGCTTCTAAAATTGTGGCGGACCCCCATACTGGAGCCATCATTTCTCAATCAGGCAATACCCAAAATATCCAGACCCTGCCTGGAGCAGATATTGAGCAGTATGGTATTCGAGCAAAAGTAACTCTTGACCAACTAGACTCACCATTTTTTCCAAGAACTGGCTATTACCTCTCAAGCGAAGGACAAGCCGCTATTTTTGATCAAAAGGATAGCTATCAAACCTTTAGCACTGATGGCAAAGTGGCATTTAGTAGGGGTGAACACAGCATTAACCTAACAGGCCAACTAGGTATGCTATTCCAAGATCGAGCTGAAAATATTCCTGGTATTGGTTATCGCCTTGGTGGCTTCCAAAGACTTTCTGCGTACCAACTAGATCAATTTAGCGGCAATTACATGATGCTGGGCAATTTAACTTATTTATATCGCGCACTGAATTTGCGACTACTGAATCAAAGTATGTTCCTTGGAACAAGTATTGAGTCTGGCAATGTCTGGAATAAACGCAGCGATATGAGCTTTGGCAATCTTAAGCATAGCTACAGCGTCTTTTTAGGACTCAATACATTCATGGGTCCAGTGCATCTTGGTGTTGCAACAGCTCCAGGCGGTTACACCAACATCTTTTTCCAACTAGGTAGAAATTAATGGAATAAAAAAGGCCTCATTGAATGAGGCCTTTTTTGTAGGGCGCGGTGATTACGAACTATAGCTTTGTCGTAATACATTTTTCTGTACCTTACCCATTGCATTCCGAGGTAACTCAGAAACAATCACAATGCGTTTTGGTACTTTAAAGTTAGCAATCTTGCCCTTTAAGTCAGCAATCATTGATTCAGCATTGAGTTTGACCCCAGGCTTACCAACAACAACTGCCAATACTGCTTCACCAAAATCAGGGTGAGGAATACCAATCACAGCACTCTCATCAACACCTGCCATATCATCAATAAAGCTTTCGATTTCTTTTGGATATACGTTATATCCTCCAGAAATGATTAAATCTTTGCTTCGACCAACGATACAGAGATATGAATCAGGCACCTTACCGGCACTAGTTTCACCACCCCATCGACCTACGTCACCTGTTTTAAACCAACCGTCTTTAGTAAATTCTTCTTTGGTTTTTTCAGGCATCCGCCAGTAGCCTTTAAAAATATTAGGGCCTTTGACTTCAACATTGCCAATTTCATTGACGCCGCACAACTTGCCGTCATCTTTGACAATTCGAACTTTAGTTTGCGGCAATGGTAAGCCCACAGATCCACCAATACGCTTGCCCTTATAAGGGTTAGATACCAACATCGCTGTCTCACTCATGCCATAGCGCTCTAAAATCGTATGGCCGGTGCGCTCTTTAAATGAGTTAAAAGTCTCTGTTAACAATGGCGCTGATCCAGAAACAAATAAGCGCATATTTTTAACAGTTTTCTTTGTAAATGTTGCATCTAACAACAAACGTACGTAGAAAGTTGGCACACCCATCATGATGGTTGATCGCGGCATATGCTTGATCAACTCTTTTGTGTCAAGACGAGGTAACCAAATCATTTTGCTGCCGTTGAGCAAAGCACCATGAGAAGCTACAAATAGACCATGAACGTGGAAGATCGGTAAGGCGTGCAACAACACATCACCTTTTTGCCAAGCCCAGAACTTTTGAAGCACCTTGGCATTACTACCCAAGTTACCATGACTTAACATCGCCCCCTTGCTTCGTCCTGTCGTACCAGAGGTATACAAGATAGCGGCTAAATCATCGTCAGATCGTTTCACTGTTTTAGATTGACTGGATTGTTTGCCAGCTTGTTCTAATAAAGTTCCCGACCTATCTTCACCCAAAGTAAACACATGCTTAGTGCCAGATTTTTTTGCGACTTGAGCAATCCATGAGTGATTCTTTGGACTACAAACAAGCACTGCAGGCTCAGCATTACCCACAAAATATTCCATCTCTGCAGATTGGTAAGCTGTATTAAGTGGCAAGTAAACCAAACCCGCCTTAAGTGTTGCCAAATACAAAAATAAAGCTTCTGGCGATTTCTCAACCTGGACAGCGACTCGTGAACCCTCAGGCAAACGTAGACCAATTAATAAATTTGCAATTTTTGCAGTTGCTTTTTCTAGGTCATCCCAGCTGTAATACAAACCATCATGCGTTTCAATAGCACACGATGATTTGTCTTTTGGGAAGCCACTTTCTAATAACGTATATAAATTCATATCAACCTCAGGGATTAACTAGGGGGCAAGCCCCCTGTTCAATCATTAATCCATTTTTGCGCCAGATGACTTGGCTACATCACCCCAACGTTTGATTTCTGCAGAAACGAATTTTCCATAAGCTTCTCCAGTCAAGTTAGGTGTGTCTGAACCGTTGTTCAACCATGAAGTTTTTAACTCTGGGCTATTTAAAGCCTTTGTAACTTCAGCAGTCATTTTGTCGACTACGTCTTTTGGAGTTCCTTTTGGAGCCCATAAGCCGTACCAAGTACTTACGACATAACCAGGTACACCTGCTTCAGTAGCAGTTGGCACATCAGGGAAAGCCGCAGAGCGCTTGTTAGAAGCAACTGCCAAAGCTTTGATCTTGCCGCTCTTAATGTGCTGTGATGATGAACCCAAACCATCAAACATCATGTCTACTTGACCAGCAATTAAATCACCCAATGCTGGGCCAGCGCCACGGTATGGAATATGCGTGATGAAAGTTTTTGTTTGCATCTTGAATAACTCACCAGCCAAATGGTGAGAACTTCCGTTACCAGCACTACCGTAATTCAATTTACCTGGATTCTTTTTAGCGTACTCGATAAAGCCTTTAAGATCGTTCACAGGAACACGCTGTGCATTAACCACCACGACTTGTGGTGGTGTTGCAAGCAACATCACAGGCACAAAGCTCTTTTCAATATCGTAGTCCAACTTTGGATACATAGATGGAGCGATCGCATGATGTGCGCCACCCATAAAGAATGTGTAGCCATCTGGCGCAGCTTTAGCTGCAATACCAGCGCCCAAAGTGCCGCCAGCGCCACCACGGTTATCAATCACAATTTGTTTGCCAAGTTGTTTAGTCAGCTGGGCAGATAAAGGTCTTGCAAATGCATCTGTTCCACCACCAGCTGGGAAAGGCACAACGATTGTGATTGGCTTACTTGGCCAATTAGGATCAGCTAAAACCGCACCTGAACTTGCCACCAAGCCCAAAGTAACAGCTACTGTGCTCAACACACCTACTACATTTACTGGTTTTTTCATATTTGTCTCCTCGTACTCCAGTTAAATAACTTCTATAAAAATAATTAATCAAATTAGTTGTGAAACTGATCTTGAATAAATAATTTCTCCATTAACAAAACGCTCGTGGTTATCTTCCACGTTTTCTAAGTCATATAAGTAATTCACCATCAAACCTGCTGATTGCTTAATACCTTTTTTTGACAAGTCTCCTGCCCAGTTAATTCTGTGTAATTTCGCACCATTACCTAAGTGGAATTTTGCGACCGAGTTACCGCCTCTTTTTGATGATTGGGTCATCAAATAAAAAGCACATAAACTCATTAAAGCTTCTTTTTCTTTCGCTGTAGCAGTATCAGGATGCCAACCTAACTGTAAACGTTCATTCCAAGATTTTTCTTTAAGGTTGAGAACCTTATAAGCCTCTTGAACTTTTTCATAGACTGCCGGCTTAATATCATCAGAATTTAAATCTTGATTGGCCGTGAGCCATTCCATAAAACCAGGAATTGGCGACAAAGTACAAAAAGTTTTTAAAGAGGGAAATTCTTTTTTCAAACTTTCAGCAACTCGCTTAATCAAGAAGTTACCCATCGACACCCCGCGTAAGCCAGGCTGACAGTTACTAATTGAATAGAAAATCGCGCATTTGTAATGATTCGGTTCAATGACCTCAGACTTCTTGTTCACTAATGGCTCAATGGCTTCAGGAATCTCAGGAAGTAAGGCTACCTCCACAAAAATGAGGGGCTCTTCAGATAACTGCGGGTGAAAGAATGAAAAACAACGGCGGTCTGGTTGAAGGCGGCGACGCAAATCATCCCACCCATCAATTTCATGAACAGCCTCATGTTGAATAATCTTCTCAAGAATATGCGCAGGAGACTTCCAATCTACCTGGTGCATTTTCAAAAATCCAGGGTTAAACCAAGAAGTTAAAAGATGTTGCATATCAGCATCAACTGCTTTTAATTCTGGCTTCTTATGAAGTAACTTTAAAAGTTGGTGGCGCATATTAACAATCATGCTTGTACCACCTGGAGCCCGATTTAATCGACGCAATAACTCTTGCCTTGGCGCTTCGGTCACCTTCATCAACCAAACTAAATTATCAGCATTAGGACTAGAAGCATAAATTTGAGCAGCACTCAAAACATCAGCTGGGCTTGGATTAAATTTATCAGCCAGGTAATGGAAATACTCAGCTCTTTGATCATCTTCAAGCGTATTAAAGTTTTCAATTACATCACTGGCCATGCTGGCAGCATTTGACTCGCCACGCTCAGACAAAAGGCGCTTGGTTGCATTCACTGTTTTTGTGAAATGTCTGGCTTTAAGAAGATTATCTAGAATCATGCGCTTAGAACTTCCGGGGATTTTAGATATTTAAGAACTTCACGCTGTCTTAAAATATGCGTTTTCATAAGCTCTTCAGCTTGTTGAGCATTTCTAATTTTTAATGCGGCAAAAATAGACAAGTGTTCTTGGCAAGACTCTTCAATACGTCCCTTATGATGCAAACTGCGGTGACGGGAAAGATTAAGAATACGGCGCAAATCATTCACCATATTGGCCAACCACTCATTACCAGCAAGACTCTGAATGGCTTCATGAATTTTTCTATTGGTGACATAGTAGTCATCAATATTCTTTGCATCCGCATACTTCTTCAAACGAATGTGTAAAGACTCCAAAGAACGGATGTCTGCTTCACTGGCTTTTTCTGCTGCTTCATAAGCGCATCTACCCTCTAAGATAGCCATCAGAGGAAAGATCTCGTTTAAATCTTGATCAGTCAGTTCAGTAACGTAACAACCTTTGCGAGGCTCAATTCTTAAGATGCCTTCAGAAGCCAAAATGCGAATAGCCTCACGGAAAGGTGTACGAGAAACACCCAGCTCTTCAGATAGCTTTTGTTCATCAATCCAAGAGCCCGGCTTCAAAACACCACTAGCCACCATAGAGCGCAAACGCTCGGTGACTTCAACATAGAGTGCCGTTTTAACAATCTTTAATGACATGTACACAATGTATTTTGTATACATTTTTGAATACATAGGTGCTAACCCTTAAAAAGGGAAAACACTTAGAAATTTAAATGGTCTGAGTAATTAAATCTTGTTTGACTGTCTAAAAATCAAATAAACCCCAGCTAGCACCATTGGGATTGATAGCCATTGCCCCATCGATAGGCCAAGGCTTAATAAACCGAGAAAGCTATCTGGCTCTCGGGCAAATTCGGCCAAAAATCTAAATAAGCCGTACCCTAATAAGAACACGCCAGAGATCTGGCCTAGAGCTTTCGGTTTAGATGCGTACCACCATAAGGCACAGCCTAACAACAAACCTTCGCCCAATAATTGATATAACTGAGAAGGATGGCGAGCCAACATATCACCTGCTTGAGGAAATATCATGGCCCATGGAAGGTCAGTTGGTCTTCCCCATAATTCGCCATTGATAAAGTTTCCTAAACGACCGAATGCCAAACCAAATGGCACTAGTGGCGCAATGAAATCTGTCACCTCAAAGAAAGTTTTTTTATTTCTTCTTCCCCACCAGAGCATGGCAGCTAATACACCCATGAAACCACCATGGAATGACATACCCCCTTCCCATACCTTTAGAACATCCAATGGATGTGCCAAATAATGGCCTGGCATATAAAAAATAATGTAGCCCAAACGGCCACCCAGAATGACGCCAACGACACCAGCAAATAAAAGATCTTCTAGAGCTTTATATGTCCATGATTGCTGAGCAACCCCAGCCTGTTTTAAACGCAAACGACCTAATAAAAGAAACTGCGCAAAGGCAAGCAAATACATGAGTCCATACCAATGAATGGCTAAGGGTCCAATGCTCAATGCAATAGGATCAAATTGTGGGTGCATCAATGCCATGGCTGTATTTAATTTCTTTTTATATTTTGATTTTTAGGTGATTACTGGCCTGTTTGATCAAAGTTATGTAATTCATGTCCTTGATCTCTATAGGCCTTATAGCGGTCACGCCCAGCTTGTCGATCAGCCTCATCCGTTGAAACAATTTCCACAATTCTTGGAAATCGACTGGCTAGAGCTTCTACCGATTTTGGTAAATCACGACCAACATGAATCAAGACATCACCATGAGGTAAGTAGTCCAATTCATCAGCTTCAAAACTTTCTAAAAATACGATGGGTGTTTCTGCAGCGAAGTCATCACTACCCCAGGCATGAGGTAGAAAATCAACTGCACTGAAAGACCATAACTGCTCATCTAATTGTTTTAGAAAGTCTTTAGAGCCAACAACAACAATATTCCTCATAGGCGTTGCCTCATTAGGGCTTGCCATGATTTTTCTAATCAAGCGACAACTATATTGAGGCTTGTTATTCACTTGACTGTGAAAATCTATTCTTGCCATAAATCTCAATGAACCTTATTCAAGCTTTCAAGCCAATAAATAATTAACCAACAAAGGCACAGGGCGACCAGTAGCTCCTTTGGCAGCACCACTCTTCCATGCAGTACCAGCAATATCTAAGTGAGCCCAGGTGTATTTCTCTGTATATCTCGCTAAGAAACAAGCTGCAGTAACGCTACCAGCAGGTCTACCACCAATATTTGCCATATCGGCAAAATTAGATTTCAGCTGTTCTTGATAAGCTGTATCTAGAGGCATCCGCCAAACTGTATCTTGAGAGTATTTACCTGCCGTGAGTAAGCCTTCAGCCAACTCATCATCATCAGAAAATAATCCAGAGTGCACGCCACCCAAAGCAATCACACACGCACCTGTTAAGGTGGCAATATCAATCACTGCAGCTGGTTTAAAACGTTCAACATAGGTCAGCGCATCACACAGAATTAAACGACCCTCAGCATCTGTATTTAAGATCTCAATCGTTTGACCAGACATGCTTGTCACGATATCACCAGGACGAGTAGCATGAGCAGATGGCATGTTTTCACAAGTTGGAATAACGCCAATCACGTTTTTCTTTAACTTTAATTCTCCAATAGCACGCATAGTGCCCAGCACTGATGCAGCGCCACACATGTCGTACTTCATCTCATCCATACCTTCACCTGGCTTTAATGAAATACCACCTGTATCAAAAGTAATACCTTTACCCACCAAAACAACTGGGGCATCTTTAGCAGCACCACCCTGATGACGAATCACAATAAATTGAGGTGGCGTAACAGCACCTTGAGTTACCGCTAGGAAAGCGCCCATCTTGAGAGCTTCAATTTCTTTGCGACCTAAGACTTCCACTTTAAAACCAAAATCTTTCGCTAATTTTTTGGCTGTCTGACCCAAATAGCTTGGCGTGCAAATATTAGGTGGCAAATTACCTAAATCTTTTGTTAAGTCCATACCGTTAGCAATGGCCAGACCTTCAGCAAGCGCTTTTTGCAAGTCCTTATTATTTTTAGCAGTGCTAGCAAGTGAAATCTTTTTAAGCTTTGGAGATTTTTCTACAGGCTTGGTTTTAAAAGATGGATGTCTTGCGCCAAACTTATATAACTGCTCTTTAGCCAATTGCACCAATAGGCGCGCTTGAGATAAGCCATCTTTTGCTGAAAACTCCTCAAATACCCACAAGGCATCTTTAGCAGGAGTAGCAATCAGTGCTTTTAAGCCACTACTTAACCATTTAGAGAATTCCTGGCCGGTTTTATTAGATTGAGTGGGTTTTGCATCATCACCAGTACAAACTAAGAGCAAACGCTCAGCTTTTAGTCC
>JACCDL011283846.1_pt1 | contig 34916 bp, 18 predicted proteins | sample 7441931 | NCBI WGS metagenome assembly JACCDL01 (sample SAMN15323437, study PRJNA562643) | freshwater metagenome | isolation source: river surface water | place: USA:Blue River Watershed | collected 2017-08-16 | reverse complement strand
CTGCCGTAGGTGGCGTAGGTGCGGGTAGCATTGGCGGTGGTCTGCGCTGTTGAGCCATCTCCCACCGTCCAGTTGTAGGCGTTGATTGTGCCGGTTGGGATCGTGGTGGTGGATGTATAGGTGAACGCGTTGCCTTTGTAACACTGGGAGTCGTTGTTGATGGTAAAGTTGGGCACTGTTTGTGGGTGTACGACCACCAATTGCGAGGTGGTGTCTTTACAATCGTAGTTGCTCGTGGTGCGTAAGGTTACCGTATAGCTGCCGTAAGTAGCGTAAGTGCGGGTAGCATTGGCGGTGGTCTGCGCTGTTGAGCCATCTCCCACCGTCCAATTGTAGGATTTGATTGTGCCGGTTGGAATCGTGGTGGTGGATGTATAGGTGAACGCGTTGCCTTTGTAACACTGGGAATCGTTGTTGATCGTGAAGTTGGGTACTGTTTGAGGGTGTACTACCACCAATTGCGAGGTGGTGTCTTTACAATCGTAGTTGCTCGTGGTGCGTAAGGTTACCGTGTAACTGCCGTAGGTGGCGTAGGTGCGGGTAGCATTGGCGGTGGTCTGCGCTGTGGAGCCATCTCCCACCGTCCAATTGTAGGATTTGATTGTGCCGGTTGGAATCGTGGTGGTGGATGTATAGGTGAACGCGTTGCCTTTGTAACACTGGGAGTCGTTGTTGATCGTGAAGTTGGGTACCGTTTGTGGGTGTACGACCACCAATTGCGAGGTGGTGTCTTTACAATCGTAGTTGGACGTGGTGCGTAAGGTTACCGTATAGCTGCCGTAGGTGGCGTAGGTGCGAATAGCGTTGGCGGTGGTCTGCGCTGTAGAGCCATCTCCCACCGTCCAGTTGTAGGCCTTCAAGCTGCCGGTTGGAATTGTGGTGGTGGATGTATAGGTGAACGCGTTGCTTTTGTAACACTGGGAGTCGTTGTTGATGGTGAAGTTGGGTACCGTTTGAGGGTGTACTACTACTAACTGAGAAACCGTGTCTTTACAATCGTAGTTGCTCGTGGTGCGCAAGGTTACCGTATAGCTGCCGTAGGTGGCGTAGGTGCGGGTGGCATTGGCTGTGGTTTGCGCTGTTGAGCCATCTCCCACCGTCCAGTTATAGGCGTTGATTGTGCCGGTTGGAATCGTGGTGGTGGATGTATAGGTAAACGCGTTGCCTTTGTAACACTGGGAATCGTTGTTGATGGTAAATTGAGGCACTGCCTGTGGGTGAACCACCAACCCTTTATCCACGGAATCCACACAACCAAACTGAGAAGTTGCAATTAATCGTACCGACTTGTTTCCATGTGAATTAAAAGTAAAGGACGAATTGGTATTAACAGACTGTCCTTCTCCTGAAAACTTCCACTGATAACTTAACAACCCACTTGGAATCGAAGAATTATTGGTAAATGAAAAATTATTGCCCTTTAAACACTGACTATCGTTGGAAGAAATTGCAAAATCAGCAGTGGGCTCTGGTCTTACCGAAACCCATCTAAATCCTGTATCCGTACACCCTAAATTACTTTCGGCATACAATACTACCTTATAAATTCCGGTATCGTCATAGGTTTGTCTTGCATTGGTTCTAACAGCAGAATACCCGTTTCCGAAGGCCCATCGATATCTCACAATCGTGGCATTCGCTACCGTTGTATTGTTGGTAAAGACAAAGTTATTGGATGCAAAACACTGTATACTATCGTTAATAGCAAACGAAATTGCTGGTTGAGCATGTACTACAATCGTTTTTGAAACAGTGTCGATACAACCCGAATCCGAAGTAGCGGTTAATACCACTTTATAGGTTCCAGCCGTAGTGTACACTTTGGTTGGACTGGTAACTACGGAACTGCTCGCATCGGCAAAATTCCAAGAATACGTCAATGACCCCGAGGGAATGGTAGATGCATTCGTAAAGGTATAACTGTTGCCGGTTAAACATTGCTTTTGGGTGTTGAAACTAAAAGCCGGGGCCGATTGATAGTTGGTATGTACCCATTTCCCAAGCGTATCGATACAACCTTTATCTGTAGTTGTAGTTAATTTTACTCGGAATTTATTTACTGTTGCATAGGTACGTGAAGCATTGGCCGATGTTTGGATCGATGAACCATCGCCAACATTCCAAGAACTGCTAAAATTACCCAAAGCAACTGCAGATTGATTGGTGAATTGGAAACTATTACCACGAATACACTGAGAATAATCGTTAATACCAAAAGCAATCTGTGTTTGAGGATGGACAATAACGGCTTTGGTCAGTGAATCAAAACAGTTTTGGTCTGATTTAGTAATTAACTTCACCGAGTAGCTGCCGTCATTATTATAAACTCGGGATGCATTCTGTGTAGTTTGAATAGCTGATCCATCGCCCACGATCCATTGGTACGAAAGACTACCATTACTGATACTGCTACTATTGGTAAATGAATAGCTATTACCCGTTAAACATTGTTGGGCCGTATTAATGGAATAAGCAATGGCAGCTTGCGGATGAACGATAACGGTTTGCTTGGCCGAATCAATACAATTTCCATTGCTTTTAACGATTAATCGAACCGAATACGAACCTTTTGCTCCGTACACTCTGCTAAAATCTTCGGAAGTTGCAAGCGCAGAATTATCACCGGCCGACCATTGGTAGGTTAATGTTCCGTATGGAATAGACGATTGATTGTCGAATTGGAAATTATTAACTGATAAACACTGCTTATCGTTGTTGGTACTAAAGGCCGCCGTGGGTTCCGGATAAACCGTAATTACTTTAGTTAACGTATCAACGCACCCTTTATCGGTGGTATTGGTTAATAAAACGGTGTATTTCTGGTCGGTTGCATAGGTTTTTCCTGTAATGGCCGAATTCGATACGATTGCAGAACCGTCTCCCAAACTCCAATCGTAGGTGAAATTACCCGTGCTAACAGTGGAAGTATTGGTAAAGTTAAAACTATGAGAATCGAAACACTGACCCAATCCATTATGGGTAAATGAAATCGCCGTTTGGGGGTGAACCACAATATTTTTCGACGTGGTATCTTTACAATTATTGTTGGTTACCGTGGCTAATTTTACTGGGAAAGTTCCAGCTGTACTATACGCATGAGACGCATCGGTACTGGTAGCAGTAGTACCATCGCCAAACATCCACAAATAGGTTAAAGAACCTGCAGAAAACGTAGATTGATTTTTATAGGTGAAACTATTTCCACGCAAACATTGGTTGTCTATCGAAGTAATATCGAAGTCCACCGCATCTGCTTGGGGGTAAATTGTGACATTTTTTGTAATACTATCTTTACATCCACCGTTGGTAGTTACCATTAATTCCACATCATAATTACCAATTCCGGTGTATTTATGGGAGGCATTTGTAGTTAATTTATTCGAACTTAAATCTCCTAATTCCCATCTGCTGCTGTAGGTGCCAAAAGCCAAGGCTGTAGCATTGGTAAATACAAACTGATTTCCTTTGTAACACTGATCCGAATCATTAAAGCCAAATCTCGCATCGGGCTCAGGGAATACATAAGCCATATGAGAGAAGGTATCAACGCAACCTTGATCGGTGGTGGACTTTAAAATTACTTTATAAAAATTGGCCACGGAATAGGTTTTATTGGTCACATCCGTGGAGGTAGAAGATGTACCATCCCCTAGATTCCATTCGTAGGTTAATGTCCTAGGTGAAACCACAGAAGATGTGTTGGTATAATTCATGGAATGCGTGTTAAAACACTGATCCTTATCCGTAACTGTAAACGAAGGACTTGCCTGAGGGTACACCGTAACCACTTGATCGATAGCATCGGTACAACCCCCGTTGGTGGTCACTTCTAATCTAACTGTGTAGTCTCCGGCAGAGGCATAAGTTCTGGAAGCATTCTTGGTGGTTTGAGCCGAACTACCATCCCCAACGGTCCAATTACTGTTGTAACTACCAAATAGTAATGACGTAGTATTGGTGTAATTAAATAGGTTCCCGGTTAAACATTGCTTATCGTTATTAATAGAAAACGTAGCGGTTGGTTCTGGGTACACCGTAATGGATTTACGCAAGGAATCAATACATCCATTATCGGTAGTTGTCTCTAATTTCACTGAATACACCGCAGGGAGCAAGTATGTCTTTGACGTAACACTGGCTGTTGTACGTGTATCACCATCGCCCAAATTCCATGATGATGTGTATGTTCCTCCTGGTGATACTACCGAAGAGTTATTGGTAAAGTCGAAAGTATGCCCATCAAAACATTGACCTGCATTATTAATATCAAATCCAATCGCCGTTTGCGGGAAAACGGTTACCTGATCGTCGGCGGTATCCGTACAACCTTGATTGCTGGTGGCTAATAATCGGATATTGTAGGTGCCAGCAGCGACATACGTTCTAGACCCGTTGGTGGCTGTTTGGGTAGCAGAGGCATCTCCCACGTTCCATTGGTACGATAGCGTTCCCGCTGTTATGGTAGTACCGTTGGTGAATGAAAAAGCATTTCCTGTTTTACACTGTTCGTCATCGTTAATCGTAAAAGATGCCACTGGATGCGGATGTACTTCAATTCCTTTAGTCAGGGTATCGATACAACCATTGTCGGTCGTGGTAATTAATCGAACGGAATAGGGATTAACTATATTGTATCGTTTCGCAGAAATACTGGTTGAGGTTGCCGTAGTACCATCACCCAAGTTCCAATCGTAGGTTAGTGTGCCGCCAGGGGCCGTAACCGCCGATGTATTGGTGAAGCTATAATCATTTAAATACAAACACTGATTAACGGTATTGATATTAAATCCGATGTTCGTCTGAGGATAAACCGTAACAGGAAGATCCGCGGTATCTCTACAATTTTGATTGCTTATGGCTATTAATCGAACATTGTAGGAATTGGCAACCGTATAAACTCTGGAAGCGTTGGTAGTGGTTAGGGTTGTGGATCCATCTCCTGGCAACCACTGATACGTTAACGCGCTGTTATCCGTGATCGTTGAACCGTTGGTGAAATTGTATTTATTACCCTTTAAACACTGTAAATTATCATCTATGGTAAACGAAGCTACCGGATTATAATGCACAAATACTGTTTTTCGAACAGAATCGATACAACCAAAATTGGTGGTAGTCTGCAATTTAACCGAGTAACTTTTCACTGTTGCATAAATCACATTATTTACATTGGTAGTGGTTTCCGTTCTTCCATCACCCAACTGCCAATCCGATGTAAACGTTCCACCGGGAGTTCCTACAACCGACGTATTGGTAAAATTAAATTTATTATTACGAATACATTGGTTTACCGAGTTGATAGAAAAATTGGTCGATGTTTGAGGGTCTACGGTCAATGGCAATGTTGCGGTGTCTTTACAACCGAAATTGCTGGTAGAAATGAGTCGAGGATTGAATGTTCCTGCCGAACTGTAGGTATGCGTTGCATCTTGGGTGGTTTTGTTGGCCGAACCATCTGCCATTTGCCACACATAGCTAAGCGTTCCACTAACAATGGAAGATGTATTGGTAAAGGCATATGCATTCCCCGTTAAACATTGCTTGTTATCATCGATGGTAAACGAAGGTGTAGCTTGTGGATGTATGGTAATATCTTTATTAATTGAATCCTTGCAACCACCGTTGGTAGTTACAACCAACTTGATTGTGTAGGTTCCATGGTTGGTATATTTATAGGAAGCATTGGTATTGGTTTGTTTGGCAGAACCTTCGCCCAAATACCAAACAGAACTGTAAGAACCTGTAGGCAATTGGGTGGTGTTGGTTAAATTGGCAACATTTCCTTTCAAACACTGACTAAAACTATTGGCAGAAAAATTAGCGGTGGGCTCTGGGTACACCGTCATTGTTTTGGTAATAGAATCCAAACAACCTTCGTTGGTGGTGGTTCTTAATGTTACATTATAAACACCATGGGAAGTATATACTTTATCTACTATATCTGTTGTGGTTGCAGTGGAACCATCCCCCAAACGCCAGAAATAGGATAATGTTAAGGGATTATCAACGGTGGAGGCATTGTTAAATGAAATTTTATTAACACTAAAACACTGAGCAGCCGAAGTACTAAAGGTAAAATCCGGGGTTGCTTGCTTGTAGACGGTCATGTTTTTGGTAACCGAATCCTTACAACCGCCATTGGTTACAACAACGAGTTTCACATTATACGAACCCACAGCAGCGTAAGCTTTTGAACCGTTTAACCCAGTAGATTTAGAATTGGACAAATCCCCGTAATACCAAGTTTGATTAAATGTGCCGGTTGCAACCGAGGATTGGTTAGTGAAATTAAACTGGTTATTTCTGAAACACTGATCGCTATCGTTATAGGAATATTTCGCTTTAGGTTCTGGATAAATCGTTACTAATTTCCTCAAGGTATCAACGCAATTCTGCGACGTTGTGGTGGTTAACTTAACATAATAATTGCCATGGGTTGTATAGGTTTTGTTGGTAATATCTTGGGTAGTGGCAGTAGTTCCATCTCCGAAGCTCCATGCGTAAGACAATGTCAATGGACTTATAACAGAAGAATTATTAGTAATATTCACCACGTGCTGATTGAAGCAACGCTGATCGTTTGCAAAAGTGAAATCCAAATTTGCTTTAGGTCTAACGATAACTGAGGTGGAATACACATCGGTACAGCCGCCCGTAGAGGTAACGGTTAAGGTAACGGTGTACGTTCCAGCAGTTGTGTACACGTGACTTGGATTGGTTGCAGTTTTAGTAGCCGATCCATCGCCCATGTTCCATGAATAGGTCATAGTACTTGGACTTCCCACCGAAGATGTGTTTGTAAATTGGAAATTATTACCGGTTAAACACTGATCGTTATTGTTAATGGTGAACCCAGCTGTAGGTTCGGGATGTATCGTTAATGTTTTAGCAAGAGAATCTTTACAATTGTTGTCGGTTGTAGTAATCAACTTTACCGTGTAGGTTCCTGTCTTTGCATAAGTAAAACCTGTAACATCGGTGGTTGACGCCGAATTTCCATCGCCCAAACGCCAAAAGTTGGTATACGTACCCGTTCCCGGTGTTTGGATGGTTGATTTATCCGTTAGATTCACCGAATGACCATCAAAGCACTGGGAATTTGCATTGATATCGAAGGCAACTGTTGTCTGAGGATGAACCGTAACTTGATCGTCCGCCGTGTCTTTACACCCTTTTACAGAGGTAGTTATTAATCGAATGTTGTAAGTATTTGCAACGTTATAGGATTTCGTTGGACTAGCCGTTGAAGAAATCGCACTACCGTCACCAAAATTCCAAGCATTAGACAATGCGGTAGCTCCCGATATGCTGGATGTATTGGAAAAAGTAAAACTGTTTCCGGACTTACACAATGCTGATGATGATTTTGTAAATGAGGCTACAGGATTGGGGTGAACGGCTATACTTCTCGTTGCCGTATCCTTACATCCATTAGCCGATTCGGTAAATAATTTTACCGTGTATGACTGAATGTTGGCATAGAACTTATCGGTAACATTGGTGGTTGAGGCTGTGCTACCGTCGCCCAAATCCCAAGCAAAACTCAAAGGGCTGCCGGGTGATGCAATTCCCGATGTATTATTAAAGGTAAACTTATTACTAGCATCACACTGATCAACTTGGTTTACCGTAAATGCTGCATTGGCTTGGGGATAAACCGTAAGATTTACCGATGCTGTATCTTTACAGTTGTTATTGGAATTGGTTATAAACCTTGCGGTATAATTATTGGCATTGGTATAACTGTGCTTTGGATTTTGGGTAGTGGCTGTTGTTGCATCGCCAAAGTTCCATGAGTAACTCAACGTTCCGCTGCTAATTGATGCTGAACCGGTGAAATTAAACTCATTTCCTTTTTTACATAAGGCCGAATTATCTACCGAAGCAGATATAGAACTAACCTGAGGATAAACATTCAGAGATTTTGTATTACTATCTTTACAGTCAAACGAAGATGTAGCAATCAACTTAACCGAATAATTTCCATCGGCTAAATATTTTCTGCTTGCGTTGGTGGTGGTTGCATTTGAAGAACCATCCCCGAAACTCCACAAATAACTTAAAGAGCCGCTGCTAATACCCGATGCGTTGGTAAAACTGAAATTATTTCCTTTTAAACATTGATTTAAGTTGTTCACGGTATAAGCAACCGTTGGTTGAGGTCGCACAAACACCGTATAACTTTCCGTATCCACACAACCACTATCGTTTGTTAGGGTCAGAATTGTTTTGAAAGTATTGGCGGTTGAAAAGGATTTCGTTACCGAGGTTCCGGAACCCAGCGCGCTGCCATCTCCAAAATTCCAGGAAACGGTGTAATTGGATGTTAATGCATTTCCATTAAAACTAAAGCTATAGGAATTACCTGTTAAACATTGAGAGCGATCGCTGCTTAATGCAATGGATGCCAATGGCAAAGAATTTAATGATACTCGAACTTGGAAAATAGAATCACAGCCCTGATATCCGATAGCGGAGTCTGTGTATAATCCTGAAGATGTAACCTTCCTGCCGGTATTTAATGTATAAGAACTTCCACATTTAGAAATAAATTTGGACGGACCATTAACCGTACACTGCGCATATATCCCATTAAAAAAGTACAAAAATCCTAAAAAAAGAATGGCTTGTTTTTTTCTAATTTGTACCTGTTTGTTAAGTTTAATTTTCATGAAAATAGATATTCCCCGACGATAGCAAACTTCGGTAACTTTTTTCAATCTTACAATGCACGAATTGTGAATTTACTATAAATACCAAAGATTGGTGATATTGAAGGTAAACCATGAAAAAGAGATACTTCTGGTACTATTAATTGAAAAAAAATTGGTTATGTTTGTTAACAAAATCAAATTTCAACAGTCTGCCCAATTATGTACATGAAACTGAGTCAAATTAATTCGCTTAAAATAGCAGTTGCAGGGACCTTGTTTTTAACAACTTGGGCGGGTATTCAGGCGCAAATGCCCACCTTCAGACAACAATATACTCAACGAATTAATGCAAATCCGGCGATGATTGGCTTGGGTGTATACAATGGAGGACAGATGGGCCGTGTAGCAATGACCACAAGGGCTCAGTGGTTGAGTCAGGAAGGCAGACTACTTACACAATCGGCCGGTTACGACACAAAAATTAAAAATACGATGGCGAGTTGGGCGGGTGGTGTTACTGCAACGGATTTATACTCGGGCATGGCTGGTAGTGCTAAATATTCTCATTTTATTGGTTCAGCCGCCTATGCATATGAAATTCCAGGGAGAAAAGTGAGTGCACGGTTTGGATTGATTACCCAATTTTCTAGTTATAGTTTTGGCACGGGGAAATACACTTGGGAAGACCAAGTGGATCAAAATTTCACCGGATTTATCTTACCTACTCAGGAGCCAAACAGCACATTGGTAAGAAATGCATTCCATGTAGGTGCTGGGGCGATGTTGTACAACAGCAAATTCTTTTCAGGATTGAGTGTTTATAATTTAAATCAACCCGATATCGCAATCATTGCCGGTTCCGAATCCAAACTACTAACAAAATATCAGTTTATTTCGGGTTATGTTTTGGATAATTTATTAGAAAACATGACCATTACGCCGCACGTGTTGGTGATGCAACAAGCAGGATTAAACAGTACTACGGTGAATGCCTTGTTTACGCTAAATAACGTGCAATTTTCAACGGGGGTTCAGCGCACTCAACTGAAAGATAAACGAAACGTTTCCATGACGAACTATGTAGGATTTCATTATGGCAAAATAAATTTAGGATACAGTTTGGATTGGAACTTAACCTATTCTACTGGGGCCATCCCCATGACGCACGAGATTTCGGTTGTATGGTTTACCAATTCTGCGGAACCGAAAAGAAAAATGCACCAGGTTCGATTGCCTGAATTTTAGTGTTTTCACTAAAATCTAATTGCCATTTTTTAACAGAAGCACCTTAGTAAGACTAATCCCATAGGAATTATCCATGTTTCTCGCGAATAGCCGTGTATGCACTTGGCGAGTAGCGTAGCGGTGTATGCGCTTATTCCTAAACTTGCAGGAAATTAAATTATTGACTTAAGTTAATATTTAGACCTACGCCAAGCACTTCTTTAAACTGCGTTTTTGCGGTATACTTATCAACTTGACCGTCACCATCCATGTCTACGCCGATTTTAATATCATCGTCATATTTCATATGGATATTGATATTTGCCGCAATGTATTCATTCAATTGAATGGAAATAATATTCTGCCAATCAATATCTATATTTTCAGGATTATTCAAATAATTTGAGAAGAGTTCCAAACGAGATTGAATTCCCAAGTTTTTGATAATTCTTGGATTTCGATATTGAATTAACATATATCCCCCAAATTCACTTCTAATTTTCTTTCCAGGGGTAAGCATTTCGCCGGTTAATTCGTCGTAAATGGCCGATTGAACTCCGTATGCCCCCTGATCAGCTAAACGTTGATCATTCACCACCGTACTTTTCAAGGTTCCCAAACCCAAGAATACATCTAACTTGGTATTGGGCACATAGTTAAATCCTAATGCGGTCTCTGCATACAAAGGAGCAAGCATTTTGGAGATTGGCAAGGAATCTCCAACATACTCGTAACCCGGTTGAAATTGCGTAGCTGGATTAAACAACAAGGAATAAAACAACGTTTTAGAAGCCCGTTTACCATATTTTGACGAAATAGCAAATGCGTCATCTGTTTTATTCCATCCCGGTGCTGATTGCTGATTCATCAGACCATAACTCATGTCTATTTGAGTTTGCCAATTGGTTGATTGGTTGGTATACGTTAATACGGCATTCAATACGGTAGCTACTGAAACCGATGACTGACCTCCACCCTGCCAATACAAGAAGCTGTTTTGATTTGTATTCACCGTAGAAGTTCCTTGGAACGCCCAAATACCGGTGGTATCCTTATTTCGTTTCTTTTTGGCAATAGTAGCAGAATCTACCAATGGAGTGGGTTCTGTAGTTGGCAATTCACCGGAATCTAGCAAAACTCTATCAGTAGTAGCATTCGAAATCTCGATTACATCAACGAATTTGATTTCGGCAGATACAAATTGATTGTAACCGATAAAAGAAAGGAATAAAATCGAAACGTGTGAAAACTTTCTCATTTCTTCTACAATGATACTCGAAATTACCCGATTATCAAGAGTAGAAATGGTTGAGTTTTATAAGTGCTATTGAATAGTTACGCTCCTGCTTGTTTGAGTAGCATAAAATGCGAACGAACAGCGTGCAACATTGTAGGAAATTCGTGGTACATTACGTTAAACTCGGCACACGTCTCCTTTACAATTTTATTCAATTTTGGGTAGTGAATATGCGAAATTTTCGGAAATAAATGGTGTTCAACTTGGAAATTCAATCCACCCAAGAACCAAGCTAATACCTTACTTTTGGTACCGAAATTGGCGGTTGTACTCAATTGGTGTGTTGCCCAATCGTTTTCGATATTTATCCCTTCAGGATTTGACTGAACAAAATCCATACCCTCAACAATGTGTGCTAACTGAAATACCATGGTAATTACTAGTCCGGTTGTTAAGGCTAGCACTAAATAGCCAATTAACGTATTACTTAATCCCGCGAAATAGATTGGCATAGCAATAAAAATACCTAAATAGCCCAATTTAGCGGTCCAGAACACGATATGATCTTTAACGGTAAATTTATCACGCATGGGTCTATCTCCTATTTTCCCAGTAGCGTACTTATTGAAGTCTTGATAATAAATCCAAGCTAAATAGGTAATGCAATACAGTAACCAACCGTAGATAAATTGAAACTTGTGAAACCAATATTTGGGTTGGTGATTGTTTACACGCATGTACGGAGAAACATCGATATCTTCATCTGCACCTTCGATATTGGTAAAGGAATGGTGAGCTACATTGTGTTTTTGAACCCAAAAAAAGGCATTACCACCCAGCATGTTTAGGGAGTATGCCATCATGTCGTTCACCCATTTTTTCGAAGAGTAACTTCCGTGCGCACCATCGTGCATTACATTAAAACCGATACCGGCAAAATTCACTCCCATTAAAACACAGAGGCCAATAGATACCCAATTGTTTTCTGGAGTGAAAAATACTAAAATGGTGTAGAATGTGGCCAAGGCAACAAATAGTATGATTGTTTTTAGATACAATCTCCAATTTCCAGTAGGTTTTAAGTCGTTCTCAGTAAAATAGTTATCGATTCGGTTGCGTAATGTAGAAAAGAACTGAGCGTTTCTTCCTTCAAATCTAATTTGACTCATGCTTTACAAAAGTAGGTATTTTGGATGGGGAATAAAATGACAAATATTACTATTTTGTGTAAATAAACGGATAAAAATGATTACCCAGCGGTTATTGAATTTGTACCAACCGCGTAATAAATTGATTTCCAATTTGACATCGTAAATAGTACACTCCAGGCGATTTTGGGGTATTAATTTGGAATTTAACACGACTGTTTTCCGTCTGTTCGCTGGTATATGAGCCAGGCTGTTTTTTGGCAATAACGTCGGTAATTTCAATATTTTCACCCAAGGTTCTGCCCAAGGGGTCCAACCAGGTAAATATTAATTTATTTGGAGTAACCATGGAAGTAACTTCTACCTCTATCTGAGTATTTGAAGATCCAGGATTTGGATACACCACCATATCGGCAAATGACTGTCTTTTCCAATCACGGGCCGAAAGAATATTCTTTACCGAATTAAATTGGCAGGTTAAGATTCCAAAACCGTGGGTTGCTACAGCCACTGTTCCATCCACTTCGCGGGTATCAACCATCGTACAAACCATATTTCCTAATTCACCGGTAGCCTGTTGAACCCACACAGTGGATGTACCTTGCAAGGTGTCGGTAGCAAAAAGACCCACACTGGTTGCGGCATAGTAGATCATACCATCTTTTACGGCAAGCATACTCACCCATCGAACGCTGGGACCATCGCCCAATCCGGTAGCAAATTGCTCTAAATTACCCGCTACTTTGGTGTATGTTTTACCAGCATCTTCACTGAGCCAAATGCTATAAACTCCATAATTGGTATAGCTTACCATAAAACGATCGGCATTGGTTGGATCAACAGCAATACATCCAACATAGGCATTGGGAAGTCCTGGAATGCTTAAATCCACAGGTTTACGAATTCCTGTATGGGCCGAATCCAATCGGTATAAACGCTTTAATGAAGAACCATAATACACTCTGTTGGCGGGTTTTGTGCTCACTCCAATGGCAGTGACCCATTCGTTTCGCAACGGAATGGAATCTGGAAACATGGTCCAACCCAAACTGATGGAATCGGCACTGTTATCCAACGGAATTTGATCCAGAGCATTGTTCCTCCAGAGGTATTTTCCACCGGCCAAGTACATGATATTACTATTGTTAGGATCCAACACATAGGGATTGATAAACAAGTACTTCGACCCGCCGATGGGATCAATTCTACGAAATTTGGTACGGTTTCCTTGAGCATCAATTTCGGCTTTTAGCATCCTACCTTGCTGTTTCGAAAAATAAAATGTCTTCCCTCCGTTTGCTACGGCACAATAAGAACCATCGCCGGGATAAACCGTTTTCCAATCGGCATCGGCCGTGTTGGACGTGGTAAGTATTTGATTATTGTCTTGAGCTCCGGCCACCAAAACGGATGAATTGGGGGTTGTATGATCCAGGGCCACCGAATAAAACTGAGTAGTTAAGTACCCATTATTTAACGACTCCCAAACGATGCTGTCTGCGGTACGATTATTACATCGGAACAATCCGCCATCGTTGGAATTAATAAATGCATTGGGATTGTTGGGATAAAACACCAGGTTATGTTGGTCTGGATGATGGTTTGGCCAAGCATCGAAAAAGAACGGCGAGGCACTTCGAACTCCCGGTTTTATGCCTTTTAAGTACCCGCCAATCATCGAAAACTGTATAGAATCGGCAAAGGCCAATTGGGTTCTATACAAATTCGTTCCGCCCAAATAAACACAGTTGGAATCGCCCGGCTGAACTTTCACCAGCATATCGTACGACCCCTGTACATTCCAATTATCGAACAATCCAGAACCTTCGGGTAAATATTTGGTTAAATCCTCCCAAATCCCACTGTCTTTGGAGCCGTCCCCTTGGATGTAGGTGTACCGCCACAAGGTATTCCATTCTACATCGCCCCGAAAATTGGTGAACTTCTTCCCGAAATCATCGGTATTAGCTAAAAAATACACTCGATTTTCGTTGTTGGGATCCACACCAATGACTATCCGGTTGAAATTTTTACCAAAATTACTTGGGGTTATATTTACAGGCAATCCATTATTATCGGCTCGATACATCCCTTTTTTGCTACCATCCGAACTGCTAGTTGCATAAACAATGCCTTTTGAGGTTACCGCAACATCCGTGAAATAACCGCAACCCGACATCCAAGACTTCCAAGTTCTTCCTGAGTCCAATGACTGCATAATGTTTTGATAGTTGGCCGAATAAATTTCCAATTGATTGGCCGATGCGGTAGGATCTAAAGCCAGATTCCACACCAATTGCCAATGAATACTAAAGGTATGTGCATTGCCACTGGTAGTACTTTCAAGAGGTTTCCAAGTATTTCCGTTATCGTAGGAAATAAACAATCCGTCCCCTAAATAATAAGCGCCCTTGGCCGATGCACTTTGACCGTAGGCTTCGCCGCTACCGCAAATCCAGACATTTCCTCTACCCTGTCGGCTGTCTTGAACCAAACAGGTTGCCGATCTTAATTGATCTTTTTCTTGTACCGTTTTCCAAGATTTCCCGCCATCTTCACTGAGCCAAATGCCTCCAGAAACCGAACCTGCAAGAATACGTTGAGGATTTAGAATATCGATTCCCAATGCACGGGTTCTACCACCGATATAATACGGACCTCGGTGTTTCCAATTAGTAGCTCTCCGTTGGGTTATCGCATCGGATGATTTGGGCAATGTGGAAGCGAAGGTTAGCTCTTTGTAACGAATATTTGCTGGTATTTTCCCGGTATTAGGATCTACCAGTTGCTTAAATTCTTGTTGAAGTCGAGATCCAGCATTAAATTCTTGGGCCGAACTTACCGAACTGCTTAGAGATTGATTAGCCGATGGAATTGCTACTCGCTGGAATTGCCTTGTGGGCTTCAAAATATCCTTGGTTCCGATTGGCTTATTTATTTGGGTTGATGATTGCTTTTGTGGCAACCGATTACTTGATGGAATCTGACCGAATAAGGAAGAATCCAGCATCACCACACTGAAAACAAGTAGGCAGATTTTATTAAAACAGGCGGAAAACATAGTTGGTAATTTACAAAGATGAATAAAAGTATTTGAATTTATGTTGGGATTTACGTATCAATAATATACACAATTTATTTGACATTTCCAAATAAAAAATCAATTTTCTGCAGGTTTTGAAGTGGCTGTAATTTTGTTCTTTTTTGGTGAAAAAACCGTGGAAATCATCATGATTACAATGGACATGATCACTACTTGGGTAATAAAGCCTTTCGAAATTTGGGGGATAACTAAGGTTATGGGAATAGACATAAACAGCAACAGGGTAATTAATCCGCGGGGAGCGATAAACAAATAAGGGAACCAAGGCAATTTAAGAATCCATAACAATAGGGCTCTAAAAAACACGATGGCCATAACCACAACCGATGCCAACAGGGCGGTATTGGGATTGAACAGCTCGTCTATATTGAGTGTGTAACCAAATAACAGAAAGAAACTTACTCGGATTACGAAAGTTAGTTCGGCAATTATTTCTTCTAGTTTTTTGACTTCGGTAAGGAGTCGTTGCGGATTTAATTTAAAACGACTCATGGGTTGTGCAAATTTCTCCGCATTGGCCAAAAAGAGACCCATTATTAAAACCAGGATAAGTGCGGAAAGGTGAAAATGCTTGGCCACAGCATACATGATGAGCATTACGGCGATAATGGGTATAAATCGAATTTTGTGTTTCAGATTATTGAGCAAAAACACCAAAACGGCGGTTCCAACTATACTAATTATTAAACTGAAAAAAATTTGAAAAATAAAATTAACTCCCGATAGCCAAGTGATTTTTTCGTTTAATAGAAAAAAATTAAATAATAGTACTCCGATGATATCGCTAAAACTGCTTTCAAAAATGATAAAACTGGATTGTTCTTTGGAAAACAAACGAGCGGTTGGGACGGCGATGGCGCTTGAAATAACAGACAAAGCGATGGCGTAGAGCATCCCTTGTTGCAAGGAGGTGGCGAAGGCAATTTTAAAGAAGAAAGCGATGCAGGCGGAGGTGAGTATAAGACTGATTAGGGAAGAAAGCACGGATTTCCGAATCATGGGCACGTTGGTTCTGTCTATGGGCAATTCCAGTGCTCCTTCAAAAACGATTAGAATTAGACCGATGGTACCAAGTAATGGCAGAACATGATCTAAGGTTGGCGCTGGGATGGCCAAATAAATCAGTAACTGTTTAATTCCGATACCCAGCAAGAGGACCAATAAAACCGAGGGAATTTTGGTTCTTGGCGATATTACCTCAAAGAGATAGCTGATTAAAACTAAAATGGAGAGTATCAACAACAGGCTATTCTGCATACGTTGTTAAAATACAATTTTTATTTCTAATCGACTTAATTCCGGGTATAAGTTGACGATAATTTCGCAATTTAAACTATACTTGGATATGCAAACAAAAGGGTCTATGGATGCGGAGGGCAAACGCAGTAATACATATATTTTTAGAGCGTTGTATTGGGTATTGGGTTTGATTTTGATGGTGGGAATGGGCGGAGTGTGGGTGATATTAAGTTCCAATCGGGGTCATCACGGGCGGAATAATACGGAGGTTACGAGATCGGGGTATGATGTAGTAGGTGCAGTGAGAGATGGCGGCGCGGTGCAGGATGGCGTTACGGCGCAGGTTGGCTGCGAGGCGGAATCGGGGTATGGTGGTTCAGCGGTGGGCGGTGCTTCAGTCAAGAGTCAGGGCGGCAGTGCGATGAGGAATGGCGGCGCGGCGCAGGGGGAAGTTGATATATATTTTCTTACGGGGAGGAATAGCAAATCCAGCAGTGGGGTGGGATTTACCACGGTGCCGGTGGAATTTTGCAGTAAGGCCATGGAGTTACAACCCGAGGTTATCGAAGCCTTTGGCAAGATGCGCACGGCGGCAGCTGGGGCCGGGATTGCATTAACGATAATTTCAGGGAGAAGAAACTACGAACAACAGAAAGTAATTTGGGTGAATAAATGGAACAAGTTGCAATCCCGGGGCATCCACGGAGTGGATGCCGTGGAGCATATCCTTCGGTATAGCTCCATGCCCGGCAGCAGCCGACACCATTGGGGCACTGATATCGACATCAACTCATTAGAACCCGCTTATTTCACCACCGCCAAGGGCGCAAAAGAACTCGCCTGGCTCCGTGCAAATGCCCATAACTACGGCTTCGCCGAAGTCTACTCCCCCCGTACTACCGGAAGATCCACCGGTTACCAACCCGAGCCTTGGCACTGGAGCTATATGCCCCTCGCCTCCTCTTACCTGACCCAATACAAACAAAAAATCGGGTATACCCTCTTTGGCATACCCGATTCTAAAAATTCGGATTCTGTTATGGTCTTTTCTGGATCTCAGTTCGCTAAAACCGTCAAAATCATAGAAAACTATGTGGGTGGCGTTAACGATCCCGGCACTTGGAAAAAACCTTAGTTTTTCTGCTTGCAGTATCCATTATGTCGCCTCCCTCAATCCCTTCCTACTCAAGTTTGATCGCAAAATATCATCGCAATAAACCGGTAAACAACCTTACGCTGGTAAAAAAAGGATGGATCTGTAGACTGCGCCATAACTGATTAAGATAATAGCTTGATTCACCCTACTAGCGCAGGGTAATCCAGGAACAATTATCCTACCATCGCCGTATAATCGGCAGCGCTCATCAAACCGTCAACTTCGGAAGGATTGGTCATTTTAACCTTTACCATCCAACCGCTACCGTAAGGATCGCTGTTAACCGATTCAGGAGCACCTTCTAAATCACCGTTTACTTCGGTAATTTCTCCACTTACTGGCATGTACAAATCACTCACCGTTTTCACCGCCTCAACGGTACCAAATACATCGTGTGCATTTAATGTTTCGCCTTGAGTAGAGATGTCAACAAAAACGATATCACCCAACTCGTGTTGAGCAAAATCAGTAACGCCAATAGTGGCAACGTCGCCTTCAACCAATACCCACTCGTGGTCTTTGGTGTACTTTAAATTATCTGGGAAATTCATAGTTGGATGTTTAAATTATTTTTTCCAAATGATGGAAAGAAGTTGTGATAGTTTATTTTTTAATTCTTTTCTGGTTACAATGAAATCTAAAAAGCCATGCTCTACCAAAAACTCTGAGCTCTGGAAACCCTTCGGCAAATCTTTACCAATAGTCTCCTTAATAACTCGAGGTCCAGCAAATCCAATCAACGCCTCTGGCTCAGCGATGTTAAAATCACCTAGCATCGCATAAGACGCCGTCACCCCTCCCGTTGTAGGATTGGTCATTAACGAAATATACGGCACTCCAGCCTTGTTTAACAACGCCAATTTAGCACTGGTCTTGGCCATCTGCATCAACGAAAACGCAGCTTCCATCATCCTCGCGCCACCCGATTTGCTAATCATCAAAAACGGTGTTTTGGTCTCTAAACAATAATCAATGGCTCGCGCAATCTTTTCCCCAACCACACTTCCCATGGAACCACCAATAAAGTTGAAATCCATGCACGCAACCATCAACGGCATGCCGTTAATCTTGCCATGGGCTGTGCGCAAAGCGTCTTTTAATCCCGTTTTCTTTTGTGCAACCACAATACGATCCACATAGGGTGCCGTGTCGGTAAAATTTAATGGATCACCTGACGACATACTCGCGTTGGTTTCCGTATATTCCCCACCATCGAACAAAATATCGAAATACTCTGCCGACCCTATTTTCTCGTGATAACTGCACGATGGACAAACGTAGCGATTGGAAATCCAATCCTTAGTTGGAGCCACTTCTTTACAGCGTTTGCACTTTTCCCACAAACCATCCGGAGTAGCTTTCTTCTCCTCGGTCTTCGTAAAAATGCCACTCCAAGTACGTTTATACCACTTGGTGCCTTCGCCGCCGTTCAGTTCGTCCTCGTCTTCGAATTCAAAATTCATAGTGTTTACATTGGGGGCAGTTGCCTACCCCTAAGAACCTGCCAATTACGCTAAAGTGATGCTATTATCCAAATAAACGTCTTGTACAGAATTCAATAAAGCAACGCCTTCGTTCATCGGCTTTTGGAATGCTTTTCTTCCCAAAATCAATCCAGAACCTCCAGCACGCTTATTTACAACAGCCGTAAATACCGCTTCTTCGATATCTCCCTGACCCTTGCTCTCACCACCCGAATTAATCAAACCTGCTCTACCCATGTAGCAGTTAGCTACTTGATAACGAGTTAAATCAATGGGGTGCTCAGAAGTCAATTCGGAATATACTTTTGAATGGGTTTTACCATGTTTTGTAGCCAAATACCCTCCATTGTTGGTTGGTAATTTTTGCTTAATAATATCGGCCTGAATGGTTACCCCTAAATGGTTTGCCTGTGCAGTTAAATCGGCCGATGCATGATAGTCAACGCCATCTACTTTAAAGCCGTTATTACGTGTGTAGCACCACAAAATAGTAGCCATACCCAACTCGTGAGCACGCTCAAATGCTTGCGCAACTTCAACAATTTGTCTGCCGCTTTCGGGTGAGCCAAAATATATGGTTGCTCCCACCGCTGTTGCTCCCAAATTCCACGCATCTTCTACCGATCCAAACATGATTTGGTCGAATTTGTTAGGATAAGAAAGAAACTCGTTGTGGTTGATTTTAACGATAAATGGAATCTTGTGCGCATATTTTCTGCTGTGCATAGCCAAAACGCCATACGTTGAAGCTACTGCATTACAACCACCTTCAATGGCTAGTTTGATAATGTTCTCAGAATCGAAATAAATAGGATTGGGCGCAAACGAAGCCCCCGCACTGTGCTCAATTCCTTGATCCACTGGCAAAATGCTCACATAACCAGTATTGGCCAATCTACCATGACCGTACAACGCTTGCAAACTGCGTAAAACCTGAGGATTGCGGTTAGTTTGAGCAAAAATTCTATCTACGAAATCCGATCCCGGAGCGTGGATATGCTCTTTCGAAATGGTTGTACAATTGTGATTCATTAAGTACTCGGCTTGAGCACCTAAAAGCGATTGAATGTTTGATTGCGCCATGGAGTATATTTGTATTTTTGGATGAATAACAACTGCAAATTTAATCTTTTCTGATGAACCACGTAAAATTGATTGAAAACAACCCCGATTTAATTGAAGCTTTTGAGATACGTCGAATAGTTTTTGTGATTGAACAACAATGCCCGCCCGATGAAGAGTATGACGAACATGAAACGCACAGCAAACACTTTTTATGCACCCATAATGGAGTAAATGCCGGAACCTGTAGATACAGAAAAACCGAAAACGGCTATAAATTGGAGCGCTACGCCGTGTTACAGAAATTTAGAGGCAACGGATGTGGAAGCGCCCTGTTAACTACCGCCATCGAGCATGTAAAACAATCTGATCCACAGGCCGGTACCGCAGAATGTCCTTTATATCTGCATGCCCAAGAACATGCGATGCCATTTTATCAAAAACACGGATTTAAAGCCGAAGGCGAACGCTTCTTCGAAGCGGGTATCCCCCATTTCAAGATGAAACTGAGTTAACAAACCGAAAGGGATTTACCCCTTGGATATCATTTCCAATACCCGTTGAATATTCTCCGATTCGTTGTGGAATTTTCGTAAAAACTCCCAAGAAGCCTTTCGCTGACGATTCACCAGCGAGGCATCGCCCATGAGCGTTAATACCTGATCCGCAAAAGACGAAGCGCTATCGGCAACCCGTAATTCTAACCCAGGGGTAACAGACAATCCCTGCATTCCAATACTTGTTGTAACTACCGGACAGCCATACAGCATGGCTTCCAAAATTTTCATTCGAATACCAGAACCCGACAATAATGGAACTACCGAAATTCCATGTTCTATCATAAACTCCTCGGAACTATCTACTTCTCCATGCACAAACACTCCATCCCCTGAATAAATAGGATCGTCTTTTATCAATCCTTTACCCGCAAGATGAAACTCAGCATCGGGTTTTTTCTCCAAAATTAGTGGCCAACATTCCTGTAAGAACCACAAAACCGATTGCTTGTTGGCCTCCCATTCCATGCTACCAATATGAAAACAACGGTTGTTCTTTGCCGATAAACTATTCGCAACAGACGAAAACTTTTTACCGATAACTGCCGTTGCAACAGGGTCTGCCCCGTCCTGCTCTGCGGAATCATCTTCTCCTCCTTGTTCTAAACCTGCTTCAATCTTCTTTTTCACTGCCTCTATTCTACCTTCTAAGTCCCAAAACCCCGGCTGATACAACTGGAATTGAGGAGTATGAATTTCCGCAGAAGTTGATGTAGCAAACATATTCCCCGCCCAAAATATTGCAGCAGCCTCCATCAGCGACTGCATTACGCGCTGGTCATCTTCCGTTATGGGCAATAAGTAATCAAACCATCTCCAAGCTTGCTCTTCGTATTTTCTCAACCTACCACTCTGAATCTTCAAATACCATTTTTTTATAGGATTACCCGATGCCGCCGCTACCCGTTCCCAAATCTGATATTCCACATTATGCGCTCGATATACCAATGTAATATTGCGCTCTTTTAACCACGGCCGCAATGGTTCTACCAAAGGAGCGGAATACAATCCCTCTACCCAAACCACTGGATTCTCCAAATCTGCTAGCAATTTCTTTAACTCCGAACTTCCGGTCTTGTCGTAATATCGGGCCACATGGTAACTTTTATTACTCCACAGATTAACAAACGCTCCCAAAACAGTAGCCGTGGATCGTTTAGGAATGGACCTGTAGGATAAAAAACCAAATTCCTGCGCTAACACCCCTTTTTCCACCCAATGTTTTGCCGTATTAAATGAAAAATAAGTAACCCGGACCCCAGAAGCACTTAAAGATTTTAGCATCCCATAGGTTGCCTGCGCCCCACCATCCCTTAACGGCCAAGGGAAGCGATTGCCAACAACTACTATGTGCATAGCTTTATTTAATTATTTACTGGGTTTATTTTCCGTTGCAATTTCAGTAATTCTTTTTCTTCCTCTCACCTTCTTGGCAAAATTCGCAACTGGTTTAAATACTTTTACAAAAAATGCAAAACTTATTCCCTTATCCCGATTCGCCCTATACGTAATAATTAATCCCACTGGCAATAAAAACATCGAACTCATCCAACTCCCTACAACTACAGGAACCACTCCTCCCTGAGCCATCTTTTCACCTGTTAAATTAATGGCATAGAATATCACGAAGAATACTACACTAATAACCAATGGCATTCCAATACCACCCTTCTTGATTATTGCACCCAACGGCGCCGAGATTAAAAACAACAAAATGAGCAATACAGAAAAAGCGAACTTCTTATGCAGTTCCACCTTATACAAATTGATATCCGTCTCCTCGTACTGCAAGGTGCTCATCATGCCATCCACCATGCCTTTAATCGATCGCGCGTGGTTGATTGCGGTGGATGCGATTGCGCCTCGCTGCGAAACCGGATAGTTTAATAGTATAGAATCTTCTTCCAACAGCTGGAATTTATTCGCCGATCTTCGAAAACTCAACAAACTACTATCCAATTTCATCAGTCCTGGCACGTGCAAATACCTCGAAACGTATTTATTATTCTCCTCTTTAATTTTCGCCACTTTAATATCGTACGTATCAATATATTTCACCAATTGCTGAACGCTTTGCAAGCGATAATCCGAAGAAATTGCGTCCCGATCCGAGAGTTGAAAATCCAAACTGCTCAAGTCAATCTGCATGCGCTGCACCTTAAAAAACATTTTATTAAACGGTGCGGTTTTGCGGTATTCGGGAGAGTTGGTCATCTCCTCGTAGCGAATTCCATTGTACAAGGTTAGATTTAATAATCGATCATTATCGGTTAAAATCATGGTACCCTTTTCGGCTTTTACCACGTTTAGCCGCTTTGAATCATCACTTTTAAATTCGTAAATCAAGATATCTTTAATCGTTTGATTGTCCGATTCTTTTTTGCCGATTCGAATTGAAAACCCATCAATTCCCTGATAAAACACTCCTTCATCGATAGAGAATGCGGGTTTTTTCTGTCGAAAATCCAACAACATCCCATACTGTTCTAACTTCGCTTTAGGAATTACGTAGTTTAGGAAAAAGAAGTTCGCAACCGCCAATAAACACATTAAAATAAAAATGGGTCTCAACGCTCTACCTAGCGAAATCCCATTGGCTTTCATGGCAACCAACTCAAAACTCTCAGACAAATTACCAAAAGTCATTAACCCCGCTACCATGATGGTTAAAGGCAACGCCATAGGTACTAAATCGGGTAATGAAAACAACAATAATTTCGACAGCATACCTAACCCGATCCCTTTTCCAACCAATTCCTCAATCCATTTCCATAGAAACTGCATCAAAAACAAGAACATGGAGATAAAAAAAGTGACAATAAACGGTCCGATATACGATCGTAATATCAGTAAATCTAACTTCCTAATACCCACACGCTGCAGAATAGACCCGAAAAAACCTCGGACTATAAACAACAATCGCTGCAACGAATTAGGATTCCGCATAGAAGCCCCCAAAGATACAACGGAGGATGAAAGTTTGCCGATAATCTATCAGTAAGCCAAAAATCCGTTGGGATTTACCCCGGTTTCAAACTCTTTAATTTTAATTTTTGTTTGTACATCAATGATGTAAACCTTGCCGTTGCTCACATAATCCAACGCATCGGCCACCAACAAATACTTACCATCCCGCGATAATCCCAAACCGTATAACTGCTGAAATCCATCGGCTACCAACGTGGCTTCTTTCATGGAATTTGCGTTAACCGACACTTGAAACACCTTGTTCCCCATGGCGAAATAAATTGTTTCTCCGCTTGAACTCATTACCATTTTGGTTATGGCTTCTTGAGGAATTAGTGTCACCGATGGGAATGCATTTTGGGGATTATCGAAACGTTTAATAGTAGACATACCATCCGAACCCGTAGAAGCAATCCACAATCGGCCCGAAACATCCACCGCAAGATAGCGTGTAGTAGAATCGCCTGCCAACATGGGTGGATTTGCCGCTGAACCGTTTGAATTAAACAGGTAAACACCCTTTCGGTAGGAAGCAACCGCAATCAATCCGTTCCAATTCACCAAGGTTTCCGACCAACCGTCTACCGGGATTTCGTCTACTTTTTGCAAATTCGTTGTATCCAATACCGCAATTCTATTGGCATACAATTCGGTAAGCCATAATTTATCGCCCACAGGCAGTAAATAACGGGGTGAACCCAGATTGGCATTTGCCGCGATCTGCTTCAACGATTGGGCATTAAGTTTAACCACCTTCCCTGAATTATTCACCACCAAGTACACGGAATTGTTCCAATACAAAGCACTTTGGAGCACATCCCCCAATGGCTTGTCGTTTATTTTCTTATATACATCGGTTTGCAATTGGAAGGTATCCATGTCGATTGCATCCAATCGCGCATTCCCCCACATAAAATTGCCTTCACATAACACCAACATTCTATGCGCCGAATTGGCAACAGGTGTGGTATTGATGGGAGGTTGCGGTTCACAAGCGGTTAAAAAAATCAACCCTGTAATCGCGAATACTGCCGCAACAGAAGTCCAGCGTTTCAGGCTAATTATTCCGAAATTCACTTATTGCTTAATAAATGTTTGCGATACAATTCCTAAATCGGTACGCAACGAAACTTGATAAACTCCTGGGCTGAGTGATTGAATATCGGCAGTAAAAGTATATCCATCTTCTTCAGACATTTCCAAGTCAGAAACGTAAACAGAATGCATTTTCCCTTGTACATCGGTAATTAAAATTCCGGTGGGTTTCGCTGCGCATTGAACCTGCAACATTGCTTTCGTAGGATTGGGATATACGTTGGATTTAATCGTTGGATTTATCTTTCCCACCGATTCAACAAATTGAATATCAAAGGCATCTACAGCAAAAAACGCGGGGGTATTCATTCCCCATTGACCTACATCGGAACTGTTTAATTTAAACTCCAAACTATCCAAAACAGCCATTTTAATCAAGGGATTCAAATCGGCATATTTCCAAGTTTTCAATATATAATCTTGGGTACTATCGGTAAATCGAAAATCGGCTAATGGGAATTCAAACGTATCCACCCGGTAATTACCCGTAGCATTTAGGGTACTATGTGCGTACACGGTTAAGGTAAAAAAATCGGGATCATCGCCGGTGGTTCCGCCAAATTTCTTGCCTACAAAATCGCCAAACAACATACTATTGTAAGCATAGGTAGTGTTGGTGTAATAAAACCCGTTTACACTGATTTGTTGATCCAACATATGCTTTCCAGTGGCGGGATCGATAAAATACAGTTTAGAACCGTTTTGACCGATGGCCCACGCTTGATCAAAAACCCCATTTTTACCATTTCCCGGGCGGGCTGCATACAAGTGTTTCATATAATCCGATGGTTCTTCCGTGGTGTCAATCACTTTTGACAAAGCCCAACCACTCTTCCAATAGCCACCGAAGGCGGTATCCCATTGGATGGGTGCATAAAAGTATTTACCCGATCCATTATTATCGGCATTACCATAATATCCTGTAGTCTTACCATCACTACCGTTAATAATTTTGGTAGTATCGTAATCAGCAAATTCAAAACCAGCGCTAATCTGGGCATGTAACGATGCTCCGAAGAACAAAATGGCAAATAAAAGTCTGTATTTTTTCATGTGAGTTTATTTAAAATCTAATTGTGGTAGTAAAACGCACCGAAGCCCCGGGCATAGGCCGATTGGGTACGGTTTGATAATGAACATTGAAGAGATTATCGCCTTCCAAACGAAATACCACCACCTTATTCTGAATCGTTTTTTGGTAATTGATTTCCGTCTGGACGAGTCCAAAACCGGGTAAAAATTCCTTGTTATCGGTTTGAATAAATCGTTTTCCCGTATAGGCATAAGCCAATTCCGCAGTAAGGCGATTTTTTTGCCAGACCAATGACGATCTACCGGCCAGATTTGGGATGAAAATTTGGTGATATGCGGTAGCTTTCGGATTGGATTTCACCCAAGAAACACTGCGTTCCCACTGATTAATCCAGATTAGATTTCCGTGCGTTGGGTGCATCCACAGGTACGCTTTGGTTTTGGATTGACCACCGTAATACAGCCCTCCACCCTGTAAATTTACCGGCATCCAGAATGCTCCTGCTGGTACCCAAACGATGGGTTTATCCAAATATCGGCCGTAAACTAACCATTCCAAACTTCCGTATTTTGTCCATTTTCGCTGCCAAGCTAACTCGGAACCTGCGCCTTGCTCATAAGTAAGTGTTGTCCTATTTCCGGGAACATACCAATATAAATCATTGAGTGTAGGTCGTCTAAACGTAGAATGGATATTAAATTTCACCTGCGCAACGGATTGTATCGGTTTCACCACCCAAGACAAGGAGGCAGTTGGTATTTTCTCTTTGGCCTCAAAACGAGCGGTTGCCACGCGTTGCCAAGACCAAGTATTTTTCAAAAAATTAGCGGTCCCCAAGGTATGCCATGCAACAAAAATAGCGGGTAAACTGCGATTTACGGGAACTATATAATGCGATATATCTGCGTGTTGGGATTGAAAATCACCTCCAATTAACAACAGGGTATTCGCTTTGGGTCGATAGTACCATTCTGTTTGTAAATGGGTAGTTGCCGCAATGGATATTTGTGGTTGAGGGGAGCCAATTACTGTATGCCCATCTCGATAATCCATAAAATCGCGAATCCAACCCAACCGATGGGTGGCTTTCCATTTTTTAGAAATTTGGGTATTGGACTCCAACATAGTTCTCCAAGCGCGATCCGTCTGAGACCCCAACGAATTGAAAGAGTTCATCATAATTCCAAGACCGCGTTGAACCTCTACCCATTCTGCGTGCCAAATCCATTGTGTAGAGGCACCCCGGTACTGGACCGATGTTCTGGCTAATTTGTGATCTACTTGCGCCCCGGTCATGGATCGTTTATCCATCATCAACCCCGGATCAGCAAAGTGAAAAGTATTACCAATTCGATTGTATGAAACCGTTGCCGAAGCGCTCAGTTTTGAAGCCGAACCCTGAGATAATTGCTCTAAATATTTTTGTTTTTGGGCCGATGGAGTAACCACAGAAATAGATAGTCCATACTCCCCAAAACTTCCAGAATTTATAGAAACAAAACCTTGATTGTAATTCCGTTGGGACGAACTTAAGGCATCGTTTGTTAATGAAACACTTCCGCCAACACTTCCACTACCCAATAAGGTTGCATTCCCACCTTCAACCAATTTTACCGACATCCCAACAGGCATTAATACCGTAAAATCGCCCATTCCCAGCATGGGATTGCAAATGGGTAAATTATTCCACAGCACTTGTGTTTGAGTAGGATCCGCACCTCTTCGAGAAATAGTTGCCGATCCACTTACTCCATAACTTTTCAAATACACCCCTTCGCGTTGCAATGCTGCCGCCAAGGTTCTGCCGTTTTCCGAATTATTAACATTCAAAACAGATCTTCCAACGGTGGCTAAATCCACTCTGCGCGAACTAATCTCCACCGTAACGGTATCAATTCCCGAAGAATCTTTATAACGTAAAACCGGCTCAATACCTTTACCACCCCTAGAAAAGAGGAGTAATTTACTGGCTATGGCAACGGTCCAAAACATAATTTTCTTTGTACCATCGGAAATAGTAGGAGTACCGAAAAGAGAGTTTTACCAATTCTAACCGGCCTCGCCTTTTTTCCCGAAAGCGTGCTGTTTTTGCTAAAGGCAGGTCTTCTGACTCCTTTCTGTGAAACGCCTTCCCGCTTTTGGCAGTGGCATTAGAGGTTTCACATTTAATTTTCCTGTTACAGAAAATTTGAAAGTTACAGCTGCGGGTACAGTATCGGATTTTCACCGAATTCCCTTTTCATCCAATTGCGTCATGCAAAACGAAATTAGAACCATTCAGCAGATGCAAATGTACTTATTTTGTTTAAGATTTTGCTACCCTATGTAGGCAAAATGTGTAAAAGTAGAAAGAACCTAGGTAAATCAAGGACTTCCCAACATGTATAAATTCAATAGGTTCAGTAGATTAAAAATAATTCAAGTTCCTACAACAGCCTTTTTGAAAAAACGAGCTCAACAATCTACTTACAGTTATTTCGATTTCTGCACGCTAACCTTGTCGTTGTGATTCAATGTTTTTGCAATAACCATGCTAGGCCCCGTAATGATTGTTTGGCCTTCTTTCACTCCCTCCAAAATTTCGAAATAGTCTAAATTCTGTATCCCCGTAATCACTTCAACAGCCTTCGCTTTTCCGTTCTCTAATACAAACACCCACGTCTTTACTCGGTTTGTATTCGACGAACCTACGGCAGATTCTTTACTGGACTCTTTTTGGGATGCTTTATCCGATTTGGTATTTCCACTACCCTCATTCCCCGAAGATTTTTCATCTTCATCCGAATCTGTAGATGTAGTATTTTCGAAAGGATCTCGGGTTATTACCGATGCAATAGGTACAGCTAAAACATTGCTCTTTTGATCTGTTTTGATATCCACAGAAGCCGTCATTCCAGGAAGAAAAGGGAATTTCCCCGATTTCAATAAATCCGAATAACTGCTACGCAACAATCGTACTTTAACAATGAAATTAGTTACCTGATCATTTAAATTCTGGGTTTGGTTAAAAACCGCCGAATTGGCTATTTCTGTAACTACGCCAGCAAATAAACGGTCGTCGTAAGCATCAATTTTCACATCGGCGCTATCCCCTAAATGAATTCGAACAATATCATTTTCATTCACCGTTACCTGCACTTCCATCACATTCAGATTACTAATTCTCATAATCTCCGTACCCGCCATTTGGGCAGTTCCTACAACACGTTCCCCTTTTTCACTTTTCAAATTGGTTACAATTCCTGATTCCGGAGCATAAATACTGGTTCTGCCTAAATTTCGCTTTCCTTCTTCCAATCTCGCTGCAACGCTTTGCACGTTATACCGTGTAGCCAATGTTTGCTTTTGTGTGGCTTCAAAATCCGCCTGCGACACTTCAAACTGTGTGGTAAACGATTCCAACTCCTGAATACTGATTACCCCTTGGGCATACAATTTTTTTTGTCGATCCAAATTCAACTGTTGTTGCTTATAATTCGCTTTCGCACGGATCAATTGAGCTTCAGATCCGGCTAAAGAGGCCTTAGCATTGTTCAGATTGGCTTCCAATTGAGACACCGTAGATTCGTACAATTCTGGATTAATTCTGAGCAATAATTGTCCTCGAGTAACACTATCCCCTTCTTTTACGCTCATATCAATAATCTCACCGCTCACATCGGCCGAAATTTTCACCTCCGTTTCAGGCTGTATCTTCCCTGTTACGCTCACAATCTCCGTAATACTCTTTCGCCCCACCAAATCGGTATTCACTTCTATATCTTTTTTACCTCCCTTAAATACAAAGGACAATAAAACTATCACGCCAATAACGGCCAATAAAATCCACAGTTTCTTCTTATTTTTCATACTAAATTATTGAATCACAGACAAATAAAAATCTAAAACAAAGGCTCTGAAGTAAAGATCGTGCTGCGCCGATATTAAATTGAAATTTGCATTGGTATAGTTGCTTTCGGCAATCTGCAACTCCACTGCGGTAGCCGCTCCTTCCGCAAATCTGGCTTTCACATAATCTCGGTTTTCCCGTTGCAATTCCAAATTGGATTGAGACGTAAGCATTCTACTTCTTGCATTTTTATACGATAAAACTGCCTGATTTATTTCATTTTCTGCATTTTGAACTATCTGCAAACGGGTTAACTCGGCTCGTTTGTAAGCGATGGTTGCTGCGGAGATTTGGTTGTGCCCACGTAAACCCGAATAAATAGGAATACTCAAATTTAATCCTATCGATTGACCGAAGTTGTCTTTGAGTTGTTTGGAAAATGCGATAGTCTCTGTAGTATAATCCAACACCGGAGCATACACAGCTTCCATTGTACTGGGGACCCAACCAATAGCCTGAGAACCATTTATTGTATATCCCGTAATTCGCTTGGCATTATCGGAATAAACGGTATTTAAATTAGCACCGATACTCAGAGTTGGGAACAATGATCCCTTTGCTATCGAAATTGACTCTAAAGCAGCGGCTTTTCGGAATTGAGCGGCTTTTAAATCAGGTCGTTTCACCAATAAAGTATCCATGATAGAACCTGGATTTAGTTTATCTAAATAAGCCAAGTGTTCTTCCGTGGCGGTTAATGATTCTGGCACTGGAGCAAATAGTTGGGAATACGGTATTCGTAAAAATTGCTTGAGTTGAAGTAAAAACTGAGCCGTTGAATTTCGCGCATTGGCCAAGGTGTTGATATTGTTGGCATGTTGTGCTTTGATATTCAACAGGGTACCTTTATTGACTGCACCTTCCTTGAACAGCACTTCCGTTCTTGTAATCTGCGCTTGCGTTATTTCCACTGCTGTTACTGCTGCTTTTTCTTGTTCTAAGGCTTGTAACCACTGAACATAAGCTTGCGCGGTCTGAAGTAACACCGAATACAATCGGGTGTTCTTATCTTCCAGTGCCGCATTTAACAACAATTGAGACTGTTGCAGAGCATTTCTATTCTGTCCACCGGCATACAAGACCCAACTACCTTGCAATTGAAAATTATTACTACCTATGGTTTTTTGAACAAACTGATTGGTGAATCGATCGATGCTTCTTCCGGATTGGTAAAATTGACCGGCATTCCCACTTATTGATGGTGTTAAATTCAATTTGCTCTGTTGCCAATCCAAGGTAGCTTGCTGAACGGCTAAATCACTGATGCTAATATCAATATTTCTTGCAATTGCCGTAGACATTACCGAAAAGAAAGATGCATCTTGCGCAACTACGCCAACAGAAATTGGCAAAGCACTTGCAACAATCGACGGATAATCTCCTAATTTTACCCATTCTACCAATTTAGCTAATTGCTCCGGTGTACTAGGCTTGGATTGAGAATGTAATGGATTAGAAGCGCCAAAAACCAATAAAATAACCCACGATAAAATCTGCTTGTTAGTTTTTACATGAATTAATCGGTTGAATCTGCTCATCGGACAAAGGTAATAATTATCAAAGGTTAAGGAACTTTCGCCGTCTAAAACTCATCGATTTAAGGAATAGAATCATCGACCAATAAATTAATGGATACCTAAGACATTTACATCTTATGGCAACTATCTACTTTTTTTACAGACCTAGACTCAATAAATTTCTGCATTCTTAGTGCACTTCTACTTCCGGTCAATGCCGAAATCGCCACTCCTAAATACAAATCAGCATCCCTAACTTGCTTTGTATTTAATAGGGACATTAGGCTATTTGTGCCGATATAGAACCAGCCTACACGTACCATGGCCCCTGCCCTGAAACTGCGATAATCGTATTCCAATGCCATGGGTAATGACACTTCAAAAAAGGGCGTTTCATACCTAGGGGCCACCATCAAGAAACTCTGGTAACGTGCATGAATGCTATACCGAGATCGCAAGCTTTGAACCCATTGAGTATTGATAAAAAATTGCTTTTTAAGCATATAATCTACACTAAAGACCAATCGGGTGGGTAATCCAACCATCAATTCTCCTTTTTTCGCCTCCAGTGTACTAAGATCCGTTTTTAATATATTATCTAATCCAAAAATGGAATAATCCATGCTTAAAAAACGATCTTTTTCGTTTTGCATATCCCATGTTTGGGGTGCTGCATTTAGTATTTGCCTAGTTTCGGCTTTTCGATATCGAATCGCTCCAATATCCATTATACTCAACCCAAACTTATAAATATACTGCTTATGATGACTTCGGTAATATCCATTTTGTTTGTAATCGGGTTTGTGATATACCCATCCAAGTCCAAGATCAACACCCGATCCAGAACCACTACCGTTATACGTTCCGTATTTAATGCTTGTTTGATCTAGAATAATTTTCTCTCTTGTTGGGTGCGTAAAATTCATTTCACCTATTTGAGCATAACCGCCCCCTATGCCCCACACGCGTTTTGCAGTTATTCCAATCAGCAATTGTTTTTTCCAAATTTGAGGAATTGAATACGATACGTTTATCCCAGTACTTACCCAAGAATTAACACTCACCGTTGCCTGTGGTATGGTATACGTCTTATTGGGATTGCTTGCATCAAAATTGAAATACTGATACGCATTCCGATTGATACTCATATCCTTTAAAATGGCGTGTGCTAAAGGCTCGCTGATGCCCGATGCCCTAGCCGAAACATTCGCATCGGTTATCAATCCTACCGTTACTCCCTTGAGTTTCAACATTACTGAGGGACCGTATGCCTGAGCTCCCGCAGCAATGAATTTATTGTTTCCATTAATTCGTTCTTTGATCCAATTGGTATCGAACGTTGGATTCCCATTTTCCGTTTTATACTGGGGCGCCATTCCATTATCGATAAACTTATAGGCCGAATAGGGCAAACTCAATTTCAGATAATTATTATTCGCGTTCACCCAACCTCCAACAATATTAAAATGTATATCGTATGCCGAATAGGCCGTTAATGCTGGATTTACCCTGGCGGCATGCACACCGGCATAATACCCATGGCCCAATGGACCGTAATGCTGTGCGTACAATTGCCCGCAAATCGCAAATACTATAAGCCCTATAATTCTATGCATACCAACGAAACGAATATATCCATTAACACCAACGATGATTCAAAGGTAATTGATTGTATTTTACTCTCAATCACTTACGGATCATAACGTACTGACACTGCAAATATTGTCTATTATCTTAAACTTATAATCCCTGAATCTTGGGATTTGCAATTTTCGCCAATCGTAATTTCCATGTTGCAAAATTTACAAACAAGTATTTGCCTTGATTAATTTTGATTATATTGTTGACATAAAATTGTTAATTTATTTAACAAAAATGATTTTACACTTCCATTCATATTTCAGTTTGCGCTACGGGCTAATGAGCCCCGAGGAAATCGTACAACGCTGTGAAGCCGAGTGTATGTCGATGAAAATCAAAATCCCCGTCTTGCTTGCCGATATCAATACCGTTACGGGTATCCCTAACTTCTTGCGATTAGCGAAAAATACCAAACACATTATACCCCTAGTAGGCGTAGAAATCAGAAATGGCGACGAATTACTCTACACCCTAATAAGCAGAACCCAATCCGGATATGCTGCCATGAATCGATTTTTAAGTATTCACCTAACTACCAAATCGGACTTCCCAAAAGAGCCGCCTTGTTTAGAGGATGTGTACGCAGTTGGGCAATATCAACCCAAATCAAAAAGCCCAATTCAGTACTCTGATTTTACCGCAATAGCAGTAGAAGCAGATTTACTATCCCAGTGGCACTTAAAAACCCAAGGAAAATCTAATCCTAAGTCGGAAACACAAGCATCAACACCCTTCATTGCTTGGCATACCACTACATTCCGGGATGAGGTTGATTTTGAAACCCATACACTCCTTCGTTGCATTGCACACAATTGTCTTCGTACTCGACTGCCCAACCAAGCTACCGCTCATCCATGGCAACATTGGCAAGGAATTCGGGATTTATGGTTGCGATACCAAGCACATCCGCAACTACTTAAGCGTGCAATCGCGCTGTTCAAGGATTGTTCTTGGCAGTTTGAATGGGGCGTACAGCAAAACAAGAAGCTTTTTACCCAAGACCCCAACGAGGATTTTAGAATGTTGCGCGAGCTGGCATTGGAAGGACTGCGGTATCGATACCCCCAGTACACCTACACCGTTACTCAGCGATTGGAAAAAGAAATGCAACTCATTTACGAATTGGGATTTACCGCCTATTTTCTGATAAACTGGGATATCTGCAGGTATGCACGAGAACGCGGATTTTTCTACGTAGGAAGAGGTAGCGGAGCAAATTCCTTGGTTGCTTATTGCTTACGAATCACCGATGTAGACCCCATTGATTTAGACTTATATTTTGAACGATTTATCAATCCCCATCGAAGCAGTCCACCGGATTTCGACATTGACTTTTCGTGGCAAGATCGAGACGAAGTAACGGCCTATATTTTAGAAAAGTACAAAGACCGGGGAGCATCACTATTAGCCACTTACAGCACGTTTCAAACCAATGCGGTGGTGAGAGAGTTAGGAAAAGTTTATGGCTTACCCAAAGCCGAAATTGATGCGTTATTAGACAAGCCCAGTTATTACAGTGCGGCTTTATTTGAAGAATTCACTCCCAACCGAAGCGATGTTTACTCCCAACCGGGAATCGGCCAGGGCATTCGCAATCGAAGCTTGGGAAGGAAAAAAACCAACTCGGAACCTAGCAAGCAAGAAGGACATTCTACCCATGCACCGAATATAAAAAATCATTCAATACACCAACCCATCCAAGGATTAACCACCATCGATGATGAGAAAGAAATACGAGCCAACCACAAACAGGCCCTATATTCCGAACTCCTAAAGCACGCCCACAGAATTCATAACCTCCCCAATCACCTGAGTATCCATGTAGGAGGAATTCTTATTCCTGAAAAACATATATTTCATTATTCGGCACTAGAACTCCCCCCAAAAGGATTTCCCATTGTACAATTTAG
>JACCDL010524014.1_pt1 | contig 35009 bp, 36 predicted proteins | sample 7441931 | NCBI WGS metagenome assembly JACCDL01 (sample SAMN15323437, study PRJNA562643) | freshwater metagenome | isolation source: river surface water | place: USA:Blue River Watershed | collected 2017-08-16 | reverse complement strand
TCCCCTTTTTTCCAGTGCCAATAATCCTGAAGCACTTTTGCGTTCGAGAACATATTCTCGTGCGTGAGCATTGCGCCCTTGCTTCGTCCTGTCGTACCACTTGTATAGAGAATTGCTGCAATATCGTCGCCCTTGCTCTTGGCAGTAGGGCGTCGGTCAGTATGTTGTGCCGATTCGGAGAGCAGCGTTCCTGTGCGGTCAATTCCGAGTGTGAAGATGAAGGGCTTATTTGTTTGTTTTGCGGCAATCGACGTAATCCAACCTTGGTTTTCGGGGCTACAGACGATGACCGCCGGGCTCGCGTCTCCAAGGAAGTACTCAATCTCGGCACTCTGGTAAGCAGTATTCAGAGGAATAAAAATATATCCCGCCCTGAGTGTCGCCAGATAGAGCAGCATGGCCTCTACTGATTTTTCAACTTGCACGGCGATCCTCGATCCCGCTTCGAGATGAAGCGACGCCAGCAGATTGGCCATCATTGCGGTGGCACGATCAATGTCTCGCCATGAGTAATGCAGCCCCGACTCGGTTTCGACCGCAATGCTATCTAGATCGGTCGGGAAGCACGCGCGAAGTCGCGCGAAGAGGTTCGCGTTCTGCATGGTAATCGGGCTCTCTGGTTACGCTGCCGTCTCTGAAGACGGTGGATTTAATTGTCGCAGTGTCTATTCATTAATCCAGTTTTACGCCGGAGGCTTTGACGACCTGGCCCCATTTCTTGAGTTCCGCTTTGATGAACGCGTCAAACTGTGGCCCCGCTAGATTTGGAAACTCTGCGCCTTGCCGCATCCACATCGCCTTTGACTCCTCGGTCTGGCAGGCGCGACGGACTTCTTCAATCGCGCGGTTCTGCACATCAGCGGGTGTCGCTCTCGGCGCCCATAATCCGTACCAAGTGGATACTGTGTAGTTTGGGAGTCCCAGTTCGCTCGAACAAGGGATTTCTGGAAAGGCGGGGCTTCGTTTCGTACCGGACACCATTAGGGCCTTAATTCGACCCGACTTAATGTGCTGCGCCGATGATCCGAGACCGTCGAACATAAGATCGACGCTTCCCGCCATCAGATCCTGAAGTGCCGGACCAGCGCCGCGGTAGGGGATGTGTGTGAGGAAGGTCTTGGTCTGCAACTTGAAGAGTTCTCCGGCGAGGTGGTGTGAAGTGCCGCCGCCTGCAGATCCATAATTCAACTTGCCCGGATTATTCTTGACGTATTCCAAAAAGCCTTTGAAGTCTGGCGCGGTGACATTTTTTGGATTCACGACCAGTACCTGAGGCACGCTTGCGACCAGAATGAGGGGTGCAAAATCCCGCTCAAGGTCATAGTCAAGCTTCGGATACATGAAGGGTGCAATCGTATGGTGCACCGCACCCATGAATAAGGTGTAGCCATCTGGCGCCGCGCGCGACGCTGCGGTTGCGCCCACCGTACCCCCGGCGCCCCCGCGATTATCAATGACGAGTTGTTTTCCGGTGAGTCGAGCAAATTGTTGAGAGAGGGGCCGAGCAAACGCGTCGGTTCCCCCGCCGGCCGGAAAGGGAACCACAACGGTCACTGGTCGACTTGGCCACGAACTCTGGGCCCAGGCAAGTGGTGGCATGGCTAGACCACCTGCAATTCCTAGAAGAAGGCTACGTCGGTCTGACTGGTGGGGCTTGTTCATGGTTCGGTCTCCTTGGGTGCTCGCGTTATGGCGTCCGCTAATCCGGCTGCGCTTGTTCTGATGCCGATGCGGAGCTCATGGTAGCCCTGGACTGACCAGTCGTCTATAGGCGCGATCCCTTAAAAATGACCGAATATGAGCGTTGATCTTGCGATGCGCAGCCGTTGTGCTGCATGTCGAGTCGCCTTAGAAGTCAATCGACGCACCGATCCCTAATCCTCGAACCTTTGTCTCTTTCTTGTCGTAGAACTGCGTGTAGTCGATGGTGAACGACAGGCCTTTGTCCGCATAAAAGGCGAGTCCGATGCCGTAAGCAAAGTCATGATCACGTTCATTCAGAGATAACGATCCATTGGCGGTATCGAGTTTTCCATTGAAGTATCCTGCGCGTCCATACAAATCAAGTGTCGGTGTGATCGGAACTTGTGGACGTAAGACAAATGTATAAAAATCTTTTGACTCCACTCTTACGTCTCTGCCTAAAACATTCCTTGTCTGACTATTCACGCCCGCGCCCCAAGAGCCTTCAATCGCGAAATTTCTGTGGATCCGGTATCCGAGTGTCAGGGCTAAGGTGCCGTTATCGAAACTCCCTAAAGCGCCTGATTCATCCTTGATATCAAGAAAGTTGTAATTGATTCCACCGTAGATCGGTGATCGATCTGCAGCAACGGAAAACGTTGGTAGCGCGACAGCGGTGCAAAGGAGCACAGAAGCGAAACCCTTTTTCATTGACTTCCCCATTTGTAAAGTAACAGTAGGAATATCCTTGAAGTGGCTCAGTTGCGTTACACACATGCGGAGGATTTACCTCCGGCATGTCCGCGAGAGCAACTAGTCGCCGGGGTGCGCTTTGCTGACCTCAGACATTCGGCCATTGAATCGTTGAGCGATCACCCATGAGAAATGCTTTATTAAGCTCGGCGATCTCCCGGGTATAGTCCCACACGGCGCGGACCCGAGCGACGTCTTTTCGCTCCGCTGGTGTTGATAGCCAGAAGCTTCGAACGATGTCGACCTCATCGACCAGAAGTGGCTGTAGGTCTGAGCAGTGAACGGCCAGAAAGTGAGGCAGTATGGCGAGCCCTCTGCCCTGACAGGCCGCAAGATATTGGGCGACGACATTTGTGCTTCTCAGGGGTAGCGAGGCATTTGGCACGACTGACTCTAGATAACGAAGTTCTTCGCTGAAACATAGTTCATCAACGTACCCAATGAAGCGGTGTTGACTTAACTCGGATATCGATCGAATTGGCGGATGTTCAGAGAGGTAGCGCTTTGCGCCGTACAGCCTGAGTCTGTAGTCGGTGAGCTTACAGGTGACCTCGCTCGATCCGGTCGGGCGCTCGATGTTGACGGCAAGGTCTGCTTCGCGTTTTGAAAGATTAATAAATCGGGGAACGGTGACGAGTTCGACTGATAGGGCTGGGTAGCGGTCACCGATTCTGGCGAAGTGAGGTGCAAGAAAGTAGCTGCCAAACCCCTCGGTTGCGCCGATACGAACCTGACCCGTGACGGTTTTGCTGTCCCCGCCGACCTGTTGATCGATCTGGACAACGGCGCTTTCCATTTTTTCGACTTTTTCGAGAAGGCGGTTTCCAGCGATCGTCAGGCGATGCCCGGTCGACGTCCGATCAAACAACTTGGTCTCCAGTTCTTTCTCGAGGCGGTGCATTCGGCGGGTCAGGGTGGAGTGATCAATCGCGAGCTGACGAGCGGTCTCCTGGGCCGACTGAAAGCGAGCCATCGCCAGAAAAAGGCGCAGATTGTCCCAATTGAGCTTCGATACGTCCATTTCAGACCCCCGATCGTTGGTGCACTAATGCAACGAAGGTATTCATTTTTTCCGTATCTTAATGCAAAAAAACAAACCATAGTCATATCTCCAATAAAACTGCCGGGGCCACCCGGCTCATTACAGGAGACGGGAATGAAGTTCATCAAGAAGCCTTTAGCAGTCGCGTTGCTGTCGTTATCGACCCTTGCACATGCCCAGATTTCTAATGGTGTTGTGAAACTCGGGATCATCACGGACATGTCGGGACCATATTCAGGCATGGGGGGAGCTGGTTCGGTGGTAGCCGCCAAGATGGCCATCGAGGACTGCCTGAAGGCAGAGTGCAAAGGTCTAAAGATTGAAGTGCTCTCAGCAGACCATCAGAACAAGGCAGATATCGCAGCGGCCAAGGCACGGGAGTGGCTTGCGACAGAAAAAGTGGATGCATTTGCTGATCTCACGAACTCAGCAGGAGCATTAGCGATTCAGAAGCTGATTAAGGAGCAGGGTGGAATTGCGCTGTACAGTGGTCCGGCGACAACACGTCTGACCAATGAAGACTGCGCAACCAATGGTTTCCATTGGATGTTTGATACCTACTCGTCGGCCTCTGGTGCAGCGGCTCAGCTCACGCGAGAGGGAAAAAAATCCTGGTACTTTGTGACGGTCGACTATGCATTTGGCCACTCCCTTGAGAAAGAGGCGGGTGACGTGGTTCGTGCAAACGGTGGTAATGTTGTGGGGGCGGTACGTCATCCGCTGAATGCGACTGACTTCTCGTCGTTTCTGCTTCAGGGGCAGGCCTCGAAAGCCCAAGTGGTAGCGCTTGCAAGCGCAGGGCAGGACGCCGTGAATGCCATCAAAGCCTCCCGTGAGTTTTCTATCGGAAGTAAGACCCAGCAGGTTGCCTCCTTACTCCTCTTCTTAACGGACGTCCATGCCTTGGGTCTTAATAATGCACAAGGACTGACATTCTCAGAGGGATTCTATTGGGATCTTGACGACCAGACTCGCGCATTCTCCTCGCGATTTGAAAAGCTGCATAAGGGATTTAAGCCCACCATGGTGCAGGCGGGTGTTTACTCAAGTGTCTTGCATTATCTGCGTAGCGTTGCCGCTGCGAAGACGGATGATCACAAGGTCGTTGCAAACAAGATGCGCGAGCTGCCAATCAGGGACCCCATCATGCGAAATGCAAAGATTCGTCCAGATGGGCGTGTCGTCCACGACATGTATCTCTTTGAAGTAAAGAAGCCATCCGAGTCGAAAGGTCCTTGGGATTACTACAAGGTGGTGAGTACGATTCCAGCGGATATCGCGTTTAAGCCGCTTGCGCAGTCGACCTGCCCACTCGTGAAGCAATAAGCAATCGATAGATCAGCACTCGTGTGGGTGCTGATCGTTAACCCTATTTTGTTAGAAGAGGATCCCTCCTATGAATGCACCCCAGGCTGGTCTTACGACCATTCATCATTTCATTAACGGTAAACCCTATCCTTCGAAATCGAGTGAATGGCGCGACGTCACTAATCCCGCAACGCAAGAGGTTGTTGCCCGCGTTCCATTTGCAACGCCAGAGGAAGTGAATCTTGCTGTTGCATCGGCAAAGGAAGCATTAAAAGCTTGGAGAAATTCCTCATTGTCGTCGCGCATGCGGATCATGCTGAAATTTCAGGCCTTGGTTCGTGAAAATACGTCTAAGCTTGCTGCGCTCATTAGTCTGGAGCACGGTAAGACCATTCCGGATGCCGAGGGAGAGGTCGGGCGCGGCTTGGAAGTCATTGAGCATGCCTGCTCGATCACGTCGCTACAGCTTGGAGAGTTTGCTGAAAACGCTGCGACAGGTGTCGATGTTTATAACTTGCTTCAGCCGATTGGCGTAGGTGCGGGCATCACGGCATTTAATTTTCCCGTGATGCTACCGTGTTTTATGTTTCCGATTTCGATCTCCTGCGGCAATACTTTCGTCTTAAAACCCTCTGAGCAAGATCCAAGTTCAACCATGTTTCTCATTGAACTAGCGCATCAAGCCGGCGTGCCGCCAGGCGTGCTGAACGTTGTTCACGGCGGTCCAGATGTCGCTAATATGATCTGTGATCATCCAGATATCAAAGCGTTGTCCTTTATTGGATCGACACATGTTGGAACCCATATTTATCGTCGTGCCTCCGAGGCCGGTAAACGGGTTCAGGCCATGATGGCGGCAAAAAACCACTGCGTCGTTCTGCCGGATGCAGACAAAGATCAGGCGATCAACAACTTACTCGGGTCCGCTTTTGGCGCTGCCGGACAGCGGTGTATGGCAAATTCTGTTGCCGTGCTGGTCGGCGACGCTAAGAACTGGCTTCCTGAAATTGCAGAGAAGACAAAGACACTGAAGGTTGGCCCGGGAATTGACCGTGAGGCGGATCTCGGTCCGCTCGTTAATAGGTCCGCCAAGGAACGTGTTGTGAAGCTCATTGATTCGGGCGTTCAGCAAGGTGCAACGCTCCTCGTGGATGGACGTGGGGTTAAGGTGGCGGGGTACGAGTCAGGAAACTTTGTTGGGCCGACCTTGTTCTCGGATGTGAAGCGCGGCATGGATATTTATGAGCAGGAGATTTTTGGGCCGGTTCTGGTGGTGGTCTGTGTGCCGACATTACAGGACGCGATTGACTTTATTAATGCAAACCCGAACGGAAACGGTACGTCGATTTTCACGTCGAGTGGCTGGGCCGCGCGTAAGTTTCAAAATGAAATCGATGTTGGTCAGGTGGGTATCAATGTCCCAATTCCTGTTCCGGTTGCCTATTTCAGCTTTACGGGTTCGCGTGCCTCAAAGCTTGGAGATCTCGGTCCAAACGGCAAACAGGGCGTGACATTCTGGACGCAGACAAAGACGGTTACGGCACGCTGGTTTGAGCATGGCGTGAGTGCTGGAAAGGTCAACACCACGATTTCGTTGAAGTGAGTCCTTTATGAATATCGCTTTTATCGGACTAGGAAACATGGGTCTTCCCATGGCCTTAAACCTTGTGAAGGGCGGACACGCCGTGACTGGATTTGATTTGTCACGGTCCCAGATGGATTCACTGGTCGCCGCAGGCGGCAAGGTTGCGGCAAATGCCGCGGCTACCGCGGTTGGTGCAGAGGTCGTCATCACCATGCTGCCGGCCTCGAAGCATGTCGAATCTGTTTACCTTGGCGACGGCGGCCTGGTGTCAAACGCTCCCTCGGGCTGCTTGTTCGTGGATTGCTCCACCATCTCGCCGGCATCGGCTCGGAAAGTCGCAAAGGCTGCCTCAGACCGTGGCTTTCAGATGGTGGATGCACCGGTATCGGGTGGTACGGCCGGGGCACAGGCGGGAACGCTGACCTTTATGGTCGGTGGACCGCTGGATGCGCTAGCACGGGCTAAGCCATTGCTCGAAAAAATGGGAAAAAATATTTTCCATGCGGGCGATAGCGGGGCAGGGCAGACGGTAAAAGTCTGCAACAACATGTTGCTCGGGATTTTGATGGTCGGAACGTCAGAGGCGTTGCGTCTGGGAATGGCTAATGGACTCGACCCAAAGGTTCTGTCGGAGATCATGTCTAAAAGTTCTGGCCGGAATTGGACGTTGGAACTCTACAACCCGTGTCCTGGTGTCATGGAGAACGTACCGTCGAGTCGAAACTATGCCGGCGGATTCGGTGTTGACCTGATGCTGAAGGATCTTGGCCTTGCGGTCGAGAATTCTCTGGACGTCGGCGCCAGCACTCCTCTTGGGGCGACCGCGCGAAACCTGTATGACATTCACAGCAAGCAGGGAAACGGGACACTGGATTTCTCCAGCATATTTCGCCTGTTGGGTCAGAAGACCTAGCGAGCGGGAGCAAACAAGAAGGGGGCGTCAGCCCCCTTCTAAATCATTCAGAATGATTCTTGGTCGAGCGCGTCACCCGATTAGCGAGCGACCTGAATCCGATTGATATATTCCAATATCGCCAATAAACGAGCGCGAACGATGGGCTCTGGGTCGTATGGGTAGTCCATATACTGCTCTGCCGCCAGTGTCCTGAACGTCTGCCCCCAGACCGGCATATCGCGTGTTCCATGTGCGGTTTTCCCTTCTCCCGATACACTTTGATAAAGCCGATCGAGCGGTAGGATGCCGCCATTGTTTCGCGCCAATGTTGTTAAATCAGGTGGTGCCTTCGTGAGCCACGGGGTGACCGGCCCAGACCCCTTGCCATCCATGCCGTGACAGCTGGCGCAGTTGCCCTCAAATTCGCTTTTGCCAAAGTCCTTGATGCGCGTTTGCGGCGGCGCAGCCGATACTGACGTGGCGACGGCAAGTAAAGCCAGTGCGACGGTAATAGATTTGATCTGCATCTTTTCTTCTCCGTAATCATTAAAATTGTGATGTCATTACAGCATCACCGTTTATGACTAGTACTCGTCGTCTGTGGAAGTGCTCTTGGCCGGTCGGTGTTAGAGTCCTTCACTATCGCCCGTCTAACTTACTGCCGTCAACAACCTGCTCATGTGGAAATCAATCGTCGCCGTATCGTTTGGAGCCTCCGTTGGTGCCTTGCTGCGATGGCAGCTGGGGGAGCGCCTAGGCAACTTGATGAATGCGCTTCCGCTCGGCACCTTAGCGGCCAACCTTATGGGGGGCTATATCGTCGGCCTTGCGATCGGGTACTTTATGAGTGCGACCCAGATTGCCCCGGAATGGCGGTTGCTGATCATCACTGGGTTTTGTGGTGGTCTCACCACGTTTTCAACGTTTTCTGTTGAAGTGGTATCGCTTCTTCAGGCAGGACGCTTTGTTTGGGCGCTGGGAGTTGTATCGGTGCACGTGCTCGGATCAGTTCTGATGACGATTGCCGGTTTGGCGACGTGGCAGCTTCTCAGAGGGTTTCACTGACTGACCGTGGTGCTCTAACCATTCGTGAAGATGGTTGTATAGCTCATCTGCCATGGTGGTCGACCAATCTGGGGTCTCGGCCATCTTGATGAGGGCTTGCGCCCTGTGATTGGTTGCGAGTAGTGACCGGAGATGGCTGAGCGTATTTGGACCAAAGACGTTTGATGGGACTTCCTGACTCAAGGGTTGTCCCGGGGGCCAATGTCTTAAGTCAAAGTGGACGAGTTCCATCATGGTTTCGTTTAGCATTACGAGCTCCTTGTCTTGCGGACGCATGATCCCCTGATGTTCCAGGGGCTGATCCGGGGACGATCCCCGAATTTGGTCCGGGTTTCTGTTGCTACTCGATGGATAGAATTAGAGCGCTATCAATCCCTACGTGGCGTCACTTCGTGTTGAACTTTTAGTCCAGATCATGGATTCGATCACCCAATTTGCACTTGGTTCTAGTGTCGCGTTAGCGATGACCGGGCGACACAGTCGAACACGTTCAGACGCATGGAAGGTTGCCATTATCGGCGGCGTTGTTGGTACGTTGCCCGACCTTGATGCGTTTATCGATTTTGGCGACGCCATCTCCAACATGATCAGGCACCGTGCCGAGACACATGGATTATTCACGCTCACCCTCGTTGCGCCCTTGCTGGGGTTCCTTATTGCCAAGTTTCAGGGTGAGCCAGGACGCTGGCGACGATGGACCCTCGCCACCTGGTTGATTCTGATTACACACGTCGGTATCGATTATTTGACGATCTATGGCACGCAGCTACTGCAGCCTTTTAGCGATCGTCCGTATGGTCTTGGAAGTATGTTTGTCATTGATCCGCTCTACACGATCCCTCTCATTTGCGGCGTTATCTCGACTGTGATCATTTGTAGCCCCCGACGGTGGCAATGGAATCAAATCGGGCTTACATTGAGCAGTGCCTATATTGCCTGGGGGTTGGGTGTCCATCAGCATGCGGTTACAGTTGCGCGCCAACATCTCCCCGTTACTGTCGACTCGTCATCGATCTTGGTCACTGCAGCGCCCTTAAACACTCTTTTATGGCGCGCGCTAGTGGTGACGCCTGAGGCTTACTATGAGGGGTGGTACTCCTTATTGGATCCCGAGCGGAAATTCACCTGGGAGACAATCACGCGTGATCAGACAGTGACCGTTCGTCATGCGAACCACCCAGACGTTCTTAGGGTGGCTTCTTTTAGTCACGGCTTTTTCAGCGTCGACGAGCAAGATCAGCGGCTATATACGACGGATCTACGTCTAGGGCTAGAGCCGTTTTACTCATTTCGTTTCGATGTTGGCCCCTTGGAGGGGGACCCTTCAGTAAAATCGTCTCGCGTAGGGATTCGCCCGGATTTGGCGACTGGTATGCCTTGGCTGTGGCAGCGTATAAAAGGCGATACCGAAAGTTATATCAGTTACCGCGCACGTGTGACACGTTAAAGATTAAACGTTAGTTTTAGGCCGGCAATCAGTAAGACCGCCCCCAATAGGCGTTTTACCCCCGTGTGAGCAAAATAGTGAATTCCAAAACGTGTGCCAATCAATGCCCCGGCGAGTACGAACGCCATGTAGAGCGGGAGCACTGGTGGAATCTGATTTACAGAGCTCAGGTTTCCAAGAAGCCCAAAGAGTGAGTTGAAGAAAATAAAGATAGCTGCCGTGCCGCTCGCCCCTTTGACGGTCGTCCATCCCGCAAATAAGATTAATGGGGAAAGAAATATCCCCCCGCCAGTGCCAGTCAGTCCTGAGAGTAGTCCAATGATTGCACCGACACCGATTGCGAGGGTTCGGTTATAGGCCCTTGGGGGTCGCTCTTGTTGCGCCTTCACGGTAAGAAATCGGTACGCCGAAATTAGCAGGATCACACCGACGATGGGCTTGTAAATATGGTTGGGGAGTTGAATCCAGCCGCCGATAAATGCCGCAGGAATTGCGCCAATCAATAGGGGAATAACAAGTTTTAGGTCATATAGCTTAGCGCGAATGAACTGAACACTAGTAAACGACGAGACCAAAATGTTGAGCGACAGGGCCGTTGGTTTAATGGATGTCGCGGGCACGCCGAACAGCGACATGATTGCAATGTAGGCAGATGCGCCGCCGTGGCCGACGGCGGTATAAAGCACTGCGCCGAAGAAAAGGCAGAGTGCGATCCCAAAATCAATAAGCATCAGTGTCCCGAGCATAGAACTGCGATTTTAGCTATTTGATGGCATGAAGGATTCGCTTACACTTGGCGCTATGGAAAACCATCCTCTTGATCGTAAGTATCCTTCAGGGCTTGAATGGATGCTTTTTCGCAAGCTTCCCCTGCTAACCGTCGTCGGATTTCTTGTCATTGGGCTGCTCGCGCTCGCCGCTCGTTGGTGGCCTTGGGAAGGGGATAGTCGGCATATTGCGGCATTGGTTCAGCGCCTTGATTTCGCGCTGATCGGGGCAGGGATATTTCATCTGACGGTCATATTGACGCTAGCAATCGGCTGCGTCGTTGTATTGATCATGAAAGGGCCTCGCTATACTGCGGACTCATATCCTGTTGCGGATGCGGAGCGTCCGAAGCGGTAAGTGTCGTTCGAACACTACTTGATGCAACGGCAGTCGACGGGACTGATGGAAAATCTGCAAATCCTTTGGTTTAAGCGCGATCTGCGCGTCCGCGATCATGCGGCGCTCCTTGAGGCGTCGCGTTTGGGCCCCGTACTCGGTCTGGTCGTCTTTGAGCCGTCGCTATGGCATCAACCTGACAGTAGCGGTCGCCAAGCAGCGTTCTATATGGAAAGCGTCGCCGATCTTCAGCGTTCCGCAGAAAAGATTGGGCTGCCCTTGGTCTTTGCCTGTGGCGAGATGCCGGATCTTCTCGCAGCCTTACTTCGCGACCTTGGCCCTTTTGGCTTGCATAGTCATGAAGAGACAGGAAACTGGGCTAGTTTTGAGCGAGATAAGCATGTCCTGGCGTGGTGTCGAGCCAACAAGATCGTTTGGACAGAGCGCGCTCAGTCTAATGTCGTTCGTCGACTTCGCGATCGGGATGACTGGGGAAAGATTTGGGACCAGCGGATGTCCGCACCGCCCTCTCCGTTACCGCAGTTACAGGGTTTAGCGGACGTACAGCAACATGCCCTTGCACGGCTAAGCGACGCCTTCCGTGTGTCTGACCTTGCGCCCTGGAAGCGGTTGGCAGCGGTAGATAGCTGTCCCGGTCGGCAGGCGGGGGGTCGCCGTCAGGGAATTGCATTGTTGAAGAGTTTTCTGGACGGTCGTGGGGTGGACTATCGACGACATATGAGTAGTCCAGGAACCTCCGAGCAGTCCTGCTCTCGGCTTTCACCCCATTTGACTGTTGGGTCACTGTCTATTCGAGAGGTCGTCCAGGCGGTCTGGCGGGCACGCAAGAACTGGTTAGAAGAGCTCGGACATCCCATGCAGCGTCAGATGGTCGCGAGTCTTAAGAGTTTTGAGAGCCGTTTACATTGGCGTTGCCATTTCATTCAAAAATTGGAATCAGAGCCTGAGATTGAATGGCAGTGCCTACATCCTGCGACACGGGGTGTCAGGAACGAAGGGCTGATGACTCGGGAAGAGGCTGCCCGGTTTAATGCCTGGCGTGACGGGGAGACAGGGCACCCTTTCGTGGACGCCTGTATGCGATTCCTTCAGCATAACGGCTGGATAAATTTTAGGATGCGAGCCATGCTCGTATCGTTTGCGAGCCAGCATCTATGGCTGCACTGGCGCGAGACGGGCGAGCATATGGCTCGTTTGTTCACTGACTACGAACCAGGGATTCACTGGCCTCAGATGCAGATGCAAAGTGGAACGACGGGGATCAATACTATCCGCATCTACAACCCGGAGAAGCAACGGCTCGACCAGGACCCGCAAGGTCAGTTTGTGGCGCGCTGGGTGCCTGAGGCGGGCCTATCTGGGTACCCTGACCCTATCGTCGATTACAAAGAAGCGGCTCAAGCCGCAAGGGATCGACTCTGGAGCCTTCGAAAACCATCCCCGGCGGATGATCAGGTTCAGCGTATTCTGAAAAAGCATGGCAGTCGCAGCGGTGCTCGCGCACGCCCTCGTAAAACGCGACAAACCGTGCCTGAAGATCCTCAGAAGTCACTTCTGTAGTAAGCGCATTTGATGCGGCTACACTTTCGACATGAATCCAATTGACCTGCCGAAGTCATCGCCACGAAGAGATCGGATGATCCTATGGATCGCCGTCTTTGTGGTGCTGCTGATCACCGGGCTGTTGTCAGCGAATGCGGATTGGAGTGGTCGAGCGCAGTTGGTCGTTACCTTTTTCGCATTAGTGTTTATTGCAGTGATTGCGGATCGGTTGTTGTGCCGAGTCGCCCAGGATAATGGGCAGGGTAATCGAGAGCGTTTGCATCGGGAGCAGCTTGCCCAGATGAATCGCGATCTGCTTGATCGCCTGCATCAAGATGAACTAACCCGGCTGCATAATCGACGGGCGTTAGACGCGTTTTTAGCCGATTACCTTCGCTCGCGGGACTTTGGTCTACAGTCCCTGTCGATAGTTTTGTTGGACATCGATCAGTTCAAGCGCATTAATGATCGCTACGGCCATCTCGTTGGGGATCAGTTACTTCAACAGCTATCGATCGTCTGGCGGACTTTGATTCGTGGATCCGACCTGCTGGCAAGATTTGGCGGGGATGAGTTTGGCCTAGTGTTGCCCGGTACAACACTCGCCCAGGCGACGATGGTTGCCGAGAAGATTCGGGCGGCGACAGAGCAGTTCAGGCTTTTGCTCGAAAGAGATGGGGCATCGCCAGCGATATCGGTGACGGTGAGTCTTGGCGTTGCGACGGCAGACGATACGCACGGTATGGATGGGGCTGGTCTGCTCTCGGCGGCGGATGACGCCCTCTACGCGGCGAAGGCAGGCGGTCGTAACCGCGTGGCCTCTCGGCGCTTGTCCTAGCCCACCCGCTCAATTGTTGCAATTTCAGCAACAAATATTTGCCTTCTGACGTCTATTTTTAGACTAATTCTTTGCCTAAAGTCTTGGTCATGATGACGCAGAAATCAGCGCTTTTTGTCCCTCACGGCTCACCGATGTTCGCCCTATACCCCGGTGCGGTTGGTCCGGCGCTCGCTGCCGCCATTCAGGGACTCGCGACGCCGCGGGCAATTGTGGTGATCAGCCCGCACTGGGAGACGGATATCCCTACGGTGGGATTTGCGAGTCAGTTGGAGACTATCCATGACTTTGGGGGATTTGATCCACGGCTATTTGAGATTCAGTACCCCGCAACAGGCTGCCCCGAGGCGGCGCACCAGGTTGTCGAGGTCCTAGAGGATGCAGGTTTTCCAGTGTCGGTAGATCAGGAACGCGGTCTGGATCATGGCGCCTGGGTACCGTTGCGCTACATGTTCCCCGATGGGGATGTGCCGATTGTCCCGTTATCGATACAGCACCATGCGGGACCAGAGCATGCGTACCGTGTCGGGCAGGCGCTTGCCCCACTTACAGCGCGTGGGTTTCTTGTCGTGTCGTCTGGGAATGTGACCCACAACCTAAGGGACTGGCAGCTTTCGCTGAGGCTAAACGATGCGACGCCCGACTATGTCTACGAATTCTCGGACTGGATTCATGATCGGTTGATCGCCAGGGATATTGATCGTCTCTTAGATTATCGCCGCACGGAGGACGCCGGACGTCGTGCCCACCCAAGGGATGAGCACCTGCTGCCATTGTTTACTGCACTGGGGGCTGCTGGAGATGACGCATGCGCTGAGGCCTTCTATCGAGGTGTCAGCGATACCGTGATCGCGATGGATGGCTACGCATTCTACGCAGCGTAAAGAATTTTCATGTTTTCTCATTGGAGACTGTTATGGCAAAAGTTGTTGTTGTATTTCACAGTGGATACGGTCACACCACGAAACAAGCCGAGGCCGTAGCCCAAGGCGCAAAGGGCGATCTCGTGGCGATTAATACAGAGGGGAATATCTCGGATGCGGATTGGGCGTTATTAGATTCAGCCGACGCGATTGTTTTCGGATCACCGACCTATATGGGAACGGTGAGCTGGCAGTTTAAGAAGTTCGCCGATGCCTCCTCCAAGGCCTGGTTTGTTCAAAAGTGGAAGGATAAGGTCTTTGGAGGCTTTACAAATTCTGCAACTATGAACGGTGATAAACACTCGACCTTGCACTACTTCATGACACTCGCTATGCAGCATTCCGGCATTTGGGTCGGCACGGGTCTGATGCCGTCAAATGCGAAAGCGGCAAAGCGTGATGATGTGAACTATGTGGGGTCATTTGCGGGTGCGATGATGCAGACGCCATCCGATGCAGGGGTCGATGAGGTCAATCCCGGCGACCTGGAGACTGCTCGTCTGTACGGAGAGCGTCTTGCTCAGATTGCTGCACAGTTTAAGAAATCTTGAGAAAGGTCGATTGAAGTGATTCAACTGCGACGCTCTGAAGAGCGAGGCTTTGCGGACCATGGCTGGTTACAGAGCTATCACTCATTCTCATTTGCGGATTACTACCATCCCGACTTTGTTCACTGGGGGAATCTGCGCGTGATAAACGAGGATCGAATTGCGCCGGGAACAGGTTTTGGCTCCCATGGTCACCGAGACATGGAGATCATCAGTTATGTGCTTTCGGGCGAGTTAGCCCATCGCGATAGTCTGGGAAACGTAAAGGCAATTCCTCCTGGGGATGTACAGCGTATGTCGGCGGGTACTGGAGTGGTGCATAGTGAGTTCAACCACGCGCAAGGTCAGCAGACGCACTTTCTGCAGATTTGGATCGTCCCGAATCAAAAGGGTGTTGCTCCGAGCTATGAGCAAAAGACGATTTCGGAAGGGGATAAGCGTGGCCGTCTTCGTCTCGCAGCCTCCCCAGATGGGCAAGACGGTGCCGTCTTGATCCATGCAGATGCTCGGCTTTATGTAGGCTTATTCCACGGGGATGAATCGGCGATGTTGGCACTCGATGCTTCTCGAAAGGCTTATGTTCACCTTGCGCGCGGCCAGGCACAGGTCAATGGGCAGACACTAAGGACTGGTGATGCCCTGATGATCTCTGAAGAATCCTTGCTCGACATTTCTAATGGAGTAAACGCAGAAATTCTGGTGTTTGATCTTGCCGCCTGATTGGGTCAAGGAACAATGGTCAGGAAAAGATAGGCAATAAAGATCACCAGATGCACCACCCCTTGTAGAACAGCCGTTTTACCGGTCGCGAGTGTCGTAATTCCGGAAATTAACGTGAGTGCCAGTAAAGTGATTTCAACGGGGCTCAGGCCCAGATTCAGGGGGAGTTCAAACAGAATCGATAGGATTGCTACTGTCGGGATCGTTAGCCCGATACTTGCAAGCGCGGATCCAAGTGCCAGATTAAAACTGGTCTGAAGACGATTGGCGACCGCGGCACGAATCGCGGCCACGCTTTCTGGTGCCAGGACGAGCCCTGCAATGATGATCCCCACAAGCGCCCGTGGGGCACCCATGTCGGCAACGCCCCGTTCGATGGCGGGACTAAGTGCCTTCGCAAGCCCCACCACCAGGATCAGTGCAACGACCAGCAGCACGCCACTGCGGAGTGACTTACTTCGAGTGGGTCTTGGTGCGTGACTGTTTTTATTATTTAGTGCTGCTGGAGTAACCGGTAAAAAGTAATCGCGGTGGCGAACGGTCTGGACAAAGACGAATGTTCCGTAGAGTACTAACGAGGACAGGCCGGCAAATATAAGCTGCGTTTCGGTGTAGGTGGGACCTTGCGAGCTTTGGGTAAAGCTCGGCAATACCAGTGTCAGCGTTGATAGCGCAGCCAGCACTGTTAACGCTGAGTTTGAGCCCTCAATCCGGAAAGTCAGCTCATGGTGACGGATGCCGCCAATCAGAATCGCCAGTCCGATAACGCCGTTGGTCACGATCATAATCGCTGCGAATACGGCATCTCGCGCAATCAGTTCGCTCCCTGGTGATCGTGACAACATGATTGCGGCGATCAGTGCGACCTCGATCACCGTGACACAGACTGCGAGAATGAGGGTGCCGAAGGGTTCTCCCACTCGGTGCGCGACCACTTCGGCACTGTGAACCGCCAGCACAATGGCGGCGATCAACAGAGCGGAAAGCGCAAGAAGCGCCAAGGGGCTGTCAAGAAGCGATGCGAGCATAAGGCCGAATTTTAGGAGGGTTCAAGGCCTGCGCGGGGATATTCCCTCTGGAAATCCGGGATCTACCAAATAAAAGGGGGCGACTCTTGCGAGTCGCCCCCTACCGGACGCCGTCTTACGCTTACAGAGCGTCTACGGCTTTAAGGAAGGTCATACCTGTCCGCATGCATCACCTTGGTCCAGGCCGCTACAAAGTCTCGTACGAACTTTTCTTTGTTGTCGTCCTGGGCGTAGACCTCGGCATAAGCACGCAGAATCGAGTTAGAGCCAAAGACTAGGTCCACACGCGTTGCGGTGAACCTGGTTTTCCCAGATTGGCGCTCGACAATGTCATAGCTATTTCGGCCGGTTGGCTTCCATGTGTAGGTCATATCCGTCAGGTTGACGAAAAAGTCATTCGTCAGCTGTCCAACGCGATAAGTCAGGACGCCGTGGGCGCTTCCTCCGTGGTTTGTTCCGAGAACACGAAGTCCGCCGATCAGTACGGTCATCTCGTGTGCCGTGAGCCCCATCAACTGTGCGCGATCGAGCAGCATTTCCTCTGGTTTTACAACGTAGTGCTTCTTTTGCCAGTTCCGGAAGCCATCCGCAAGGGGCTCCAGAACAGCAAATGACTCGACATCGGTCTGCTCTTGTGACGCATCGCCCCGACCTGGTGCGAATGGAACTTGAACGTTGAAACCGGCTGCCGTAATGGCCTGTTCAAGACCGACGTTTCCACCAAGGACGATGACATCGGCCACGCTTGCCCCCGATGCTTTCGCAATCGGCTCAAGAACGGCGAGTACCTTTGCTAGTCGAGCGGGTTCATTACCTTCCCAGTCTTTTTGAGGAGCAAGGCGCAGACGCGCGCCATTCGCGCCGCCTCGGTAATCTGAGCCGCGGAAAGTACGTGCACTGTCCCAGGCGGTCGAGACCAGCTCGGCAATCGACAGGCCGGATGCAGCGATCGCTGCTTTTACGGCATGGACATCATAGTTCCTGTTCCCAGCAGGAATCGGGTCTTGCCAGATCAGATCTTCCTTTGGTACTTCGGGTCCGATGTAGCGTGTCTTCGGTCCGAGATCGCGGTGGGTCAGCTTAAACCAGGCTCGTGCGAATACTTCTGAGAAGTAGGCGGGGTCCTTGTAGAAGCGCTCGGAGATCTTCCGATACTCCGGATCCATTTTCATCGCCATGTCTGCATCCGTCATGATCGGGTTGCGACGAATAGAGGGGTCTTCAACGTCTACAGGCTTATCGTCCTCTTTAATGTTGATCGGTTCCCACTGCCAGGCGCCGGCGGGGCTCTTTTTCAGCTCCCAGTCGTAGTTCAACAGCAGGGAGAAGTAGCCGTTATCCCACTTGGTCGGATGGGTCGTCCAGGCGCCTTCAATGCCGCTGGTGACGGTATTTCGACCGACGCCACCCCCCTTTTTGTTGAGCCAGCCCAGGCCCGCGGCATCAATGTCTTCTCCCTCTGGGTTTGGGCCAAGATCTTGCGTGTTCCCGTTTCCATGGGCTTTACCCACCGTGTGGCCGCCGGCTGTGAGGGCAACGGTTTCCTCATCGTTCATTGCCATACGGGCGAACGTGATCCGGACGTCATGAGCGGTTTTAAGCGGGTCGGGCTTGCCACCCACGCCTTCAGGGTTGACGTAGATCAGACCCATTTGGACGGCCGCAAGGGGGTTTTCAAGGCTTTCGCGATCGGCGGTGTCGTCATAGCGGGTGGATGCCAGCCATTCTTTCTCTGAACCCCAGTAGATGTCCTTCTCAGGGTGCCAAATATCTTCGCGACCGAAGCTGAAGCCATAAGTTTTTAAACCCATCGATTCGTAGGCAACATTACCGGCCAGGATCATCAGATCCGCCCAGGAGATCTTGTTGCCATACTTTTTCTTGATTGGCCAGAGAAGGCGGCGTGCCTTATCCAGGTTGCCGTTATCAGGCCAAGAGTTCAAAGGTGCAAAGCGTTGATTGCCAGTGCCCCCGCCGCCGCGGCCGTCAGCCACCCGGTAGGTTCCGGCTGCGTGCCAGGCCATGCGAATCATGAGACCACCGTAGTGACCCCAGTCAGCCGGCCACCAGTCTTGGCTATCGGTCATCAATGCCGTGAGATCCTTTTTTAGCGCATCGACATCGAGTGTTTTCACCTCCTCGCGGTAGTTAAAGCCTTGCAGGGGATTCGTCTTGGTATCGTGCTGATGCAGGATATCCAGGTTGAGGTTGTTGGGCCACCAGTCGGTGTTCGTGGCGCTACCCGATGTGATGGCGCCGTGCATAACAGGGCATTTTCCTTGAGTGGACATTTTCATCTCCTTTGTTTGTAACAGGTGATACGGTAGGGGCGATGCACTGCGTCTGGCCAACGAAACTTTGTAATATCCGTCATCGATCACGTCGATCACCGTCAGACCGTGTTGAAACCAATTAGTTTTTGTCTATCAAGGGGATTAATGCTGTGCAGATCAATATGGACTTCGCTCAACGGGTTGTGGTCTCACCCGCGCAGCACCAATGGGTGAGTTCTCCAACGCCTGGCGTGAGTCGGGTGATGCTGGACCGGGATGGAGTGGAGTTAGGTCGGGCAACCAGCCTGGTTCGGTATGAGCCGAACACGACATTTCCACTGCATGTCCATGGTGGAGGCGAGGAAATCCTTGTGCTTGAGGGAGAGTTTTCTGATGAGAAAGGCCTCTATCCGGCGGGAACCTACCTGCGTCACCCGACTGGCAGTCAGCATCGACCGACGAGCGGTCCGAATGGTGCATTGCTGTTCGTGAAGCTCTGTCAGTTTGATGCCAACGATTCTGTGTGCTTCGCTGTGAACACCCGAGATGCGCAGTGGCACCAAGGCCTTGTGTCGGGACTGAGGGTGCAAGGGTTACATCAGTTCGGCACGGAGCATGCGGCGCTCGTTCGGTGGGCCCCCAATACAAACTTTTCTGCACATCGCCATTGGGGTGGGGAGGAGATCCTAGTGTTGGAAGGTACCTTCTACGATGAGCATGGCATCTATACAACTGGAACCTGGATTAGAAGCCCTCACTTAAGCGCGCATCAGCCTTACACCAAGGACGACGGCGCCCTGATTTACGTCAAGACAGGGCACCTGATGGGGGGTCTCTCGCGATAGGTCGAGGCTGCCCCTTGGGTGCCCTGGGTGTTTAGATAAGCGACAGGTTCATCAGCCAGAACCAGGCCATGGTCGCGATGAGCATCAGTCCGACCCACCAGAAACTATGACGAATGCCTTGCGATTCGGGACCCGTCTTGAAACCGCTAAACATTGGGCCGATGAGGTTTTCTTTGTGGGCGACGCTCGAGAAGATCACTCCGGCAATATGGATCCCCACGACTGCGAGAAGTCCATTTGCAAGCCCTTCATGAAGCTCTTCAAATAGTTCTTCAGCGATTTCTGCTTCAAGAAGGATGCCTGAGACACTTGTGCCAACGATGAGCGATAGCATAGCGATAATCCCGAGAGCGCCGATCGGGTTATGGCCAAGCGTATGCATGGGCTGACGACTAAAAAGCGATCGAATGTAGGCGACGACTTTCCTCGGACTGGGTGCAAACGATGAAAATCTTGCATACCGCGTTCCGATCATGCCCCAGATCAGTCGAAACCCGACGAGACCTAGCATGGTGTAGCCGAAGGTGATGTGTACGAGACGCAGACGCTCCATATCCTGCGTGATCATTGCGCCAGCAAAGCTAATGGCCAGCGCCCAGTGAAAGACCCGAGTGGGCATGTCCCAGACGAGAATTTTCTTTAGCAAGTTCGTTTGTGTTGTGGCTGTCCTCATTTTGGAGTCCTCACAAAGTCTTCATCAAAATTTCCCTCTGCTGCCTTGGTATGACAGGCCGCACAGTTAGCGGCACTCTTGATAGACGTTCGTTTAAATACGTTGGGTTTTACTTCACGGTGCTTCTTGATAAACCAAGGCGTTGTTGTGATCCGGTCCTCCTTCGAAGTCGCCACCACCCGCTTGTAGGTTCCGCCAGTCTGGTGAAGCCACTTGGTGATATCTCGAACGGTAGCCTCATCTATGCTTGCATCGGTACCGTAGTGGTTCGCTAATCCCGTCATCACGCGTGTCCATGCCGGTTTGGATAGAAAGTCTGGCGGGTACGCCATGTGACATGTGCTGCATTCTTGTTTATAGAGAGGGTGTAACTTCGCTTCAGGCGTGACGGGATTGCTTGCCTCGGCGGTGACGCCAGCGGCGAGCAGCATCGATAAGATGGTGAGTTTGAATGTGGTCTTCATGGGGTCGTTTCTCTTTGGTTTACCTTGGGAGACTTGTGAGAAACGCGAGAACGTCTGCTTTCTCTTGTGCTGAGCATTCCCGGCCGAGTACGTCGTTACAGTTACGTTTGAACCACTTTGCAACTTTTGCACTGTCGGTCAGGCTCTTGGAATTTGCGGCAGGCGCGAGTGGTTCAAGGACTTTTCCTGTAGAGACGTGCTTTCCCGGCCCCGTGGGGGTGTTGCCGTGACACGATGCGCAGCTGATGTCCTTACCGTGTTGTGTGGTGAAGAATGTGCGTCCACGCTCAGCGCTCGCCGGCTTTCCTGCTGCCGTGGTCCATTCCGCAAGCTGTGCCTCTGGTGATGTGGGGGATGCTGCGGCCTCAAGACCGGTAGCGAATAACAGGGATCCCAGCAGGGCAGCGGCTAGTTGGGGGGGTCGTGACAGTGGTTTCATATACTCTCCTTCTTGTGTGGACGCGATGGAAAGCAGTATGGAAAATCTCGGATTGACCCAACATGAAGAGGTCATTCATCTGGCGTTCAGCTTTCATCGACAAGACTGCGGGCTAAAGGAGGATTCGAGATGAATTCAGTGTCTTGCGTGGCACGCCGCGTGCTGATTGTTCTTGGTTTTGGATTGGTCTCAAACGGTGTTGCACTGGCCTCTCCCGATCATGTTCGCGCTCGTCAGGCATTGGCGTCAGGTGAAATCATGGCGTTGGACAAGATCTTAGCCATTGTGTCGGCCAAGCATCAGATCCAGGTGCTTGAAATTGAGCTCGACGATGAATCGGGGCTAAAGGGCAAGCAATGGATCTATGAGATCAAAGGGCTTGCACCCGAGTCGAAGCTGATCAAGCTGAAGGTGGACGCTCGTACTGGTGAAATCTTGAGCGCTAAGACAAAAGGCGGGGCACGTTCGAACACCGAGCAGAAATAGTCATGAAGGCACTCGAGTGCGGATGGTGAAAGGGAGTGCGATGCGTATTTTGATCGTCGAAGATGAGCCGACATTAGGACGTCAGCTCTCCGAATCCCTACGAGAGGCAGGCTATGCGGTTGACCTTGCGGTTAATGGCGAAGATGGGCTGCATCTTGGCCAAGAGGAGTCGTTCGATGCCGTGGTTCTCGATCTAGGACTTCCTCTGATCGATGGCCTCTCGGTGCTCAAGCGTTGGCGTTCCGCCGGGCGAAAGATGCCAGTGATCATTCTTACTGCACGCGATAGCTGGAGCGATAAGGTCGAAGGCATTGATGCTGGTGCAGATGATTACCTGGCCAAGCCTTTTCACATGGAAGAGCTGCTGGCGAGGATTCGAGGCTTAATTCGCCGATCAGTGGGCGAGCCATCACCGTCGCTGGCCTGGGGCGGCGTTCGCTTGGACACCGTTGCTGGCCGCGTTAGCTTGGACGGAATTGCCGTGAGTCTGACTGCACAGGAGTTCAAAATTCTATCCTGGCTAATGCACCACCCCCATGAAGTTGTGAGCCGGACGGTACTGTCTGAGCATATCTATGCTTATAACGATGACCCCGACTCGAATACGATTGAGGTTTTTATTGCTCGACTCCGCAAAAAGATGCCGTCCGGAATGATTGAAACGGTTCGCGGTCTCGGCTATCGGCTTGGTCCACCGCCAGTCGCTGCATCTTGAACGTGGGTCGGGTGATCAACCGTTCGGTTTCTTCCCTGCGTGGCCGCATAATTCTTGTGAGCGCGCTTGCACTGGTCCCTATTCTCTATGGGGCACATTTCGTCTTGAATCAGCTCTTCGTTCGGCAGGTCACTGCCCAAACCGAGTCGGTGCTGCGGGTCACGCTTGAGCAGTTGGCCGCCGGGGTGGTGTTCGATGACCCAACACGGCGGCTGACACTGAGGGAGCCCCAGGGAGATCCGCGATGGTCGAAGGTCTATTCTGGTGCCTATTGGCAGGTGAATGCGGCAGAAGGCGTGCTTCCGGGGGGCGTGCTTCGGTCTCGATCTCTCTGGGACTTTGTGTTGACGATTCCTGGAGATGCGCTTAACCCCGGCATGATTCATATTCATCGGCTGTCAGGCCCAAGTGGACAGCAGCTGCTCGCCGCAGAGCGTACGGTGCTTATTGACGGAATGACGGATCCGCTTCCAATTCGACTGATAGCGGCGACGGATCTTCGTGAGCTCAACCAGGCCATTGATGATTTTGCACAGCAGGTCTCACAGTACCTAGTGGTGCTCGCGGTGGTGCTCGTGGCGCTTCTGGCGGTTCAATTGTCGGTGGGACTTGCCCCCTTGAGGAGACTTAATCTGTCCTTGGATCGATTGCGTCGAGGCGAGGCAGCGACCCTTGAGGGTGATTTCCCTGCAGAGGTGCGTCCGCTCGCAGACAATCTTAATGGCGTCGTCGCACAGCACCGACGTCATATTGAGCGAGCCCGGGCAATTGCTGGAAATCTCGCCCATGCGCTTCGAACACCGCTTGCAGTCATGTCGAATGCGTCTGCGGATCAGAGGGCGAGCGTTCAAGAATTACGCGATCTAGTCGCAAAGCAGACCACGCTCGCCCAAAAGCAAGTGGAGTGGCATTTAAAGCGCGCTCGAATGGCGGCCACCACGGGGTCTTCTGGGCAGCGTTTTGAGATTTCGCCGGTGGTTGACGGAATCGTTGGGGTGATGAAACGGGTGTATGCGGATAAGTCTCTAGAGATCCGCTATAACGATCTTGATCGTGCAGCGGTCTTTTGGGGCGAACAGCAGGATCTGCAGGAGATGCTGGGGAATCTGATCGATAACGCCTGTAAATGGGCGAGACATCGTGTGGTGATCTCGGCGACGATTGTCGAGAAAACGCTCTGTATCGTCGTAGAAGATGATGGCGCTGGGGTAGCGCCAGATCGTTATTCCGAGATTCTCAAAAGGGGGGTTCGTATTGATGAGTTCGTGCCTGGAACGGGTCTCGGGCTGTCAATAGTGGCTGAGCTCGTGGAACTGTATAGCGGTACACTCCGGTTTTCGTCGTCATCGATGGGTGGGCTTGCGGCCCAAATCTGCTTTCCTGCAGAGCCTCGATGATGGGGCGATAGTGACTGATTCGCTAAAGGAAGTTGATCTGTGTTGAAAACATTTTTAAGCGGGAAGATCCACCGTGCGGTGGTGACCCAGTGCGAGCTGCACTATGAAGGATCCTGCGCGATCGATGAGGATCTCTTGGATGCTGCTGGAATTGCAGAAAATGAGCAGCTGCATATCTGGAACATTAACAATGGTGAACGGTTTATTACCTACGCCATTCGGGCTCAGCGAGGGTCGGGCACCATTTCCGTGAATGGCTCCGCTGCACGCCGAGCCGCTGTGGGTGACCTGGTTATCATCGCTGCATTTGCCCAGATATCGACCGAAGCGCTTGCTGGGCATCGGCCACAGCTTGTGTTTGTTGACAGCCAGAACCGAATCACCGAGATCCGTCACTCCGTGCCGGTTCAGGGTTAAAGGAAATCTCTGGTCGTATTAGTACTTAATCGAGCATCCGTAAGGGGTCGTTGACGGCACTGAGACCGGCTTTCCGCCGAGCGCCTCTTGAACGGCTTGCTTGAGGTAGTTGGTTGCCTTTGGAATATCTGCGGCACTGGCGGAACGGATGCTGTCAATTGCGCCGTTGTAGACCACGACACCGTTTGGATTAATCAAGACCATCTGAGGCGTGGTTTTTGCTCCGTAGGCGCGCCCGGTCTTGCCGTCACGGTCCAGCGTGGCAGCAGACACAGACGCCTTCATCTGGCTGTTCCACTCCGCCATTTTGGCTGGGGTCTTGAATTCCGGGTGGTTTGAATTTGTCGAGTTAATCTGAATCCAGAAGACTTTTTTCCCAGTCACTTCACGCTGGGTAGTCTGCATGTTGTCACTTTTGTAGTGCTTTTGTACGAAGGGGCACTCGGGGTTGGTCCATTCCAGCACGATCCATTGACCTTTGTGATCGGCGAGCGATACAGACTTACCGTTCAGATCCACGAGGTCGAGGGCAGGGGCGGGCTTGCCGGGCTCTCCGGAGGCGAACGCCCGCGAGGTCAGTCCGATCGCGGAGAGACAGGCGAGTACCAACGTCAGGCCCGTAATAGATTTCGTTACACGGTTTCGTAAGGACGAGACCGCGATCATCTGATGAGGCATCAATCTACTCCTGCTGGTGAGTTGATGATTAGAGTTTGAGTTCTAGCCTTAGTCGCCAGGTAATGTCATTGAGTGCAGTAGTGGTCTCCTGGTTCCGCAAGCCTAGCGCATCAACGGTATTGGTGGTGATGTAGTCACTCGGGGCTAGGTTGCTGGCCATTACCCGAAGTGCGAGCGTCGGTTTGAATGTCCACAGTGCATAGGCATCAATGACTGTCTTTTTGCTTACGCTCACGACCTGATCGTCTGAGAGCTGGGTGCGATAGCTTGGAATCCAGTTCAAATTTCCGCCAATCATGAGTGGGACTCCCTTGAATCGATAGTCCGCACCGATGTTACCGGTGGCTTTTGCCTGTTGGTCTAGCCGATTATCAGGACCCGGGACGCCGTCCACATTCGAGTCATAAAGGCTAAGGTTTCCTTTGAGATCAATTGCAGGTGCGCTCGGAATCAGTCGATCGAGTCGAAATTTCGCTTCGAGCTCTAACCCGCGGGTGGTCGCCGAACCGATGTTCTGTTGGCGTGCCACCCAGCGTGGCACGGTAGCCCAAGACACGGTCTCAAGACGAACCTGTCGGCGCATGAGATCGTCAATTTCTCGGTAGAACAGGTTGGCACTCAGGATGCCGCCGTTATCGAGATAGCGCTCGAATGCGAGGTCGACGCCGTTTGCCAGTTCCGGCTTGAGATTGGGGTTGCCGGCACTGTCGGCGGTCGTTGGCGTATTCGGTCCTGGAACTGGATCCCGTTGATTCAGGCTCGGACGGCCAATGAGGGTACCGAGTGCAGGAGGTTTGTAGCTACGGGTCAGGCTCAATCGAACCTGGTCTTTCTTTTTCGGGTCTGGCTTCCACAGGAGATGCGCCAAAGGCGAGACCACACTGCTGTCGTTCGTTGGGGTATTGCCGAACTCACCTTCTCCTTTTGTGGAGATGCTTTCCCATCGAATGCCTGCGTGAAAAGCCCAGTTTGCGTTTAACGACCATTCGTCCTGGGTATAAGCGGCCAGTCGTGTGCTTGACGCTTCTAAATTTTCGCCAAAGTCGGATAAGAGCAGCACACCGTCCTGTCGCGACGTCCGCGCCTCAGTTCGACGAAGTGACTCCACCTCGAGCCCAGAGATGAGGCTGTGTTCACTTTTACCGTTCGCCCCGCCGAGCATGGTCGATAGCTTCATGCTTAATGTGGCGGATCGATCGGTTGTCTTTCCGTCGTTCTCAACCACGCGGGTCTGCTGCGGCGTGATCTGGGTTTTTGCCCCGAGAAACTCGCGTCGAATTGAACTGCTTTCACTTTCCCATTGGCTCGCTGCTGCCGACATTTCAAGGCGATTCGTCGAGTTTAGGCGCTGTCGCCATTGCAGGTTTAAGCGCATGGCATTGGACTCTGTTTCCGTCAGGGTGTTACCGAAGTCATAGTTGCCAATCGGATCTGCCTGGGGGTCTCCTAAAAGCGTCTGACGATCAAAGTACCGGTTGCCTTTGTTCTTCATGTAAAAGACATTCGGTGTCAGGATAAGGCTGTCTCCTGCATCGCTTAACCGCCACTGCAATCGCGGTGTGAAGTGAAATCCATGACGGCGTTCCTCTGAGGTGCTCTTTTCAATACTGTCGGAGATCGCACGATTTGTCGCGAGCTCGCTGACCTGGGTTCGCGATTCACTCTCGGAATGCTCGCGCGGCGTGAAGACGGCGGCGGACAGGTTGTAAGTCAGTCGATCCGCACTGTTGTTGTAGGTCCAAGAAAAACCCGGCGATAACCGATCGTGCTCGTACCCCGCCCAGATGCGGACATCGTTGAGCCGCCGGCGAAAACCCTCTCGAAGGATGATGTTGATCGTGCCGGCGATGGCTCTGGCTCCTGTCTCTGCCGTCGGTGCACGAAGAATCTCGATCCGCTCGATCTGGTCTGGCGTGATGGATTCAATGGAGAACCCCCTGGCAATCGGCTGCCCATCAATCAGGATCTGGGTATATCCGCCGCCCAGCCCCCGCATTCTCGGGCCTCCGCCGCGCCCAGGAGCCCCCGGGGTGGTGATTCCTGGGAGGCGCCGCAGCACCTCTCCCGCAGTCGTGTCACCGTAGCGGTCGATCTCCTCTCGACCGATGACAATCTTGGCGGCGGTCGATAGCCGGCGCTCGTCTGTATCGCTTGCTCTGCCACCCACTACCTCAACGGTCTGACCCGCGGGCGAGGGACTCGGTGCTGGTGTTGGGGTGGCCGGCTTGGTCGGCTCGGGGGCCGCCGTTTGGGAGGGCTGTGCCATGACGGGCGAGCCAATCATGATTCCCACGGACACTGCCGCGAGGGTTTTTCGGTTCATTGGGGTCATCACAGTCTAAAAGGGACGGGGCGGGAAGACGCCCGGATTTGCGTAGATCGCAAGTATAAGTCCCAGGCTGCTGGGGGCTATTCCCCCATAATTTTTAGGAAAAGACTGGGGAAATCGCGTTGCGCTACTTTAGAATCTCGCCTGTTTTTCAGCAGGCCCCTGAAGGGGAGTAGCCTCATCGCCACGACCGTCAATACGAGGTGTTGCCTCCGGTCCGGCGAGCAGTTGGTTTCGCCGACTGTGGCAAGACCTTCGTAAATGTTGTCTCACCTTACGAAGGATTAAACATCATGGAATCGATCGGTAACGGTTGGATGTGGGCAGGCTTTGCCCTGTTCGTGGTCATCGCCTGTGCGGTAGACCTGTTGCTTCTTGAGAAGAAAGGCGCGGCACGCGTGACCCCTGGTCAGGCATTACGCTGGTCTGCGCTCTGGGTTGGTCTTGCCTTAGTGTTTAACGCGCTTCTCTGGTGGTATCTCGACGGCAACGCGGGTCGCGAGCTTGCGAACCAAAAGGCTGCCGAATTCTTTACGGGCTATCTGATTGAGAAGTCGCTCGCGGTCGACAACATTTTCGTATTTCTGATGTTGTTTACTTATTTCGCGGTGCCCCCTGAGCTACAGAAGCGGGTCTTGATTCTTGGCGTCATTGGCGCCATCGTGCTGCGCGCCGTCATGATCCTGATTGGTGCCTGGCTGATTAAAGAATTTCATTGGATTCTCTATGTCTTCGGTGCGTTCCTGTTGGTCACCGGTATCAAGATGCTTCTCTTTGCAGAGGCGAGCTCTGACCTAGAGAAAAATCCGATCTTGAAATGGATGCGGAAGCATCTGAAGCTCACCCCGGGGTTTGAAGGAGAGAAGTTCTGGATCACCCAGAATGGTGTTCGCTTCTACACGCCACTGTTTATCGTGATGATCCTGATCGGGATCACCGATGTCGTGTTCGCGGTCGATAGTATTCCGGCGATCTTTGCGATTACGGAGGATCCGTTCATTGTGATGACCTCGAATATCTTCGCTATTCTTGGTTTGCGTGCCATGTATTTCTTGCTCGCGGATCTCAAGGACCGATTCCATCTGTTGACCTACGGACTCGGCGTCATTCTTGTCTTTGTCGGCACCAAGATGCTGATCGTCGACTGGTACAAGATTCCGGTGGGCTGGTCACTAGGAATCGTGGGTACAATTCTGGCTGTCTCGATGGTGGCGAGTCTGATCAAAAAGCCGTCGGTCACCCCATCGAATTGACTGTCATGAAAGGCGACTATGACCGATTCGTCGTATCGAGTGTCCTCGCTGACGCAAGAGGAAGTGGCGCAGTTACCAGGGCTAACTCTGCTGGAGTTTGGTGTCGACTGGTGCCCACACTGTCAGGCCGCCCAGGGTCCGATTGCGCTGACGCTCGCGGATTCTGGGATTCATCGGATACAGGTGGAAGATGGCAAGGGCAGGCCGCTGGGGCGCGCCTTCGGGGTCAAGCTCTGGCCGACGCTTGTTTTCTTGAGGGATGGGCAGGAGGTAGGACGGGTGGTTCGCCCGACGACGCCAGAGCCTATTGCTGAGATCGTTCAGCGACTTTAGATGTGTTCAATCGGCCCCAAGTGGGGCCGATTTCGTTTCTGATAGGCTCTCGGAACGTGGTCGACGCTGAGACCCGTAATGGACAATGGAATAGCACAAGGAGATGTTGGCATGGTGAAGCGTATTGTGGGATGTAGTCTCGTGGGCCTGGGGCTCATCACAGGATCAGCGCAGGCAGCTGACTGGAGCGATACCTATATTGGTTACCGGACAGGCACACAGTTTGCCGAGCCCTTTAATCCGCAAGAGATTCGAAAGAGCATCCTTAACCTATCGCATGCCAGTGGCTACCGGTTGGGAACGAATTTCTTCAACGTGGACTACCTAATGTCCGACAGTAAAGATCCAAGCGCTAAAGGGTCATCTGACGGCGCACGCGAGTTTTATGTTGTTTACCGTCATACGCTTGATCTCGGGAAGGTCTCTGGACGTTCGTTTCAGATGGGTCCGATCCGCGGTCTTGGTTTTACTGCAGGTTTCGATGCCAATACTAAGACGGATGCTGGTTACAACTCGAAAAAACAGATGGTCGTCGCGGGTCCGACGGTGATGTTCGACGTACCGGGGTTTCTTGATGTCAGCCTACTTCAGCTCTGGGAGAGTAATGCGCCGTTTAATACCTACTCGGGTGTGAGCACGCCACGTTATCGCTATGACCCCCACCCAATGTTGTCGGCCGCTTGGGGCATTGCTTTAGGCAAATCTGGTTTTTCTTTCGAAGGCTATGCGAACTGGATTGCGGCAAAGGGGCTCGACGAGTTTGGTGCGGGAACCAAGCCAGAGACCAATATCGACGCCCAGATTATGTTTGATGCGAGCAGTGTCGCAGGGCTCAAACCCAAGACCTTTAAAGTGGGACTTCAGTACCAGTACTGGCGCAATAAATTTGGAAATGATCACCAAGGGCCTGCAGGTGACGGCGCTTTTGCAAAGACGCCCATGCTAAGGACCCAATTCCACTTCTAGTCATCGCGTTGGTAATCGTTGGCGATGGCTCAGATTCGCGTCGAGGCGCTGACCAAGGTTTACCCCACGGTCGTCGCGAATCGTGACGTCTCGCTAGCGGTCGAGCCAGGAGAGATTCACGCTGTTCTCGGAGAGAACGGCGCCGGAAAGTCTACGCTCATGAAGATGATCTATGGGCTGGTCCGACCGACGTCGGGTCAGATTTTCTGGGAAGAACAGCCTGTCGAGATCCTAAGCCCGGCGGATGCCCAGGCCCTAGGGATCGGCATGGTCTTTCAGCACTTCTCGCTGTTTGAATCGCTAACGGTCGCGGAGAATATTTTTCTATCGCTTCACCAAGGCCGTACGCAAGCACAAGTATCCGACGATATTCGGCAATGTTCCCTTGCCTATGGCCTCCCCTTAGATCCGAATCGTGTCGTGCACGATCTGTCTGTGGGTGAGCGTCAACGGGTAGAGATTGTTCGCTGCCTGATGCAGCGACCGCGGCTATTGATCATGGACGAACCCACTTCTGTGCTGAGTCCGCAGGCCGCGCAAGGGCTTTTCCAGACGCTACGACAGATCCGTGATCAGGGTTGTGCCATCTTGTACATCAGTCACAAGCTCGAAGAGATCCGAATGCTGTGTGACCACGTCACTGTACTTCGGGATGGTCAGGTTGTTGGCAGCGCTGCAGTCGCAGGTCTGAGCGCCGATGATCTTGCCCAGATGATGGTGGGGCGTGAGATTCCTGTTCCGATTCGCACGCCTGCCGTACTGGGTCCTATCGTACTCAAGACGGAGTCGCTGTCTGTGACCAGTGAGGATCCATTTGGTGTGTCGCTCAGCGACATCTCTCTCTCGCTTGCCGCAGGAGAGATCTTCGGAATCGCCGGCGTGTCGGGCAGTGGGCAGCGCGAGCTGGTGCGGATATTGACCGGCGAAACGCTGTTGTCGCGTCCTGAAGCGATCTCTCTTTGCAGCCAGCCTGCTGGTGCGTTGTCGGTGACCGAGCGACGTGCGCTTGGGCTTTTATCGATCCCCGAAGACCGTCTCGGATCAGCGGTGTTGCCCGGGCTATCTCTGACAGAAAATCTGATGCTCACTGGGTCTGATCGGCTCGATCTTGTTCGGCACGGATTTCTCTTCTTCGATCGTGCCAAAGAAATGACGGCGCATTGTATCGACCGATATCAGGTCAAGACGCCATCCTGTGACACGCCTGCAGGACAGCTTTCGGGGGGCAATATTCAAAAGTTTGTGGTGGGGCGTGAGCTCATTCAGTCTCCAAAGGTGTTGATCTGTGAGCAACCGACCTGGGGGGTTGATATGGCTGCCGCGGCGTTCATTCGGCAGGAACTGATGTCGCTCGCGCGAGCGGGCTGTGCCGTGCTCGTGATCTCGGAAGAGCTGGAAGAGTTATTTGAAATCTGTGATCGAGTCTCTGTGATGGCGCAGGGGCGGCTTTCTCCGTGCAGGGGGATTACTGAGACCAGCGTGGAGGAGATCGGCCGATGGATGGGCGGTGCTTGGACGGTTAGTGAGGAGGTGCGCTGTGGTGCGACTTGAGCTGCGCGCCAACGCCTCGGGCTGGATGAGGGTTCTCTCCCCGGTCGCCGCGCTTGTGCTTACAGTGGTCACGGGCTTAGTCATTTTTGCCGCTTTGGGCAAAGACCCGTGGCAAGGGTTTCGTGTCTTTTTTGTCGCTCCATTGACGAGTGTATTTGGCGTGACAGAGCTATTACTGAAGGCCACGCCGTTGGCAATCTGTGCCATTGGTCTGGCGATTGGTTTTCGTGCCAACATCTGGAATATCGGTGCTGAGGGGCAGTTCATCGTGGGTGCGATTGCTGCGACAGGCGTAGCGCTGTTTCTTCCGACAGTACCGGGTCTGACATTAGTCTTGATGCTGCTTGCTGGCGCGGCGGGCGGGATTGCCTGGGCTGCAATACCCGCATGGCTAAGAACACGATTCCATACGAGTGAGATTCTGGTCTCGCTCATGCTGGTTTACGTGGCAGAGCTACTCGTCTCCTGGCTAGTGTTTGGGCCTTGGAAAGACCCAATGGGATTTAATTTCCCGCAGACCAAAATGTTTGAGGCGGCTGCCTTGCTTCCGACGTTCTGGGAAGGCTATCGGCTCAATCTGAGCCTGGGGCTTGCGATTGTTTTATTGTTGGCAGGTTATGTCATGTTGACTCGTACGCGACTCGGGTTTCAGATGCGTGTTGCCGGGGAGTCCGCAAATGCAGCGCGGTACGCAGGGATCCCGGCCAATGCGATGATCTGGGTAGGGTTAGGCGTTGGGGGCGCAGCCGCAGGACTTGCGGGCATGGCAGAAGTCGCTGGACCAATGGGGCAGCTGACCGATAAGGTGGGCAGCGGTTACGGGTTTGCCGCAATCATTGTGGCCTTTGTGGGCAGACTTCATCCGCTGGGCATCGGCCTTGCCGCGCTGCTGATGGCGCTCTTTTACATCGGAGGTGAGCAGGCCCAGCAGTACATGGGGCTTCCGGGTTCAATTTCAAAGACGTTTCAAGGGCTGCTTCTCTTTTACTTATTGGCTGCAGACGTTCTGATTCATTATCGGTTGCGCTTTACAGATGGCACATCGCAACCGACGGGGGTGTCTTGATGAGTACAGAGCTCCTTACAGCGATTTTGTTTGCGACCGTCGTTGCGGGAACGCCCCTGGTTCTGGTTGCGCTCGGTGAGCTTGTCTGTGAAAAATCCGGCATGCTCAATCTTGGTGCAGAAGGGCTGATGTCTATTGGCGCCGTCTTTGCATTCATGTTGGCTTACGAGTCGGGTTCGACTTGGCTCGGCCTTGGCGGGGGCGTTATTGCCGGGATGCTGCTTGCGCTCATTTTTGGGTTTCTCACGATCCCTTTGATGGCCAATCAGGTTGCCACAGGCCTTGCCGTTGCCATCTTCGGAGTGGGTCTTGCCGCATTTCTCGGCAAGTCCTATGAATCTCGGGTCATTGAGCCGATTGCGCCGATGGTGATCCCGTTCCTTTCTGAGATCCCTGTACTGGGGAAGGTCCTATTTCAGCAGCAGTCGCTGGTGTATCTCACCTGGGGTATTTTTGGGCTTGTTGTCTGGTTTCTTACCAGAACGCGTGCGGGGCTAATTCTGCGTGCAGTCGGTGAGTCGCCCAAGGCGGCCCATGCCACCGGGCTTCCCGTGTCACGTGTCAGACTGCTTGCAGTCTTATTTGGCGGGGCGATGGCGGGCCTTGGGGGAGGGTTTCTATCGCTGTTTTACACCCCGATGTGGACCGAGGGCATGATTGCAGGCAAAGGTTGGATTGCGCTGGCGCTCGTCGTATTTGCGACATGGCGGCCGTGGCGTGTGCTGATGGGCGCCTATCTGTTTGGCGGTGTGCTCATGACCCAGCTCTTTGTACAATCCTCTGGTCTTACGATTCAAATTCCAGCGCAGGCATTGTCGGCATTGCCCTATCTGGCAACGATTGTCGTCCTTGTGATGATTTCGCGGAATGCGAAGATGATTCGTCTTAATTCACCGGCTTCCCTGGGGCAGCCATTTAAAAAGGAGAGTTCATGAATTCACGTCGTCAGTTTGTGACTGCCGGAACTGCGCTTGCAGGAACTGCAGCCCTGGGAGCATCGCGCCTTGCGTTTGCGCAGGCCCCAATGAAAGTTGGGTTTGTCTATGTGAGCCCGATCGGCGAGGCTGGTTGGACTCATCAGCACGACATCGGTCGCCGAGAGATGGAAAAGGCTCTGGCCGGAAAAGTCACCACTAGTTACGTCGAGAAGGTCGCGGAGGGTGCAGATGCGGAGCGTGTTATTCGCGAGATGGCATCGAGTGGACATCGACTCGTTTTTGCGACGAGCTTTGGCTATATGAACTACGCCGAGCGGGTCGCGAAGCAGTTTCCAAAGGTTACCTTCATGCATGCGACAGGCTACAAGACCGCTCCAAATATGGGGAACTACAACGCTCGCTTTTATGAGGCGCGCTACCTGACAGGCGTGATCGCAGGCAAGATGACCAAGTCAAATGTCCTGGGTTATGTCGCTGCTTTCCCAATTCCGGAAGTTCTGCAAGGGATCAATGCTTTTACGCGCGGTGCCCGTAGCGTGAATCCAAAGGCAGAAGTCCGCGTGATCTGGGTCAATAGCTGGTACGACCCAGGCAAGGAGCGTGAGGCAGCAAATACGTTGATTGCTCAGAAAGCTGACATGTTGACCCATCACACGGACTCGACCGCAGTGGTGCAGGCAGCAGAAGAAAAAGGGGTCTATGCCTTTGGTTATCACTCAGACATGTCGAAGTTTGGTAAACGTGCGCACCTGACAGCAGCGACCCATCACTGGGGCGCTTACTACACAAAGGTCGTGCAGGACGTCATGGACGGGCGATGGAAGTCTGGCTCGATCTGGGGCGGATCGAAAGACGGCTTCATTAAGCTTGCCCCGATGAGCGCTGCTATTCCGAAAGAGACGCAGGCGCAGGTCACGAAGATTGAAGAAGAGATTCGTGCGGGCAAGTTTCATCCATTCTCGGGATCGGTACTTGATCAAGATGGTAAAGAGCGTCTTGGTGCTGGTAAGACCATGACGGATCAGGACCTTGGTGCGATGAACTATTACGTTCAGGGTGTCAGTTCTCGTCTTCCGAAGTCTTAAGTAACGTGTCAATGAGGCGATTGAGAGCGGGGAATCGGGCGTGACTACAGTAGATCTCAAAGAAGTGCAGCGCGCCCGTGATGAGGCGGACTGTGTATTGTCCGCCGCCGCGATTGATGCGGCAGTATCGCAGGTTGCGGCACAGGTCACCGAGCGACTCAGTCAGAAGAACCCGTTGATCTATTGCGTCATGAATGGTGGGTTGATGTTCTGTGGTCATCTCTTGCGGCATTTGGATTTCCCGCTTGAAGTGGCCTATCTGCACGCCACCCGATATGGCCATTCGTTAACGGGCACCTTTTTGGATTGGCGCGTTCGGCCAACACAAGACCTCCGGGGTCGCTCGGCGCTTGTGGTCGATGACATCCTTGATGAGGGGCAGACGCTAGAGGCAATCGTGGCGCACCTTCGGGAAGAAGGTGCTGCCGAGGCTCTGACGGCGGTGCTCGTCGATAAGCGTCATACGCGTAAGGTTCGGCCCGACATCCGGGCTGACTTCACGGGTGCAGAGGTTGAAGACCGGTATCTCTTTGGCTGCGGAATGGACTACAAGGGGTACTGGCGCAACCTGCCTGCTATCTATGCGCTGAAGGGTTCTT